>Ga0308157_10001942_pt1 | contig 37715 bp, 36 predicted proteins | sample PhyBR1_FD_201035 | JGI IMG/M metagenome (GOLD analysis project Ga0308157, IMG submission 201035) | Phyllosphere microbial communities from UC Gill Tract Community Farm, Albany, California, United States - DLSLB.R1 | ecosystem: Host-associated > Plants > Phyllosphere > Unclassified | place: USA... | reverse complement strand
ATCAACCAACGTGGTTTTACCGTGGTCAACGTGTGCTATAATAGCTATATTTCTAATCTTTTGCATAAAATGCGCCTCAAATTTGGCGCAAAGATAGTGTTTAGAAATGGATTTTCAACTATACAAGCCACTATTTAATAAGAAGATAATGTTGTAATTAGCTCATTTTTAATTAGAAAAGCCAAAGCACCTGTTAGCAGCCATAGCTGAGTGCTTTAACTTTTATCAATAATTTCAGGAGCTATAACAGCGATATACGATTACTGCTATAACCCGTAGTAACTAGTTTTGAATCCAGTTATAGATGTACGTTGCTACTTCTTCCCATCCCTCCTCACCACAAATAAAATGACTTCTGCCATTGAACATTTTAAAATCAGTAACGCTGTCTGCATTTTTATAGGCTTTGAAATTTCTCTCATTCAGGCTTGCAGGCATAATGTGATCCTTTTCACCAGCAATGAACAACAGCGGTTGATGGGCTTTTTTAAAATCAATTTTTGCGTAACTTTTTAAAGTTCCCCAGGCAATTGCCCTGCTTTCCGGAACTACAAATTCGTCAAATACCTTATCCGATTCTGCTCTTGGTAAGGTATTTCCAAAGGTATAATGAAACCAGGTTTTAGTTGGCATAAACACCGAGTTACCCTTAAATGGATTAACCACAGGAAAATTAGATTTCCAGAAACTCCACTCGTATGGAATAACACCTTGCGGAGGCGCGCCATCAATCATCACCCCAGCTTCACCCTTGCCCAGGTCCATGAGTTTTTGGACGGTTAAGCCGCCCAGCGAGTGGCCAATAAGAATTGGTTTTTCTGGTAACGCATCAATAAATTTAATCAGGTTATTTACTACATCAACAAAATTTACCTGAGTTAAATCGGGATCAATGTTTTTTCTAAGTGCTTCGGGATTGCCGCTATGCGATGGATTTGCAGGAGCATAAACGGTGTAACCTTTGGTTTCAAAGAATCTTTTCCAGGCCTCCCAGGTTTTGTTGTTCACAAACAGACCATGTACCAGTACAATTGTTTTTGATTTTAAAGTTTTCATGTTGTTTTTAGTTTTAATTTGATACCTCAAATCTCTGTCATAAAAACAGCAATAATTTTAACCTGGGTTAAAATCGTTATTTACCTGTAAGTCTTTTCCTTATCCTACTTAATGATGGTCCCTGAATACCCAGATAAGAAGAAATGTGATAGAGGGGAATATTATTAAAAATTTGCGGATGGTATTTAATCAGGTCAAGATAACGCTGCTCGGGCGATTTAAACACAAAACTTTCAGCCCTGTCCATAGCAATATTGAAGGCCTCTTGAGCCAAAAGCCTCCCAAAGGTTTCCCATTGATGGGATTGCTGGTAAAGCTGCAATAAATCGTCGATATGAATGTAAACCACCAATGCATCGGTCATGGCCTGTGTATGGTAATGGCAAGGTTGCTGATTAATGAAACTTTTAAATGTAACTACAAACTGGTTGCCTGAATAGAGAAATACGTTTTTTTCTTCGCCACTTTTTTCATCTACCACGTAAGAGCGAAAAACGCCATCAATGATAAACCCAAGGAATTTACAAACCGTTCGGTGCTCATTGTAAAAATCGCCTTTTTTATACCGTTTTATTTTCCAGTTGAGTTTTGAAAGTTCGAAGGCTGCGCTGTCCATTTTAGCGAATTGAGAAAAGGCATAAGCAACAACGTCTATTTCTTGCATGATTTGGGAGGTTAAATAGCTTTGAATACGAATATCGCTATAAATTTCAAAACATGATTAAGTTTCAAAGAAAGCTTAAGTATTTAGCAGTAACCAATTTTCATAGGTAATAACACCTAATTCTGATCTTGCCTCTCCCGATAAAATAGCAATAAATTCTAAAGCATGACCATCGGGGTCGTTAAAATAAATGGCTACTGCAGGCATCCAGGCAAACACCATCGGTGCAGCATCATCACTTTTTAAAAAATTATAGGGCACCAGATTATGTTGCTTTAAAAAGCTAACAGATTTATCGAGCACATCGGCTACCTCGCACTTAAACGCAAAATGCCTGATATCAATTTCGTGTTTCGGTTTTTCCCAGATTCCCAGCATGGCATCTTTGGGTTTGCCAATCCAGAAAAAGGCAATCCTACGTTCTGCTTCGTAATGGCATTGTGTTAAACCAAGTGTATTGCCATAGAAGTTGATAGATCTTTCTAAATTTTCTACATAAATATGTGTTTCAAATAATCCTTTTATCATAAAGTGAAGGTAGTGATAAGACAAAGGCATAAAAAATCACGATTTTCGATAAACACATCAATAAAATTGATAGTAATGAGATAAACGCTATATTTTGGGTTACCCAAAAGCTTAATTTTGTACTAAGGGTAATTTTTCGAACTAAATTAAATGAAAAGATTTTTTAAATATGCAAGTAGATTTAGTCTCGTCTTGATTGCGTTAATCGGAATTTACTTCCTGCTGGCCTTTTGTTTATCTCGAATTACCATCAACGCTAAGCCCGCAAATAAACCCGAGGTTGCCATTTACATCATGACCAATGGCGTGCATACAGATATTGTAATGCCAGCGGTTAGTGATCAGATAAACTGGACGAAAGAAATCAGTTATCAAAATACTTTAGAAGCAGATAGTACTTATCAATACCTGGCCATGGGCTGGGGTGATAAAAAGTTCTATATTGAAACACCCGGTTTTGCCGATCTTAAACTAAGTACCGCTGTCCGGGCAATTTCAGGGTTGAGCAACTCGGCTATGCATACGACATATTACCAAAGCATAAGGGAAGATAATGATTGTAGAAAAATCATGATCAGCGGGGAACAATACCAACACCTGATTGATTACGTATTGAACAGTTTCGAAAAAGATAATGCAGGTCATTTAATTCATGTAAAAACACCTGTTCATTACGATATAGGCGATGCTTTTTACGAAGCAAGGGGCAGCTACAGTATTTTTAAAACCTGCAATACCTGGGCAAATGCGGCACTAAAAGCCTGCGGACAAAAAAGCTGTTTATGGACAATTTTCGACACCGGAATTTTCATAAAATACAGATAACTAGCGCACTAGACACACGTAAAATCTTTTCACAAGTAGCTTTACACATTTAAACAATTAGCTGCACAACCCGCACCTCAGGCATTAAGTAGCAGACTTAAAGCGTTAATTTTATTCCTTAACGAAGTATAAATCCAAACGCTATGCTCTTTAATTCTTTCAGTTTCGCAGTTTTTCTGCCGGTCATTTTTATATTGTATTGGCTTTTAGGTAGAGAAAGACTAAAGGCACAGAACCTGTTGCTTTTGGGTGCCAGCTACTTTTTTTATGCCTGCTGGGATTGGAGATTCTTGTTTTTGCTTATCTTCTCCACCTTGCTCGATTATTTTACCGGTTTAAAAATGACCGGCAGCAAAAACAAAAGGACCAGGAAATTTTGGTTCTGGTTAAGTGTTTCTATCAACCTTGGCTTTTTAGGCATATTTAAATATTACAATTTCTTTGCCGATTCTTTTGCACAAACCATTGCCAATTTTGGTTTGCAGGTAAACCCATGGACTTTAAAAGTAATTTTACCTGTAGGTATATCTTTCTACACCTTTCACGGGTTATCTTATGTAATTGACATTTATAAAGACCGCATTAAGGCTGAAAGGAACTTTATCGATTATTCACTGTTTGTAAGCTTTTTTCCGCTTTTAGTTGCCGGCCCCATTGAACGCGCAACCCACCTCTTACCACAGATTAAAAAAGAAAGATCGTTCGATTACAGTAAGGCCATTGATGGTTTAAGACAGATTTTGTGGGGCTTATTTAAAAAAATCGTAATTGCAGATCAGTGCGCTAATTATGCCAATACCATTTTTAATCACTCGGCCGATTACAGTGGAAGTACACTATTGTTGGGCGCCATTCTGTTTGCCTTCCAGATTTACGGTGACTTTTCAGGTTATTCTGATATTGCCCTGGGTACAGCAAGACTGTTCGGCATAGAGCTGCTGCGAAACTTTGCCTTTCCATATTTTTCGAGGGATATTGCAGAATTTTGGCGCAGGTGGCACATTTCCTTGTCAACCTGGTTTAGGGATTATTTGTACATCCCTCTGGGTGGAAGCAAAGGTGGCACCTGGATCAAAGTAAGAAACACCTTTATCATCTTTTTAGTCAGCGGTTTTTGGCATGGCGCCAACTGGACTTTCATTATCTGGGGTTTATTGAATGCCTTGTACATTATGCCATCAATCGTTTTCAGCACAAACCGATCCAATCTCGATACAGTTGCACAAGGAAGATTACTCCCCACATTAAGTGAATTTGCAGCGATGATATTAACCTTTGGTTTAACTGTTTTTGCCTGGATATTTTTCAGGGCCAATTCTGTTCATCATGCCTTCAATATCATATCAGCAATTGGTTCGGGATCATTTTTTTCTGTCCCCCAAATATTACCAGTTAAACTTTTCGCACTGCTGGCCCTTTTTATTTTAATAGAATGGAACGGCCGGATGGAGCAATACGCCATTGCCAGGCTTGCCTTATCGTGGCCCAAACCAATTAGATGGGGTATTTACTACAGCCTGGTTTTATTGATATTCTTTTTCGCGGGTGCAGAACAGCAATTTATTTACTTTCAGTTTTAACGATGAAAAAATTTATAAAATACACCGCTCTCTTCCTCACGCCCATTATTATTTTAGGTGTCTTGTCTGAAATTTTGATCAGGCGAATTCCAAATGATTATGAGTATAAAAAAAATTATCTCGATCATCATGCCAGCGAAGTAAATATTTTATTTCTGGGTAGCTCACACGTATATTATGGCATCGATCCTAAGTATATCAAATCCAGTTTTAATGCCAGTTATATCTCTCAATCATTCGATTATGATCTGGAGATTTTAAAAAAATATAAAAACCAATGGACCAATTTGAAATTCATTGTTTTACCAATCGACTATTTCTCTTTTTATGCCCGCTTAGAAAATAGTACGGAGGCCTGGCGCGCTAAAAATTATCGCATTTACTACGATATCAACAACGACCATAAAATCTTCAATGCGGCCGAGATGCTCAGCAATAAGCTTGATGTCAATATGCACCGGCTTTACAATTATTATTTAAAAGGCGAAAACGACATCAGCTGTAACAAGCTGGGCTGGGGTTCGAGTTATAAAGCTATCAACCATAAAGATCTTTTTAAATCGGGGCCTACCGCGGCAACCAGGCACACGGCTAAAAATAATTTACAGTACCAGACCAATCTGCAGCTGCTGGATAGCATCATTTCTTTTGCTGAACAGAAGCACATCAAAGTACTTTTATTTACCAGTCCCGCCTATAAATCGTATGTTTTGCATCTCAGTAAAAGCCAGTTAAACGGGACTTTTTCTGCAATAAAAAAACTAAATACCCAGCATACTTCAATCAGGTATTACAACCTTTTACAGGATAGCGCTTTCCAGGCACAGGATTTTTACGATGCAGACCATTTAAACGAATTCGGCGCTAAAAAATTAAGCTTGAAAGTACGCTTGCTTTTGGGTAAAATTTAAAGGTATATATTAACAGGTAAGACATTGTAAAATTCGGTACTTTTAAACACCAGTGTAAATCAAAACTGAGTAAAATGGCAGATCTTCAACCCATACACCCTGATTTTGGTTATTTATTAAATTTAAAGAGAAAGAACTTCGCGATCTATTTTACGATTTAAGAGCATTTATACTGGGACTTTATCCCTTTTTAAACCTAATAACCAAATGCCCAGCTTAAAAAGGCAGGCATTACACTTTCCCAGGTTGGCACATCGTGTTTACCGCCAACCTTTTCATAGTAAAACAGATTATCAGGTCTTTTATATCCTTTTTGTAAGAGGAGTTTAACCACATCAATGGTATCATCAATAGAATCGATAATCATATTTTTGTTTCGATCAGCCTTTTCATCTTCCGTTCCGGTCATCAACCAGAATTTCATTTCTGGTTTTGTAACGGTGTTTTCAATTTTTGTGTGCATAATGCGGTCAGCATCAGTATAACCATCGGTCAGATCTTTTTTGCGCCACCAAAATGCGCCCGAAAAAACACCAACTACATCAAAAGCCGATGGGTTATTCCATGCGATATCAAAAGCAGACAGACCGCCTAAAGAAAAACCTGCAAAACCGATTTTGCCGGTGATTGGCATAGCTATTTTCTTTTTAACAAAGGGTAAAAGTTCCTTAATTATAAAATCATTATATAGTTTGGCTTTAGCTCCACGTCCCTTAAAATCGGCAACACCAGCTACACCATATTCTAGCAAGCGTTCTTCCGATGCTTTAATGGCCACTACAATTAATCTGTGATTTCTTTTACCATGGTGTGCATGTTCCAAAATCCTGCTAAAATCCATTTTGGCAACATCCTGTCCATCATTCAATAACAGAAGCTCTATTTTTTCATTCCCCAAAATACCTTCAGGTGCATAAATATCTATCTCTACCTCGTGCTTTAAATGAGCAGATTGTATTTTAAAACTGTTTGTATTAACTTTTACCGGTAAAATTGTTGTGTACATCATAATCAAAAATCCCTGTCACATGGCTGCCGCCTCAGAATCAGGGTGCAAAGGTACAAATCTCCATAAACTATTAATTATCAAAGGTTATTTTTTACATTACACTTTTAATTTGCCTCAAATTACCATTTAAAGTATTCTTTTTATAAATTTTAATTTATACCTTAAATCATTCAATTTTTTGTTATGGTTAAAGAAGAACATAAGAAATGGTACAGCCCTAACCTCAGCGGCGAAATCGACATGCTCATCTTTGGTCACAGCGGTATCCCCATCCTACTGTTCCCCACAAGCATGGGGCGATACTTTGAAAACAAAGATTTCAAGCTGATAGATGCGGTAGAAGGATTTATCAATGAAGGTAAAATTAAGATCTATTGTCCCGATGGGGTTGACAAGTTGAGCTGGTACAATAAAAGTATTCACCCGGCCGACAGGGTAAAAAACCACATCTGGTACGACAAGTATTTGCTGGAAGAAGTTGCTCCGCTGGCCAGGCACGAAACCGGGCACAATAAAATCATTACGGCAGGCTGTAGCTTTGGTGGGTACCATGCAGCAAATTTTGCTTTCAGGCATCCCTGGCTGGTTAGCCACATGTTCAGCATGAGCGGAGCTTTCGATATCACAGGCCAGCTGGATGGCTTTTATAACGATGATGTGTATTTTAACAATCCCGTTGATTACATACTGAACAACAGCAATCCGGAGCTGCATTACATGAAAATTGTATTAGGCACTACCGATCGTGACATGTGCAGACCCGATAATGAACGTTTATCTGCTATCTTGAATCAAAAAGGAATCGATCACTGGCTTGATATAAGACCAAATGCCGACCATGACTGGCCAATATGGCGGGAAATGTTTCCGGATTATATTGCTCAGTTATAATAATTTATCATTCAATTACCAGTTTTCATTTGGCAGTTATCAAGTCCCAAACTGTCGGTTAAATAACTCGTCAATTAAACAGTTAACCTGTTGGTTAACAATTAAACTATATACCAATGAAAAAAATAGGGATTTTATTTGGACAGGAACGCTCTTTTCCTGAAGCCGTAATCGAAAGAATTAATCAAAAGGCAGAAAAAGGCATTACCGCCGAAGCTGTCAAAATTGATAAAATATTTCAGAATGTACCACTGGGTTACGCTGTAATTATCGACCGTATTTCGCAGGATGTTCCTTTTTACCGCGCATCGTTAAAAAACGCAGCCATTACCGGAACTGCGGTAATCAACAACCCTTTCTGGTGGAGTGCCGACGAAAAATTTTTCAACAATGCCCTGGCCGAACAAATTGGTGTTCCCGTACCCAAAACTGCTTTAATTCCATCCAGGCAGCATCCATCCGGCACAACCAGCGAATCTTTCTCTAACCTCACCATGCCTTTAGACTGGGATGCCATTTTTGAATATACTGGTTTTCCGGCTTACATGAAACCTTATGACGGTGGTGGTTGGCGTGATGTTTACAAATTACATGACAAAGAAGATTTCTTTGATAAACATAGTGGTACTGAACAACTGGTAATGTTGTTACAGGAAGAAATTATTTTTGAAGAATATTTCAGGTGTTACTGCATTGGTGGAAAACATGTTCGCATTATGCAGTACGACCCACGTAATCCGCACCATTTGCGGTACGCTACCGAAGGCAAATCGCCCGATCCGAAATTACTTAAAACCGTAGAAGAATATACCTTAAAGCTTTGCCAGTACTTAGGTTATGATTTTAATACCGTAGAATTTGCCGTACGTGATGGTGTGCCAATTGCAATCGATTTCTGTAATCCGGCACCTGATGCTGATATTAAAAGTGTTGGGCAAGAGAATTTTGACTGGGTAGTGGAAACCACTGCAAATTATGCTATTGAACGTGCAAAAGCACAAAAAGACGGACAAGACAATCTAACCTGGGGTCAATACATCAAGGCTTCGGTTGGAGGTAAACCCCTAAATACTAAAACAGCGCCACAAGCAGCCAAAGCTGTTCTGCCTAAAAAAACTCCGGCTGCAAAGACCACAACCGAAAAAGCAGTTGCAAAAACTAAAAAAGCAACTCCAAAAAAATAACAGGGATTAAGATAAATACGCATTAATATGAATGAGTTTACGCTGGGCATAGAAGAAGAATACATGGTAATTGATCCCGTTACCAGAGAACTTACTTCTCACGAACAAAAAATTGTAGAAGCCGCACAAAAAATACACAAAGACCAGGTTAAGGCAGAAATGCATCAGGCAGTGGTAGAGGTTGGAACAGGTATTTGCCGCACTACTACCGAAGCCCGTAAAGAAATTGCCCAGTTGCGGTATACTGTATCGCAATTAGCAGGAGAACAAGGTTTAAGAATTGGTGCTGCCGGCACACACCCCTTTTCGCATTGGGAGAAACAATTAATAACCGAGCACCCCCGCTACAACGAAATTGTGAATGAACTGCAGGAAGCTGCACGTTCTAACTTAATTTTTGGCCTGCATGTGCACGTAGGCTTTCAATCCCGCGAGCTGGCTATTCACATCGCCAACCAGGTAAGGTATTTTCTCCCGCATGTGTTTGCCCTGTCTACCAATTCCCCCTTCTGGGAGTCACGCAATACCGGCTATAAATCGTTCAGAACAAAAATTTTCGACAAATTTCCCAGAACCGGAATTCCCGATATTTTTAACAGCATTGAAGATTATGACAATTATGTAAAGCTCCTGATCAAAACCAATTGCATGGATAACGCGAAGAAAATCTGGTGGGATATCCGTGTGCATCCCTTCTTCGATACCGTTGAATTCCGCATTTGCGATTGTCCGATGCTGATTGATGAAACCATGGCATTTACGGCATTATTTCAGGCTTTATGCGCAAAGCTCTACAAACTGCGTCTGCAAAACATGGAGTTTATCAGTTATTCAAGAGCACTCATTAATGAAAATAAATGGCGCGCCGCCCGCTATGGCATTGATGGCAACCTGATCGATTTTGGTAAAGAAATGGAAGTAAATTGTCGCAACCTGATTTTAGAATTATTGGATTTTGTGGATGATGTGGTAGATGAATTGGGCTGCCGCGATGACATTAATTATGTACATAAAATATTAGAACATGGTACTGGCGCCGACAGACAGTTGGCCATTTACCAACAAACTGGTAACTTTGAAGCCGTAGTAGATTACATTACTACTCAAACACTTATAGGCGCAAAGTAATTTTACGATGGATAAAAGAGGTTTAAAGGTGGCTGTTATTGATATGAATAACGGTGCACCTAATCAGGGTATGCGGGGAATTCAGGAAATTTTATCCCGTTTTAGAAACGAAAATAACATCGATTTGACTTTTGATATTTTCGATTTAAGAAAAAAGAGCGAAATACCTGACATTGGTTACGATGCTTATATCTCGAGTGGTGGTCCGGGTAGTCCGGTTGAAAGTAAAGGCGAAAAATGGGAAAATGACTTCTTTAACCTGCTCGATCAAATTGAAACATTTAACCAAACCAATGAAGAAAAAAAGAAATATGCTTTTTTAATCTGCCACTCCTTTCAGCTGGCCTGCCGCAAATACCAGTTGGGCAATGTAACCGAAAGACGGTCGAATGCATTTGGTATTTTTCCGATTACGCTAACAGCTGACGGAGAGAAAGATGAAATTTTTGAAGGCATTACCAATCCTTTTTTTTCCGTAGATAGCAGAGACTGGCAGGTAATTGAACCCGATTTTGAAGCTTTCGACAAAAAAGGAGCAAAATTATTGGCCATTGAAAAAGAGCGCAAGCATGTTGACTTGGAGCGCTGCATGATGTCAATCCGGTTTTCGGATGAAATTATTGGTACACAATTCCATCCGGAAGCCGATCCCGTGGGCATGAAAATGTATCTGCTGCAGGATGAAAAGAAAAAAGCCATTACAGAAATGCACGGCGAACAAAAATACCTTGATATGCTCAATAGCCTGGATGATCCCGCGAGGATTGTATTAACGCAAAGTGTTATTTTGCCTAATTTTTTGCAAAAAGCGATTGGAAATTTGCAGGAGGCGTAAATCCTTAGCTAGCCGTCATTTCGGCCTGAAGAAATCTATAGCATTGTTTAATAGTGTTTCTCCATTCAGAATGCTCAGTCGAAATGACGGCTTACCTTAAATAAAGCTTATTGCAGCCAAAACCAAAATCTCATCTAAATAATTAAAATATGATACCTGCACAACGGCAAAAGTACAATCAAAAGTTTACTGCCGAAAAGTACAATACCTTTTTAAATAAACTTGGTGAGGGTTATCCCGAAATTCCGTTTCGGGTGGCTGAAACGCCGGTATTTATTCCTGTAGCCTTAAAAGAAAAATTAATTGCCGCAGGATCTGAAATTATTAACCTTATTAAACAAGCCAATTTTAGAACCTTAACCGATAAGGCCATCCCTGCTGACTGGAAAGTACCCAACGAAAATGAACAGCCACATTTTCTAACTTTCGATTTTGGGATCTGTAAAAACGAAGCCGGAGCACTTACGCCCATGTTAATTGAAATGCAGGGCTTTCCGTCTTTGTATGGCTTTCAACATCACTTAGCACAGACTTTTAAAAACAGTTTCGACATAGATGATACTGTAAATCATTTACTCAACGACTTTACAGAAAAAAAGTATATCAATTTACTGAAAGAAGTAATTATTGGTCAACATCGCCCGGAAGAAGTAGCACTGATGGACATTGATGCAAGCAACCAAAAAACAGCGATAGATTTTTTTGTCACGCAAAAAATGCTGGGTATAAAAATTTTAGCTCTTGAAGACATTAAAAAAACTGGCAAGCAATTGTTTTACGAAGAAAACGGCAGACGGGTTCAGTTAAAAAGGATTTATAACAGACTCATATTTGATGAAGTGGCTAACAATACCGAAGTTTTCAAAAACAGTTTCGACCCCCGCGAAGAACTGGACATTGAGTGGGTAACGCATCCAAACTGGTTTTACCGCATCAGTAAATATACCATGCCTTTTTTAAAAAGTGAGTTTGTACCTGAAACCCGTTTTTTAAGCGAAGTAAAAACTATTCCAGCCGATCTGGAAAACTATGTCCTTAAGCCATTATTCTCCTTTGCCGGGATGGGCGTAATTATTGATGTAAATATATCAGACATTACCAGTATTAAAGATCCAGAAAATTGGATTCTACAGAGAAAAGTGAATTATGAACCCGCAGTACAATCACCCGATGGTGGTGTAAAAGCAGAAATAAGGATGATGTACTTGTGGCCCGATGGAGGAGAACCACAACTGTGCATCAATCTGGCCCGGCTAAGCAGGGGCAAAATGATTGGCGTGCGCTACAATGCCGATTTCGATTGGGTTGGCGGAACGGTAAGTTTCATGGAAGTATAACATCTTTAACCGCGAAGCACGCAATGTAAAAGCACAACCTAATAATTTACATTCAATTGAACACCAAAACCACCAGAGGTGTTATATTTGTAGTATGGATATTCAAACGATTTTAGTCTTTTTACTTTTTGCGGTAGCATTGGTATATGTTGGCCGTTTGGTTTTTAAATCTCTACAGGTTAAAAAAGATGGCTGTGGTGGCAACTGCAAGTGCGGAGTAGATTTTTCTGATATTAAACCTGTGAAAAAATAACATTACATTTCTTTATGATTCATCAGTTTCAGAAGTACCTGCAAGAAAAAATAGAAATTACTGATGAACAGTTTGAAAGTATTTCGACTGGATTAAAAGTAAAGAAATTCGAGAAAAACGAGATTCTTCAATATACAGGAGATAACCTTAAACATGGCTTCTTTGTAGGTAAAGGCTTGCTACGGGCGTACTCTATCGATATAAAAGGCAAAGAACATATTCTACAGTTTGCACCGGAAAACTGGCTGATTTCCGATCGCAATAACATGAATAATGAGCCTTCAATATTTTTTATTGATGCCATCGAAGCAACCGAAGCCGTATTAATGCCAAACGATTTCATGGAACAGGCAGCCAGTAAAGTACCTTGCCTGCAGCCCATGCAAATCAAATTACTGAATAATTCGATCCGTTTTATGCAAAAGCGTATCAATATGCTGCTCAGTGCTACAGCCGAAGAAAGGTACCTCGATTTCATTAAACTTTACCCCAATCTTACTTTGCGTGTACCGCAATGGATGATTGCCTCTTACCTGGGCATTACCCCGGAATCGCTAAGCCGGGTAAGGAAAGAACTGGCGAATAAGCACTTTAAACCTTAAGGAATGAATTTAGAAGAAGTAAATTACTTCTTATCGTTAACCTTTGAATAATTTCAACGTTTCAAATCGATCATCCTATCCTTCAATTATTTCCACTGCCCCTCATTACTTACCATACATCAATTCTACCTTCAAACCTCTGCCGTAATTTTGTGTTGTAAATATTAAACATCTCAAAAAACAAAAATATGGCAACTACAAAATGGACATTAGATCCAACCCACAGCGAATTACAATTTAAAGTAAAACACTTAATGATTACTACTGTAACCGGTAGTTTAAAATCTTTCTCTGCAGAGTTATCATCAGAAGGTGATGATTTTGAAAATGCAGTAATTTCTTTCAAAGGCGATATCGGCTCAATCGATACTGGAAATACTGACCGTGATAACCACTTAAAAAGCGGTGATTTCTTTGATGCCAACCAATTTGCACACATGGAATTTAAATCGAGTTCCGTAAAAAAAGATGGGGACGACTATATCATTAATGGTGATTTAACCATTAAAGGAGAAACCAAACCCGTAAAATTAACAGCAGAGTTTGGCGGTATCGCTACCGACCCATGGGGAAATACCAAGGCCGGCTTTACACTAAGTGGAAAAATTAATCGCAGCGACTTTGGTTTAACCTGGAACGCGGCTTTAGAAACTGGTGGTGTAATGGTAAGTGAAGAAGTGCGCATTTTAGGCGAATTGCAATTCGTGAAACAAGCATAAAGGATAGGCGTTTGGCGATTAGCATTTGAAGTGCGTGCGCCAAACGCATAACAGAAAGGTTCCAACACAATGGACACAAAACAAGTAAACAAAATACTTAAAGCACCTGCTCCACATATGGTAGGAGACGGCTTTAGGGTGCATAATTTTTTCCCCGGAGGATATGAAATCGATATGAACCCGTTTTTCTTAATGGATTATGGTTCTAAAATCGAATTCTCGGCCAGACGTGAACCTCGCGGTGTAGGGATACACCCACACAGGGGTTTCGAAACGGTAACTATTGCCTACCATGGTGCAGTTGCCCATCACGATAGTTCGGGCAATAGCGGTGTAATATACCCAGGCGATGTACAATGGATGACAGCTGCAGGTGGTGTGTTACATAAAGAATATCACGAAGCCCAATACAGCTTAACAGGCGGTCCTTTTCAAATGGTACAGCTTTGGGTAAACCTGCCTGCAAAACATAAAATGGGTAAACCTGGTTATCAGGCAATAAAACAAGCTGACATGGCCCATTTCGATTTGCCCGAAAACGGAGGTAAAATCGAAATCATCGCAGGTAATTACCAGGGTATAAAAGGAAGCGCGCATACTTTTACACCTATTGAAGTATACAATGCCCGTTTAAATAAGGGAGCAAAGGTAAACTTTAGTATCCCTGCTAACTTTAATACCGGCTTTATGGTAATTGAGGGTGAAATAAAAGTAAACGGCGCTGATAATGCAGCTGTAGATAGCTTTATCCATTTCAAAAACGAAGGGACAACCATTGAAATCGAAGCACTGGAAAATAGCGTGATTTTGATTTTAAGTGGCGAGCCCATTAACGAACCGATTGTTCAATATGGTCCATTTTTGATGAATACTGAAGCCGAAATACACCAGGCCATTGAAGATTATAACCAGGGCAGATTCGGATATCTGGAAGAATAACAAAAATCATCTTGCTGAACTTAATCAGCGTTTCTATATAACAAGCCGGCATTTTGTGAAATCTGCCGGCTTTTTTATGCACTACCACAGCAAACTGTTCATATAAAGCCAGATAGAATAACAATTAAAATATCTCCCCTTTTCATTTTCACAAAATCTTCATATTCGTTAGTGACATTTGACTATCAAATCAGAACAGAAAAATGTCCGGAAAACAAATATTTCAAACTGAGACTAAAACCCGCTGGAATACTTTTACATGGGTAAGCCGCACTTTCTTTTTAGTCTTCATTATCGCCATTAGCTGTGTAATATACACGCTTTCGTCTGTGCAGGCGCCTAATTTGCCTTTCATTAACACCAACACCCCGTTAACCCAAAAACAGTTAGATAAGTTAAAGAAATCACAACAATATAAGGCCTTTTCGATTGAAAAATCGCAGCTCGAAAAAATTAAGAAAGACCGCGAGCGCCGTATTTTAAGCCATCGCGGCAACAACAAGCGCATTAATATGGCATTTTATGTAAGTTGGGCTGCCACTAAAGAAAAATCACTATCTGATTTGAAAAGAAATATCAGTCATTTAGACATGGTGGCTACCGAATCGTTCTTCTTAAACGGCGATTCGATTGTAGATAAAGCCGATACCGCCGCGCTGAAAGTGATACACGCAGGCAAAAAATCGGCGGTTGCAGTAGTTTCGAATTACAACAAAGACCATTGGGATGGCGCTGCTGTAAAACGCCTGTTAAACAATCAGCCAGCCCAGCAAAAGCTAATCGGCGATTTGATTGCCATCACCAAAAAATATGGTTATAAAGGTATTAACATCGATTTCGAAGAGCTTAACCTCGAAAACAGCGATAGTTTTAATGCTTTTATGAGAAACCTGTACACACAGTTTCACACTCAAAAACTGATGGTATCGCAGGATATTTCACCGGAAAATGATGATTATAAACCAGAAATCCTGCAAAAATACAACGATTATCTCGTATTAATGGCTTATGATCAGCATACCGAACAAAGCAATGCCGGAGATATTTCGCACCAGGAGTGGGTAGAAGAAAAACTGGATAACATTTGCAGTAAGGTTGATGCAGATAAAGTGATTCTTGCTTTGGCTTGTTACGGGTACGATTGGCCACAAAACAGTGTGGGTAAATCAGTTACTTACGAAGAAGCCATAACCAATGCCGTAAATTACAAAAGTAAAATCAATTACGGTCCCGAATCAGCCAATCTAAATTACAGTTACAGCGATGGAAGCGGAATAAAACACAACGTTTATTTCACTGATGCAGCTACTTATTTTAACCTGATCCGCAAGGCTGACGACTGGAATATTGCCGGTATTGCCTTATGGCGTTTAGGTTCAGAAGATAAACGTTTATGGAGTTTCATTTCAAACGACCTGAGTTTGGATACCCTCAAGAAAAAACCGTTTGACTTGCGTAAAATCGCTTCGCTAAATATGGGTGGTATTGCCTACATTGGCGATGGAGAAATCCTCGATCTGATTTCTACCCCTCAGCCTGGCAGGGTTAAGTTTACTCTTAACAAAGTCAGCTTTTCAATCGCTGACCAACAGTATATGCGCTTACCCGAGCAGTATGTAATTAAAAGATTTGGCGAAGCGGATAAGAAAATTGCGCTTACCTTCGATGATGGTCCCGATCCGGTTTATACACCGCAGGTGTTAAATATTCTGAAAAAAGAAAAGGTTCCCGGCTGCTTTTTTGTGGTTGGTATTATGGCCGAACAGAATATGGAACTTCTAAGGCAGGAATATAACGATGGCTACGAAATTGGCAACCACACTTTCTTCCATCCGGATATGTCGGCCATTGGACCGCGGCGTGTAAAATTTGAACTGAATGCTACCCGCCGATTGATTGAAGCCGTTACCGGCCACAGCACCATTTTGTTCCGCGCGCCCTTTAATGCGGATGCCGAGCCTCAAAATACTTCAGAGATTTTACCGGTTGCGCAAAGCCGAAAAGAAAATTATATTAATATTGGGGAGCTGATTGATCCGGAAGATTGGGAGCCCGGAAAAACTGCGGATCAGATTTTTAATGAAGTGGTAAAACAGCAGGATAATGGCAACATTCTTTTACTGCACGATGCTGGTGGTAACCGTGAGGCTACTATTGCTGCTTTGCCAAGAATCATTAAATTCTTTAAGGCCAAAGGTTATACTTTTACCACCGTTGGCGATTTAATGGGTAAAAAACGTTCAGAATTAATGCCAGCCGTAAAATCAACAGCTAATAGTGGCTTTTCGGGATCTGGTGATTACTTTTTCATCAATTTCTTTTACTACGGGAATATGATTTTGAACATCATCTTTTCTGTAGCCATTGTACTGGCTATATTAAGGACCTTGTTTATTGCTTATCTAGCTCTTAGGCAACAGAAAAGAAGCAAGCAAAATGCCGGCAAACTGGTTCAAAATCCATCTGAAAAAGTGAGTATCATTATTCCGGCCTATAATGAAGAAGTTACAGCAGTTCAAACCATTAACAGTCTTTTAAAAACCACTTACCCCAATTTTGAACTGATTTTTGTAGACGATGGGTCGAAAGATAAAACTTTCGAAATTATTGACCAGCATTTTGGCAGTCACCCACAGGTTAAGGTTTACCACAAAGCCAATGGCGGTAAAGCTTCGGCTTTAAACTATGGGATATCAAAAGCCAGTTCGGAATTTGTGGTTTGCATTGATGCCGATACCCAGCTTAAAAATGATGCCGTAACTGAACTGATGCGTTATTTCTACAGCGATAAAATAGCTGCAGTAGCCGGAACAGTTAAAGTAGGTAATGCGCACAACATCATTACCAAATGGCAATCCATCGAGTACATTACCGCCCAGAATATGGACAGGCGTGCTTTCGATTTATTAAATACCATTACCGTTGTACCGGGAGCCATTGGCGCTTTCAGGAAAAATGTAATTTTAGAAGTTGGCGGCTTTACTATCGATACACTGGCCGAAGACTGCGATTTAACCATGCGCATTTTAAAAGCAGGTTACGAAGTAAAAAACTGTGCGACCGCAGTGGCTTATACCGAAGCGCCCGAAACTGTTAGCATGCTGTTAAAGCAACGTTTCCGCTGGAGCTTTGGTGTAATGCAGAGTTTCTGGAAAAACAGAAAAGCCTTGCTGAACAAAAAATATGGCTATTTTGGAATGGTGGGCATGCCTAATATTCTGATTTACCAGATCATTTTGCCACTGTTCTCTCCATTGGCCGATTTATTTATGCTGATATCGCTAATCAGTGGCCTATTTTCGCTTAGCGCAATCAATAATCTTACACTAACCGGATTTTCGGGGATTTTGAGTCTGCACAATGGCTTTGGTCAGGTGCTTTTCTATTACATTATCTTTATTATTGTGGATATGGCTTTTGCTGCAATTGCTTTCCGCATGGAAAATGAAAAATACAAAAACCTGCTTTATCTTTTTCCACAACGTTTTTTCTGGCGACAGCTCATGTACATTGTATTGTTCCGTTCGGTTAGAAAAGCAATAAAAGGCGAACTGGGAACCTGGGGTACACTAAAAAGAACGGGGAATGTAAAAGAACAGGTGGCTTTGCAATAAAAAGTATTTAACGGTTTTAGTGACCAGCAATGTATTAAAACCGTTAAATTTATACTTACATGAAAAAATCTAATCAAAATGTATCTTCCTTCAGCACCCTGCTTCCCATAGCATTAATTGCGGGCACCTTAGATGGATTGGCAGCAGTAATATTCCTTGCGAAGATGAATTTCGCGGGTGTATTCCAATATATAGCCAGTGCCATTTTGGGCAAAGCAGCTTATACAGGAGGTGTTAAAACAGTACTATTGGGTTTGGCATTACATTATTTTATAGCCTGCTGCTTTACCCTGTTTTTTTCCCTTGTAACCCGAAAAACCATAATATTGAGAAAAAACATACTTTTGTCAGCATTGATTTACGGTATTTTTGTTTGGGCGGTTATGAATTTATTAATTGTTCCCTTAACCAAAATACCACCAACACCCTTTCATGCCGAAAAAGCTCTGATTAATGCCATAATTTTAATATTTTGTATTGGGTTACCGGTTTCTTACCTAACAGCACGCCAATTGAAATAGCCAGTTAAGGTTTTTCAATCAGGCAAACCGCATAAGCTACTACTCCTTCTTCCCTACCCACAAAGCCCATTTGCTCATTCGTAGTAGCTTTGATTGAAATATCTTCGGTTGAGATTCCGATCGCATCCGCAATGTTTTGCTGCATGGCCGGAATATGTGGATTGATTTTCGGAGCTTCCAGACAAAGCATAGCATCGATATTGCCTACCTGCCAGCCTTTTTCGCTAAGCAACTTAACCGTTTCCTTCAAAAGGATTAAGCTGCTGATTCCTCTCCATCTTTCATCTGTATTTTTAAAGTGGAACCCGATATCGCGCAGGTTGGCTGCACCTAAAAGGGCGTCGCAAACGGCATGTAACAATACATCTGCATCCGAATGACCAAAAGCTCCTTTGTGATGGTCAAGTGCTACACCGCCTACAAGAAAAGGGTGCTGATCTTTTAACTGGTGTACGTCAAATCCGAAGCCTACTCTAATTTTCATTGAAATTTGGTTTAATTGTTAAATTTTAACAGAAAGGGTTAAGGATTAATTTTTAACTACTTTCTTCTCGCCAAAGTTAAACAAAAGACCAAAACGTAAGGTATTGGCCAGTGGACTTGTTTGCGCATTTGCCAATAAATAAGAGAAATCGATATTAAAAACATTGTATTTCAGGCCTAAACCAAGCGTAAAATAACGGCTATCACCTTTCATTGGACTTTGATAATTGTACCCTGCCCTTACTGCAAATTGTTGATTATACCAATATTCCAATCCGGTTGAAATGCCTACCTCTTTAAGCTCCTCGCTAAAGCCACCTGGCGCATCGCTAAATGAACCAAAAATACCAGCCGGTACCGAGCGGTTCGGATCTTTACCGCTTACAATATTGTTATTCGAATCGTATATTGGTTGTGTAGGCACCAGTAGCTTATTAAAATCAAGGGCTAAGGTGATGGTACTAAAATCATCGACAATGATAGTAGAAGCTCCTCCCAGTTTAAAATTAGTAGGCAGAAAGAAATTCTGGCCTCCGTCTGAATAGCTCATTTTTGTCCCGATATTAGAAATATTGGCACCGGCAGAAAGGATGGCCTGTTTACCGAACATCGAGGTTGTGGTTTTATACAATCCGGAAACATCAACTGCCAGGGCATTTCCACTGTGCACCTGCCCTGATGATGAAAATTGCCCCGAAGCCAGGTTAGAATAAATATACCTTACCGATGTTCCCAATGAAAATTCTTCGCCAAAGTTACGGGCAAAAGACACGTCAAAAGCCAGCTCATTGGGGTTTGCGATACCCAAATCCTGCTGATTGATATCGGTAAGCTGAATAGAACCTAATGAGAAATACCTCAACGAAGCTCCAATGGTATTCCGATCATCCAGTTTATAAAAACCACTTAAGTAAGCCAGGTTAATATCAGGTACCAGGCTTTTTAACCAGGGGCTATAAGAAACGGAAAAGCCATAGGGTTTATCCAAAAATGCCAGCTTCGAAGCATTAATACTGGCCGAATTTACATCGCCGGCAACAGCTACGCCTGCGTCACCCATAGCACCGGCGCGGGCATCTGGTGTAATCAGCAAAAACGGAACAGCTGTTACAATATTGTTCGACTCGCTTCCATTGGTCTGCGTGTTCCCTATGGTTACCTGAGCATTTGTTTTGCCATATAGCAATGCCATGGAGAGTGCAGAAAAAGCAAGCTTACTGATATACTTGAAATTCATCCTTTGAAGGTCCGTAATTTTAGATTTTGGTATTTAGCAAATACTAGAGAATATATCATGTAACGTAAAACCAAAAATTATATTTCACCAAATTACGAATTCTCGCATTATTTACTAATTAAACCTACGATTTTTACATATCGCTGTGACTGCGGTTAACCTAAGTATTAAATTAACAGCGCTTTAATGCTATTATCTGATTCAATTATAAAGTTAATTTTTCATATTTTTTTATTTAGCAGGCAAAATTTCCTATTAACCCTGTTCATTAGGCATAAACCTTTATTGACAGATATGCCTAATCACAACACCTACTGCTTTACCTTGTAACCTCCGTCCAATTCACCAGATCCCTCATTCTTATGGGATAGCCAATTGTTCAGAAAACGATTAAACACTGAGCAGTATTAAAATTATCTCACTTATTTATAATTATTTAGCTAAAATTTCACTTAAAAAGTAAACAGACACAATACGCCAAATAATAATACGTTATGGCTTAAAAATATATTAGATATTTTATTGTCACATTATTTATATATTCATTTAAAATTGTTTAATTTTATCGGTTGAAAGGCCATTAGGCTATATCCCGTTGCTTTATATGAAAAAACTAATACTATATTCTTTTACTTGTTTATCGTTAGCGGCCCTGCTTTCGAGCTGTAGCTCTAAAGGCGGGAACAGTTCCAGTAAAACAGGTATTCCCTATGCAGACAGGAAAAGTAAAAAGAACCAATCTGGTGCTTTTGCTGTAGCTACGCAATATAAGCGTGCACCAGGGCCCGGTCTAATCCCCATTGAGGGTGGCGTTTTGGTAGTTGGTGGTAGTGCCATTGAGGTGGCAGGTGTTGAACCCAATATCTACAACTACAAAAGACAGGTTACTGTTCCGTCTTTTTACATGGATGAAACCGAGGTTTCGAACACCGATTGGTTAGAGTATTTACACTGGATCAGATACAATTATCCTGAAGATCGTGAATATTATTACAATGAACTTCCGGATACATTGGTTTGGCGTCGCGCATTATCTTACAATGAACCTTACGTAGATAACTATTTAAGGCACCCTGCCTATCGCGATTACCCTGTTGTAGGTGTATCATGGGAGCAAGCCTCACGTTACTGCGAATGGAGAACTTCTAGAGCCAACGAATTTATCTTACGTGAAAAAGGAATCTTAACCGATTACAAAACCTTAGCTGGCGGAAACTCAGGCAGAAACAATAATGCCACTGCAGCGGCAACTCAAAGACCTGACAAACCATTTAATACCGACGCTTATTTAAACGGCCAGTACGATGATAAAGGTAAAAATGCACCGGTTGATTACAACACAAAGTCTGGTTCGGCAACTACTACAGCAGGGGCTTCAACCGCGTCTACTGGTGGTGGAAGAAATAGTCAGCCAAGAAGAAATGCGACTTTAGAGGATGGTGTAATTATGCAACCTTACCGTTTACCAACTGAAGCCGAATGGGAATATGCAGCTTTAGGTTTAATTGGTAACACTGAATATGAAAATATTAATCAAAATAAAATTTACCCATGGAATGGTTTAGGTGTGAGTTCTGCCAAAAAGAAAACCAGAGGCATGATTCAGGCGAACTTTAAAAGAGCCCCTGGAGATTACATGGGTGTGGGCGGTTCTTTAAATGATAAGGGAGATTTAACTGTTCCTGTTATCCAATACACACCAAACGATTTCGGTTTGTACAATATGGCTGGAAACGTAAACGAATGGGTAAACGACGTTTACAGAACGGGTACGTTTACAGATGCCGACGCTTTTAACCCTTATCGTGGTAACTATTTCACCAATAAAAAATTAGAAGATTCGCAAAGCGGTAAAATTGCACTTGATAAATACGGCAACCCGATTAAGGAAAATGCCTACTCGGGCAGGAAACAAACCTGGGCAGAAAAGCAAGCGCAAACCAAACGTGCCGATTCGATTTCGAAATCAACAGATCCTCAGGGAGCCACAGCCTCTACAAGCTACCAGGCTGACCAAAGGGGCTATCGCGACAGACAGAACACTTTACTTAACGATGAAGGCGTGACGTTGGTTAACGATAAATCCAGAGTGTATAAAGGTGGTTCGTGGAATGATATGGCTTACTGGTTAAATCCCGCAACCCGTCGTTTCATGCAGCAAGATGAATCATCAGCCGAAGTTGGTTTCCGTTGCGCCATGACGATGCTTGGTGCACCTGAAATTAGCACTGCAGGAAAAAGAAGCTTTAAAAACCCTCCGCAAAAGCCTTACAGGGTAAGCAGAGGTAAATAAAAAAGAAAAGTCCCGGTTAAACAATCGGGACTTTTTTATGCTTCTATGAATCAGAGGTACTGAATAAAGTTCAATAAGGAGACAAAAAAACTACTTAAACTGAACCAGAACCTGGTTTTTTTCGACTTTGTCACCTTGTATAATCAAAATCTTTTTAACGATACCATCTGTTGAAGATTTCAGGATATTCTCCATCTTCATGGCTTCTAAAATCAGCAGGTTATCTCCTTTTTTAACTTCAGCATTTTCTTCAACCAGAACCTTTAATACCAAACCTGGCATTGGTGCTTTAATTTCTGACACTTTATTTGCTGCCAGGTTATCAAGCCCAAGTTGTTTGAGTAATTCATCAAACTGATCTTCAATGCTAATCTGATAAGTATTGCCGTTCACTTTTATACTACAGGTTTTCTCGGCTCTATTTACCTCAACAATTTCTGTTCTGAAAGATTTATTCTGATATAAAATATGAGCGTGGGCACCATTTATCTCGCTTAAATCAAGCTGAACAGGCTCACCATTTACTGTAATAGCCGAATCTCTGTTCTCTACCTCGAATATAAACTGATCGTTTACTTTTACTTTATACATGTTTATTGGGTTAAAGCATATTGAACCAGATTAGCGCCCATTTTAAGCGCTTTAGTGCGCGTTTCCTGTGTATCTTCGGGATAGGTGCCAAAATCTTCCCAACCATTCCCTAAATCGCATTCATAAGTGTAATAACACACGACCCTTCCTTTGTATATCAATGCGAACCCCTGCGGGCGCTTATTATCATGCTCATGAATTTTGGGTAAGCCAGCAGGAAATTTAAATTTCTGGTTGTAAATGGCATGGTTTGCCGGTAATTCAACAAAACTCAATTCCGGAAAGACCTTTTTCATTTGTGGCCTGATAAACTTATCTAAGCCATAGTTATCGTCGATATGCAGAAAACCGCCACCAATTAAGTATTGCCTTAAATTTTTAATATCCTGGTCGCTGAAAACTACGTTGCCATGTCCGGTCATATACACGAAAGGATAATTGAACAATTCTTTCGAACCTACTTCAACAATGCTTTCTTCCGCATAAAAATTAGTCTTTAGGTTTGCGTTACAAAAAGCAATCAGGTTTGGAAGCGCAGTGCGGTCTGCATACCAATCTCCTCCCCCGTTATACTTCAGTTTAGCCATGCGATAAGTTGGTGGCATGAAAGCAGAAAGCCCGAAGCAGAAAGCTAAAAGCACAAGGCATATAGCCAATGTTCGGAACTTCGGAAACTGATAATTTAAAACTGAAAACTTCAAACTGGTTATCGGTTAAGGTAATTGATTTCAAAACAAACAGCCAGCGCAGCAGTTTCGGTGCGCAACCTGTTATCACCTAAAGTTAGTGCTTTAAAGCCTTTGTTCAAAGCTAAATTCACTTCTTCTGGTGTGAAATCTCCTTCGGGACCGATTAAGATGAGATATTTTTGATGTGGCGCAACAAGTTGAGATAGATATTGCTTCTCCCCTTCATCAATACAATGCGCCATTAGTTTTTCGCCATCAAAAGGCTGTTTCAAAAAAGCGTCGAACGAAATGGCATCGTTCAGTTTGGGGTGATAGGCTTTTATTGATTGTTTTACTGCCGAGGTAATTACTTTATTTAAGCGATCTTCTTTTACTACCCTCCGCTCAGACCGGTCGGTAATAATGGGGGTAATTTCGTCGATACCCAGTTCAGTAGCTTTCTCCAAAAACCATTCTATACGATCGATATTTTTGGTAGGTGCTACGGCAATATGCAGGTAATGATTCCGCTTATGAAACTCAGTTTCAACTTTTAAAACAGATAAAGCTACTTTTTTGGGGTTATCGGAGGTAATTTCGGCAGTATAGAAACCGCCTTTACCATCAACCAGGTTAACTACAGCACCAACTGTTAAACGGAGTACCCTAACACAATGTTTACTTTCTTCTTCGTTTAAGGTGTAGGTATTTGAGGTGATATCTGGTGTGTAAAAAATATGCATCGTTGAAATTAATGATTATCAACCATATCTGCTTTATTAATTACGAGTTCCAATTTAATGGTTTCGATATTCTGTTCAGTTTTTTTAAGGATGGTAAATAAATAACCATAAGATTCATTACTCTCACCAACCTCCGGAATACGTTCAAATACGTGCGAAACCAGACCACCTATGGTGTCGAAATCTTCGTCTTCTGGTAAATCGTGTGGCAAGTGCTCATTTACATCATAAACTGTTGCAGATGCATTAACAATAAACTCATTGTCGGATACCTTTTCTACGAGCGGTTTTTCTTCATCGTACTCGTCCTGAATCTCACCAACCAGCTCCTCTACAATATCCTCTAAAGTTACCATACCTGCCGTTCCACCAAACTCATCCAAAACAATGGCAATCTGAATGCGGTTACTTTGCAGCTCGCTCATCAAATCGTTAATTTTTTTGGTCTCCGTAACAAAGTACGGTTTTCTGATAATGTCTTTTAAAGTCCAGTGCTGGTTACCAGCGGCAACTAAAGGCAAAATATCTTTAGCGTGGATAATCCCTACGATTTTATCCATGATATCATCGTAAACCGGTAAGCGCGAATAACCTTCCTTGATAATCGTGTCGATTACTTCTTCTTTATCCGAAGTAAGCTCGATACCCGAAATTTTGGTTCGAGGTACCATGATATTCTTTACCACACGCTCGTTAAAATCGAATACGTTTTTAATCAATTCGTGCTCATTGTTATCAAGTGCACCACTTTCTTTACCCTGATCAAGTAAATATTGAAGTTCCTCAGTACTGTGAAGCGACTCGTGACCACCAGCAGTATCGATACCAAATGGTTTTAGAATAACTGCAGCTAAACTGTTTAGCGTCCAGATTGCAGGTTTGAAAACTACATAAAACAACTGCAACGGCAACGATACAAATAAGGTTGTGGCTACAGGTCTTTGGATGGCAAATGATTTTGGGGCCAGCTCACCAAAAACAATGTGCATAATCGTAATTAACGAAAATGCCACAATTGTTGATGCAGTGTGGATAGAAGCATCGCTAAGCCCCCATTCTAAACTATCGAAAAGATTTTTAAAGATGGTATGCATAACGCCTTCACCAACCCAACCTAAGCCAAGTGATGCAAGCGTTATACCGAGCTGAGTGGCGGCTAAATAACCATCCAGGTTATGGATGATACTCTTAGCCATTTTACCAACGCGACTGCCTGATTTTGCTTTAATCTCGATTTGTGATGCGCGGACTTTTACAATGGCAAACTCTGCTGCCACAAAAAAACCGTTTAAAAGCACCAAAAACAAGGCGAAAAATAAACGCCAGCCAACCGATCCGGTATCAGGTTCCTGTAAGGCTACAAGAACTACGTTTGAGGTTGGCAGTATTGTACTTAACGCTGAATTTAAAAACAAACCGACCGTGGGTAAATCCATTAAGCTAATTCTCTAAATGTTGTGTTGTAAAGTTCTATGCTTTCTTTAATTACTTTATGCGCATAACGAACACCTAATAAATGTTCGATGGTTACATTTTTATCTTCTAATGCTTTATAATCCTGAAAGAAACGAACAATTTCTTTCATTTGGTGTGGAGGTAACTGATCTAAATCGTTGATATAGTTAACCGACATATCGTGGGCAGCTACAGCGATAATTTTATCATCCTGCTCTCCGTTATCAACCATGTGCATTACACCTACTACTTTAGCCTCAATCAACGTCATTGGGTATACATCAACTGAACAAAGAACCAGAATATCTAATGGATCTTTATCATCGCAATAGGTTTGCGGAATAAAGCCATAGTTAGCCGGATACATTACTGATGAAAAAAGAACCCTATCTAACTTAATCAGACCTGATTCTTTATCTATTTCGTATTTTGCTTTTGAACCTTTTGGAATTTCAATAATTGCGTTTACAATTTCCGGAACGTTGTTTCCAGGAGATACGCTATGCCACGCGTGATGATCGTCTTTTATCATTTTTAATTTAAATCTGTTTTATCCTCTTCGGGACCTTTCACTACTTTACTTTTTACAAAGGTAATTAATAATGGTATAGTTGTGATAAGGATAAAGCCAATAATAATATATAATAGGTAATCGTTAATTTCTTTTTCAAAACGGCGACCTAAAAAATAGCCTAATAAAGTTAATGAACAGATCCAAAGTGTTCCGCCAACAACATTATAAAGTGCAAATTTTTTGAAGTCTAATTTTACAACTCCGGCAAAAATTGGCGCGAAAGTTCTTACAATTGGTACAAAGCGCCCCATTATAAGGGCAAAGGCACCTTGTTTATTGTAATATTCTTCGGCTGCTTTTAAATAGCGTTTCTTAAAAAAGAAGCTATCTTTTCTGGTGTACAATACCGGCCCGGTTTTACGACCGAACCAATAACCCGTAAAATTACCCGAAATTGCCGCAACACATAAACCGGCCAAAAGCACGGCAATATTTACATCCAGTTTACCGGTAGCAACAAACATGCCAGCCAAAAACAGTAAATAATCGCCCGGGAGAAAAAAACCAAAGAACAGGCCTGTCTCTGCATAGATTACAAATACAACGAGATAGAAACCGCCCTCCCTCAATAATTTCTCGGGATCAATTAGCTGATGCAGGTAATTCCAAAAATCGTGCATATTCAATTATTCGTAAAACTACAAATAATTATTAAACAACAGCATACCTATATCAGGTTTAAAATTATTGCAGGGCAGATACCTAAAACAAGTGTAATTACCACTGAAACCAATAATACAACCTTGTATTGTACCGGCGTTGAAAGCGTAGTTTCAGCACCATCTTTAAACCACATGGCTACAATAACCCTGAAATAATAATAGAAACCAACCAGCGCATTTAAGATTGCAAAGGCTACCAATAAGGTTTTATACTCGGTCATTACGTTCAGGAACATCAGGTATTTACCAATAAAACCAGCAGTTAAAGGAATACCGGCTAACGATAACATCGCAACGGTTAAACATAAAGCCACCAAAGGATTTTTCTTTCCTAAACCGTTAAAACTTTCGAAGCTATCGCTACCTGTTTTCTGTTTTACCAGAATTAATACGGCAAAGGCAATGATTGATGCAAAGGTATAAGCAGCAGCATATACTAATACGTTGTTACCTGAGTTTTTAGTCAATACAATTAGCGAAAACAATAAGTAACCTGCATGCGAGATACTTGAATAAGCCAGCATACGCTTAAAATTCTTTTGGAACAAGGCGGTTACGTTACCGATGAATAAGGTGAGGCAAACAATAACGATTAAAGGCATCACCCAGAACTCGTGCAATGGGGCCAAAGCACCTGCAAACAAACGTAAAAATGCAGCGAAACCAGCAGTTTTAACTACCGTACTCATGAAAGTGGTAATTAAAGATGGCGCGCCTTCATAAACGTCCGGAGTCCAGAAGTGGAAAGGTGCCGCACCGATTTTAAAACACAAACCAATCATCATCAGGATTACACCCGGATAAAAGATCGGTGAAACTGCAGTACTGTTATTTACCAGATAAGCCTGGATTTTATCTAAATCGAAAGAACCTGTTGCACCATAAATTAAAGTGATACCAAATAGCAGGAAGCCTGTAGAAAAGGCACCCATTAAGAAATACTTTAATGAAGCTTCGTTTGAGGCGAAATCTGTTTTACGGATACCAGCCAGGATGTACAAACTTACCGACATAATTTCAAGCCCTACAAACAGCATGGCCATGTTTTTATATGATACCATCATAATCATCCCCGCAAGGGCGAAAAGGATGAGGGTGTAGTATTCGGCAACATTATCGCTTTTGGCGTGAAAATAATTTTGGGTTAATAGAAAAATCAAAAGTGTACCTACAATACAAACGCCAGAAAATGCAAGAGCGAAATTATCAGTCTGCATCATTCCGAAATGAACAGCATTGCCACCCCAGGCACAAAAAGTAAAGCCTAAGGCAGTAAGTAAGCCAACAACGGTAAGCGGCAATAATGCTTTATTTGCTTTAAACAAACCTGCATAAAGTACAATAAAAGCTGTTATACTAATGGTTATTATAATATTCATTGCTTATTTTACTGATGTTAATTTTTGATTTACCTGTTCTAATAAATGTTGTACAGATGCCTCTGTTAAGTGCAATAATGGTTTTGGATAAACGCCCAAAATAATAATCAATGCACAGATCAAATAAAGGACAAATTTCTCTGATCCCTGGATATCGCTGAAAGTGTTGGTTAATTCGTTTGTTTTGCCCAGCATTACATTCTGGTACATCCGTAACATATAAACAGCACCAAAAATAATGGTTAAGCCTGCAATTGCAGCAGCCCAAATGCCTACATTGTACACGCCCATTAGCAATAAAAATTCGCCAATGAATCCGTTTGTTCCTGGTAAAGCTACTGTTCCTAAAACAATAATCAGAAATACAATGGCTAGCTGTGGTGCTGCTTTGGCAATACCACCCAGCTCTTCTATTTTGTTTGTTTTAACACGCGAGAAAATAATATCCAACACAAAGAATAAACCAACCACGTTAATACCGTGACTCAGCATTTGCACCATCGCGCCCTGCATACCTTGCTGATTTAAAGCAAAAATACCTGCAGAAATTAAACCAACGTGGGCAATAGATGAATAAGCAACTAAACGTTTGGCATCTTTTTGTGTAAAGGCAATTAACGAAGCGTAAACGATACCGATAATAGACAGGCCAATAGCGAGGCAAGACCAATCCTGAACACCAACAGGTACAATTGGCAATAACCATCGGATTACACCATAAATACCCATTTTTAACATAATACCAGATAATAACATGGTACCTTGAGTTGGTGCCGCGGTATAGGTATCTGGCTGCCAGGTGTGGAAAGGGAAAACCGGCATCTTAATGGCAAAAGCAATAAAGAAAGCCCAGAAAATCCAACCCTGTTGTGCTGCATCTAAATCTAAAGCATAAAAAGCTGAGATTTCGAAGTTATGTGCCGGGTTTTGTAAATACAGGTAAATAATACCCATTAACATAAATAATGAACCGGCAATGGTATACACAAAAAACTTCATGTTAATGCGGATCCTGTCTTTTCCACCCCAGAACGCACAAATGAAGTAAATCGGGATTAATGCTGCTTCCCAGCCAATATAGAAAAGGAAAGCATCTAAAGCGGTAAATACCAGTAACAAACCGGTTTGCATGAACAGAATCAATGCATAAAAAGCTGCCGGATTTTTATAATCGTGTTTATAACTTGATAGGATAATAATCGGGATTAATAAGTTGGTTAATAAAACCACCAACATACTGATCCCATCGATACCGGCGTGAAAATTAATGCCCAGATCAGCAATCCATGGTAAGTTTGCTTCAAACTGTGTACTTGCATTCGGGATGAAGTTACAGGCGATAAACAAAGTCAACCCTAAAGAAACTACCGAAAATACGGTCGAAACTATTTTAGCCGACTTACCTGCAAATGCTGTAATAATAGCACCCGCAAGCGGAAGAAATATAAGTAGTAAAAGTTGTTCCATTATTTATTTTTGAACCCTTTTTATAATATGTAACTAAATGTATAGATCAATAATGCGATGATACCAAATACCATCATAAACAAGTAGAAACCTACGTTTCCGCTCTGTAATAACCGAAGGCCTTTACTAGCCTCATTTGTGCTCCATCCTAATCCGTTTACAATGCCATCAATAAATTTATTATCAATAATGCGATAAAAGAATCTGGAAAGGATATCCAATGGTTTGGTAATGATGAAATCGTAAAGCTCATCTAAATAAAACTTGTGGTATGATAATTTGGCCAGTGCAGAACGCGGCGCTTCATCAGCAACCGGAACATGCGCGCCTTTTACATATTTAGTATAGGCATATAATAAAGCTATAATTGCTGCAGCAACCGAAGTACCCATTAAGGCCAATTCTGTAGAATGACTTAAATCCAGTTCGTGTTGTGCAACACCTGCACCTGCTAACCAATGTGCCAGCCACTCGTTACCACCAAAAATATGCGGGAAGTTAATGGCTCCGCCAATGGCAGCCAGAATAGCTAAAATTACCAAAGGTAATGTCATTGCAGCCGGCGATTCGTGAATATGACTTTCTGCATGGTGCGTTCCACGGTACTTACCAGAGAAGGTAAGAAACATCATTCTGAACATATAAAATGCAGTTAAGAATGCGGTTAATACACCAATCCCCCAAAGGATCGGGCTAGCCTGGAAAGCATGTGCTAAAATTTCATCCTTAGAGAAGAACCCAGAGAATGGTGGTAAACCTGCAATAGCAATAGTACCGATCATCATGGTGGCAAAAGTAGTCTTTAGTTTACCCCTTAATCCACCCATATGGCGCATATCTTGCTCGTGGTGCATGGCATGGATAACTGAACCAGCGCCTAAGAATAATAAAGCTTTAAAGAATGCATGGGTTAATACGTGGAAGAATGAGCCAGTGTAAGCACCTACGCCCAAACCTAAAAACATGTAGCCCAACTGGGAAACAGTTGAGTAAGCCAATACTTTTTTGATATCGGTTTGTGTTAAGGCAATGATAGCAGCTACTAAGGCAGTTGCGGCACCAACAATGGCAATAATGTGTTGTGTTAATGGCGCCAGATCAAACAATACGCTCGAACGGGCAATCATATAAATACCAGCCGTTACCATTGTTGCAGCGTGGATTAATGCCGAAACGGGCGTTGGTCCGGCCATCGCATCTGGCAACCAGGTAAACAAAGGCAACTGTGCAGATTTACCGCAGGCACCAATAAATAATAGAATGGTAATTAAAACCAAAGTATCTCTACCAGGCAACATATTAGCTGCCTGAGGGAAAATTTTCGAGAATTCTACGCTTCCGAAGAAATTGAAGATTAAGAATACACCTAGCAAAAAGCCTAAATCACCAATCCGGTTCATTACGAAGGCTTTTTTAGCTGCCGAAGCATAAGCGCTGTTGGTATACCAAAAACCGATGAGCAGGTATGAACATAAACCAACACCTTCCCAACCGATAAACATCACAATGTAGTTAGAACCCAATACCAGTAAAAGCATGAAGAATACAAAGAGATTCAGGTAACTGAAAAATTTACCGAAGCCTTCGTCATCGTGCATGTAGCTGGTAGAATATAAATGGATTAAAAATCCAATTCCGGTGATAATCAAAAGCATGATCGAACTTAACGGATCGACCAAAAATGATAATGGGATATGTAATGCGCCAGCGCTAATCCAGTCGAATAAAAATACTTCGTGAGATTTTTGGGTATCGCCTTGTAAACTAAAGAAAATAACTACGCTGATGAGGAAAGAAGCTAAAATAACGCCGCTCCCGATAACTCCAACAAGTCCTTTAGATAAAGATTTTCTGCCTAGCCCATTAATTACAAAACCTAAAAAAGGAAGTAACGGAACTAACCAAATCAATTGTTCTATTCTCATTCTAACTATATATTTACCACTTAAGGCGATTTAAAACATTAATATCTATCGATTTTGTATTTCTGTATACCATTACAATAATGGCCAAACCTACTGCAACTTCTGCCGCTGCCAAAGCCATAATAAAAAATACGAAAACCTGTCCTGAAGGATCATTGCTATGTACAGAAAAAGCCGTTAAAAGCAGGTTAACTGCATTTAACATCAACTCTACCGACATAAAGATTACGATTGCATTTCTACGGGTCAATACGCCAATTACACCAATAGTGAAAATAATTGCACTTAAATAGATGTAGTGATTTAGCGGAACGCCTGCCATTTGTGTAGTTAAATTTTCCATTATGCTTCTACCTCATCTCTTTTAGATAATAAAACGGCTCCAACCATTGCTGCCAACAGTAACAGAGATGATAATTCGAATGGCAATAAGAATGGTCCGAAAAGCTCTTTACCTAAGTTTTCTACCAAACCTAATCCCGGATTTTTTAAAATTAGCGGACTGGTGATGCTTGCGGCTTTCAACGACCCGATTAGAGTTACAATTAAACAGCCCCCGGCAATTACACCAACAATTTTAATTAATGGCGATTTTGAAGGCTCGGTGTCCTTGTTCAGGTTGAGCAACATGAGTACGAAAAGGAATAATACCATGATGGCACCCATGTAAACAATGAAATTTACAACCGCCAGAAATTGTGCATTCAACAGTACATAATGCACCGTGAATGTAAAGAAGGTTAGGATTAAGTATAATACACTGTGGATTGGATTTTTTGCAAAAATCACCAGCAGCGAAAAGAGGATACTTAATGTGGCTACGAAATAGAATACTTGTGTACTCATTAATTTGTTTTTTGTTTATGTTCCGTGGTTGGTGTCATCATCAACCAGTATTTATATTCGATTCGTGAAGACACGAACCGAGGTATTATTTTTTCATCTCCAAAGGAGCTTCTACCAGTTTATCTTTTCCGTAAATGAAATCTTTACGTAAATAATCAGCAGGTACAATCGGTCCGTCTAAATAAATGGCCTCTTTAGGACAAGCTTCTTCACATAATCCGCAGAAAATGCAACGCAACATGTTAATTTCATAAGTTGCAGCATATTTCTCTTCACGGTATAAATGTTTTTCTTCCGGTTTGCGCTCTGCAGCAATCATGGTAATCGCTTCGGCAGGACAAGATAAAGCGCATAAACCACAGGCTGTACAACGTTCTTTACCGTTCTCATCACGTTTAAGTGAGTGCATACCCCTAAAGTTGGTCGAGAATTCGCGTTCAACTTCCGGATATCTTACGGTAGCCTCTTTTTTAAATAAGTGGCTAATGGTAATGCCCATTCCCTTTACAATTGCCGGAAGGTACATCCTTTCCATAAAGCTCAGCGGCTTTTGCTCCAGTACTTTTTTCTTATTACTTAATGATTCCATAATTAAAACTTCTCAATAATCGCAATCACAATTCCAGTTATTATAATGTTGGCAATAGCCAAAGGAATTAAACCTTTCCAGCCTAAATTCATCAATTGATCGTAACGGAAACGCGGGATAGTCCAGCGTACCCACATGAAAAAGAAGATGAACATTATTATTTTTCCGAAGAAAACAGCAGTACCGATTAACGGTGCCCAGGTTGTTCCTGCGTGTGTAGCAACCCAATCCATACCCGGGTAATTGTAACCACCCCAGTATAAAGCCGCCATTACTGCCGATGAAACAAACATGTTAATATACTCGGCAAAAAGGTAGAAACCCAGTTTCATAGATGAATACTCGGTGTGATAACCACCAATCAATTCTGTTTCGCACTCTGGTAAATCGAATGGTGCACGGTTGGTTTCCGCAAACGAGCAAACCATAAATATTAAAAATCCCAATGGTTGATACCACACATTCCAGTTCAGGCCATGTTGTTGTTCAACTATTGATTTCAAACTTAAAGTGTTCGTCATCAGCAGCAATGCAATGATGGATAAACCCATTGCAATTTCATAACTGATATTTTGTGATGCCGCACGGATAGCACTTAGCAAAGAATATTTATTGTTAGATGCCCAGCCACCAATCATAACACCATAAACACCTAAAGAAACCACACCGAAAATGTATAAAACGCCAACATTAACATCGGTAACTTGTAGCGGCACTACTTTGCCGGCAATTTCTATCGGACTACCCCAGGGAATAACTGCGGTCCCAATACAAGCACAAAGTAAGGCTAAACCAGGACCTGCGATGAATAAAAACCGGTTAGATGTTGTCGGAATAATTTCTTCCTTCATAAACATCTTTACCCCATCGGCAAGTGGTTGCAAAATCCCAAAGGGGCCAGCTCTATCTGGTCCTAAACGATCTTGTAAAAATGCTGCAACCTTACGTTCAGCATAGGTAGAATACATGGCAATTACCAAACTGATACCGAAAATTACCGCTACCAGAATAAATTTCTCTATAATAAAACCTGTATCCATTAGTATTTTACTGTTTTATGTAACTCGATTTCATTCGCGGCCTGTAAAGCTGCGTTTGGCTTAATTACCGGTAATGGTTTTAATGTTTCGTAGTGGTTAGATGCAATTACCGAAGTATCATCAATATGTGTTGGATGCTCGATTGTCCAGTCAGAAGTTGCTTTTTTATCGAAACGGCAACTATTACAAATAAATTCTTCTACTTCACCAAACTGATCCTTACGTGCTGTAACGCGGATTACATCCTCTCCTTTGTACCAAAGGGTTACTTTACCATTGCACTTTTCGTGGTCACAATTGCGGTGTGCATCAACAGGCTTGGTAAACCAAACCCGGTTTTTAAAACGGAAAGTTCTATCGGTTAAAGCCCCAACCGGACAAACATCGATTACGTTTCCTGAGAAATCGTTATCAACAGCCTGTTGAATGTAAGTAGAAATTTCGGAGTGATCGCCACGGTTTAAAATCCCGTGAACACGTTTATTGGTAATCTGATCGGCAGTAAAAACACAACGGTAACACAGAATACAACGATTCATGTGTAACTGGATTTTATCACCAATATCAATACGTTCGAAGGTACGGCGCTCAAACTCGTAACGGGTTTTCTGCAAACCGTGTTCGTAACCTAAATTCTGTAAATCACACTCACCGGCCTGATCACAAACCGGGCAATCTAAGGGGTGATTAATCAATAAGATTTCTACCACACCTGCACGTGCTTCCAAAACTTCGGGTGAAGTGATGTTCAGCACTTCCATACCATCCATTACGGTAGTACGACAAGATGCAACCAATTTTGGCATCGGGCGGGGATCCTTTTCCGAACCCTTTGTTACCTTAACAATGCAGGTACGGCATTTACCACCACTGCCTTGCAATTTGGAATAATAACACATTGCTGGCGGAACAATGTCACCTCCGATTTGCCTTGCAGCATTCAGGATGGTGGTGCCGTTGTCAACCTCTACTGTTATCCCGTCTATCGTAACCTTAACTTTTTCACTCATGGTTAATGATAATCATTTATTTTTTCTACTTCTACCGTCATTGCGAGGCGCGAAGCAATCTTTCATTCATGCATTAGTTTGTTTCTCCACAAACTAATTGTATTTTATTTTTCTTCCGTTACCGGAGCTTTTTCAATCGGGGTTGCATAATTTGCCAAACCATAATTCTGGCTCTGGCTTTTAACCGGCTCTTTAATGTGCCATTCAAATTCATCTCTGAAATGACGGATGGCACTTGCTACCGGCCAGGCAGCGGCATCACCAAGTGGACAAATGGTATTTCCTTCAATTTTACGCTGCACATCCCACAATAAATCAACATCTTCCATGCTGCCATGTCCATGCTCAATTTTGTGTAGAATTTTTTCCATCCAGCCAGTACCTTCGCGACAAGGCGAACACTGTCCGCAACTTTCGTGGTGATAGAAACGAGAAAAATTCCAGGTATTACGTACCATGCACTGATCTTCATCAAAAGCGATAAAACCACCAGACCCCAACATGGTTCCGGTTGCAAAACCGCCTTCTGCCAGCGATTCGTAACTCATTAGACGAGGCTCGCCGTTGGCATATTTCAAGGTTAAGTTAGCTGGCAAAACAGGTACAGATGAACCACCTGCAACAGTTGCTTTTAAGCGTTTTCCATTAGCAATACCACCACAATACTCATCTGAGTAGATGAATTCTTCAACAGGTAAGCCCAATTCGATTTCATAAACACCTGGTTTTACTAAATTACCTGATGCTGAAATTAATTTGGTACCTGTACTTCTGCCGATACCGATTTTAGCATATTCATCGCCGCCATCATTGATAATTGGCACTACAGCTGCAATCGACTCTACGTTATTAACCACTGTAGGACATCCATATAAACCTGCAATTGCAGGGAAAGGTGGCTTAATACGCGGGTTACCTCTTTTTCCTTCAAGCGATTCTAACAAGGCAGTTTCTTCACCACAAATGTAAGCTCCGCCACCCGGCTGAACATATAATTCTAAATCGTAACCGGTTCCTAAAATGTTTTTACCTAACCACCCTGCAGCTTTCGCTTCTGCAATTGCTCTTTCCAGGATACGGATCTGAGGCATCATTTCTCCACGAACGTAGATGTAGGAAACCTTAGCACCTAAAGCAAAACTTGAAACAATCATCCCTTCAATTAAAGCATGTGGGATGTAAGTCATGAGGTAACGATCTTTAAAGGTTCCTGGTTCAGATTCATCGGCGTTGCAAACCAGATAACGGGCAACACCTTCCGGCTTGGCCAAAAAGCTCCATTTCATTCCTGTTGGGAAACCAGCACCACCGCGACCACGCAAGCCAGATTTCTTAACTTCTTCAACAATCTCTTCAGGTGTTAAAGTTTTAAGGGCTTTTTCAACGGCACGGTACCCGCCTTTTTGACGATAGACCTCAAGTGTATTGATGCCAGGTACGTTTATATGCTCAAGTAATAATTTGCGACTCATTCTTTATAGATGTGAGATGTGAGACCTGAGATTTTAGACAAATTGCCTGTTCTCCTATCTCATATCTGGTTTCTCAAATCTTATTTATTTTTCAAATCTTCAATCAGTTTATCTACACTATCGGTAGTTAAGTTTTCGTAGAAAGTATATTCCGGGCTGATCTGTAAAACAGGACCGAAGCCACAGGCTGCCAAACATTCTACTCCTCTAAAGCTGAAAAGGCCATCAGGAGTAACTTCACCTTCTTTAACACCTAACTTATCTTCCAGATGGGTCAATATTTTTTCGGCGCCTACCAGGCAGCAAGGCCCTGTACGGCAAACCTCCAAAGCATATTTACCTTGTGGTTTTAAAAAGTACATCGTGTAAAAAGTTGCTACCTCATACACTTCGATTGGCTGAATATTTAAATACGCAGCAACCTGATCCATTGCCGATGTGGGTACCCAAAGAAATTCGGCCTGCACCAAATGTAATAATGGCAACAAAGCTGATTTTTGTTTTCCTTCCGGATAACGGCTTTTTATTTCATCAAATTTGGCCAGCAATTCTGATGACAACGTTACAGGTGTTTGTTCTTCTACTTTAAGCATCTAATTCTCCTGCAATAATGTTCATACTACTCATGTTGATAATGGCATCAGACAATAACATGCCCTCGCTCATTGGCGCAAACATCTGGTAA
>Ga0308157_10001938_pt1 | contig 37831 bp, 39 predicted proteins | sample PhyBR1_FD_201035 | JGI IMG/M metagenome (GOLD analysis project Ga0308157, IMG submission 201035) | Phyllosphere microbial communities from UC Gill Tract Community Farm, Albany, California, United States - DLSLB.R1 | ecosystem: Host-associated > Plants > Phyllosphere > Unclassified | place: USA... | reverse complement strand
AGCTGGCCGTTAACGGCCTCCTGACCGGCGAGGATCCCCGCGTCGCTGCTGGTCACGTGGGCGCGGAAAACGTGCCCCGGCAAGGCGTCAAACACCACGGCGGCATCGGTGCCCTGGTGGGTATGGCGCAGGCTCTTCTCGCGGAAATCGGCCACGATATCGGTCTGATTGTTCACCAGCGCCAGCGCGGCCGAGCCAGAGGAGGCATAAAAACCGGGGCTTAACTGCAGGTTGCTGACCGTACCGTCCGCGAGGGCGTAGACCTTCGTCCAGCCGAGATTCAGCTCCGCTTCATCCAGCGCGTTACGGTATTTTTGCAGCGTCACGTTGCGGTGCTCATCCCGCTCGCCGCGCTGGATGCGCAGGTTCTGGATATTCGCCTGAATCGAGCTGACGGACTGCTCGCTGCTCTGCCAGGCGGTACGGACCTTATCCAGATCCGCCTGCGAGACGTTCTGTAACGTGCTCAGCTTCTGGTAGCGATCGAAGGTCACTTTGTCGTTACGCGCGGTCAGCACCGCGGTTTTCAGGCTGGCCTGCGCGGCAGCGATCTGCGCGTCCAGCTGTTCGTTGGAAAGGCGAGCCTGCTCGAGGGCGATTTGCGCCGCTTCCACTTTATTGCGAAACGGCGTGTCATCGAGCTCAAACAGCAGATCGCCCCGCTTCACCTGGCTGTTGTTGTGGACATGTACCGCCGCCACATAGCCGGAGACGCGCGGAGAAACCGGCGTTACCACGCGCATCACGGTAGAGTCCGGCGTCAGCGGGATCCAGATATCGGCGATGACAAAGTAGACAAACATCAGCAGGAAAGAGGCAATACTCACCCTTACCCAGCGGGCAAACTTTTGTTCAGAAGTCATTATTTTTCGGTCTTGTTATCTTCTTCGCGGATTGTCCGCAAATTGCAGGCGATTTGATTCAGGGTGGCGCTGAAAATGTCGATATGTTCAGGCGCGATGTTTTGCGATACGCGCGCCTGATATGTCTCAATCACCTGAGTGAGCCTTTTTAATATGGCTTTTCCCTCAGGCGTCAGCGTCAGAAGCCGGATGCGCTTGTCATAAGGCGATACGGTGCGCAGCAGGTAACCCTGTTTTTCCAGCTGTGTCAGGGTGCGCATCAGCGGCGGCAGTTCAATGCCCTGCATCTCCGCCAGCTCACTCACCGAGACGTTATCCCCAAGCTGATGCAGCTGCATCATCACCGTCCAGCTCGACTGGGTTAACCCGGTATCGAGAATGGCGTCGTCGATGACGGCGCGCCATTGGCGCACAATCATCGCCATCCGCATGCCCATCGGCCTGCGGCAGAACAGTTCTTCTTCACTCATGGGGAAACCTCTCGTCACACGCGGCCACGATAATAGTTATCAGGGTAAGTATCAAGAAACGCGAGGCGAAAGAGCAGGAATTGTGAAAGGATATCTCTCGCTCCCGGTGGGCTGAGGGATCCCCAGTAATATGCTCATGCCGGATAACTTCTTCTGCCAGACTCAGGTATGGCAGAACCCGCCTGTGCCTGATGCTGCTTGCCTGATAGTGCCAGTGTAAACACTGCCTTTCTGCCCTGTAGCCTGCCAACCACATCATTTAACGGCAACGGCACAATAATCCGGACAGGTGAAGACAAAAGCAGGAAGGAACGGAACTTTTAAATAGTGTATTCTTTTTATCAGGTTAAAGGAGACGTGAATGACAGTGAAAGACCAGGAACTTATCGCGGCAGGATTCACCAGTAAGGATATCGAGAGAATCAAACGTCACCAGGCGACTGGGGACTCGCAGGAAAAGGTTCTGAAGGATCTGGCCGGCTATTTCCTGTCGGTAGCCTGGATCACCGGCGGGATGGCCATAATCACCCTGCTCACCGTGATCTTTGGCAGCGCCAGCCATGTTATCTCCTGTGTGATTGCCGTCGTCTTTCTGCTGATTGTGCTGCTTCTGGTGATGCCGGTCAGACTTGGCTATAAATCATGGAAGCTGATGAGATCACATATCAGCGACTCCGGTCATCACGGGTAAGAAGTTCCAGTACCACCTTCGCACTGACCCCCCATCCCAGAACCTTCATCGTCAGTTTGCCTGGAGACATAGTTTCCACCTTGCGGAAATAGTCTCCGGGAAGATAACAGAAAAGACGCCAGGCCTCAGCTTTCCCGGTCAGACCAAACACACCATAAACGTTGGCTGCAAGCGTGGTTGCATTAAAGATCCCCAGGCCGACATCGCGGCTGAAGCCCATAAATTCCGCTACGGACATAGCGCCGTCCGCCAGGATCCCCTCTGAAGCAGGTTCATTCAGGAGCTGGCGGGCTGCCTCCCGTGATACCGTATTAAGGGCATCACCGACCAGAACGGCACCGGCAAGCATACCAGCAGGCGTCATAGTTGCGATCATAACACCGCCAAACACAGCCTGAACGCCGGCGAGAACGACCTTAATCCCGGATATGAAGTATCCGACAATTTTATTCTGCTCTGTTACATACTGAATTTCAGCGTAGATTCGGGCATAACCGGTTTTCAGCATGCGCGACTGTTCAAGCAGGAACTCATTCTCAGCCCTGAGGTTCTTCAGGCAGGCAATGCATTCTTCATCGCTCCTTGCTCTTCTCGCCGCGTCAAACTGTTGCATGACAACCTGTCTTATTTCATCCACGAATTTCAGACGAGTCAGTGAATCACTGAGGTGCATGGCCGCGACGGTATTTGCGGTATTCACAAGCTTTCGGGCTTCCAGATTGATCATTGTATCAGCCCACTGACGCCGGCTCTGCCCGGGAAAAAGCGCGATATCCATTACATATTCCTTATCTGTCGTCAGGACAAGAAGCCATTAGCCTGCCTGTCTCAAATATTGCAGCTGCGCGCCAGGACTTCACGTCTTCAGTTTTCTTACCGTCAACATACCAGTGGAGCCCGTCGGTATTTATTCGCTCAAAAAGAAAAGACATATCCCACACGTGTTCAGGGATTAACGTTCCTTCCCCCGCCAGAATACCGGCCGTGATGGAGTGATTACCTCCCCGAACAAAACCAATGCGCCAGGGCAGCCAGAGTTCAACATAATGATTAGTACGATCCTGCTGCCATACTCTTCCTTTTGCCGTACCAATCCGGGACACATTATCGATATAACGGGAAAGACTCCACGGCCAGGGAAGAACCATATCACTGGCCAGAGAAAGCGGGTAATCTTCTGGATTAACTTCTCCCGCCTTCATACGGCTATAGTCCTGAACCTCTGTGATGGCATTAAAGAAAAATGCCCCGGGAGTCAAATCCGGACGGGCATCGGTTCCTTCTTCTGCCACCGCGAGCAGGAAATCACTCTGCAAAGGGCGGACCATAGCGCGAATCAAATCCGGCAAAGCCTGGACCGGAAGCGAAGACGCAACCGACAGCAGATGTTCAAAATTATTCTTAGCCGTGGTGAGCCTGCTGCACTTCCTGTTCCCTTTCCAGAACACAATTCTTCTCCCGGTGTTCACTCAGCCAGCTATGCCAGTCGTCAGATCCGTATTCGATTTTGTCAATAATCCCCACTGCACTGGTATCAAATATCACGGTAGTTGTACCGTGAAGATAGCTGTCCGTAAATATACCTTCCCAGTCATAAACGCCCTGGATACCACAATTCAGGTACAGGCGGATCATTTCATCTGAATCCACATGCCTGTTACCCACATAAAACATACGCCCTTTGTAAGTGCTGTAATGAGGCTCGCGCAGGGCATGCCAGTCCCAGCCTTTACTGAGTTGGCTACTGATGCTGATAGGAAGTCCATCTCTCAGACGTGCCGCGATATCGGGCTGCTCTGCGAGCGGCAGCCGGTGATTAGCGATAATCGCCCCAGAGTTCAGTTCACACCGGCAAACCAGTGGCTGTCCGGGATTTCTGTTTTTGAATAACGCATGATTGCTGGCTCCTTTAAAATTATCCGTAAACCAGCAGGCATCGATGTTTCCGGACTCACCAGTTCCCTTGTATGCCACATCAAACTCATCAAACCGCTGTCTTGTTCCGTGGAAAAGCTGCATTACTGGTACCTCCAGTCAGACAGTATTGAGGATGAGGATCTCATTGATCATAAACGCAGAATAATTATGCCGCCTGCCGACTTGGAGGCGCCAGCGGATGTTAACTATGAAAATGAAGGTCAGTGGCGCCGTCACCCGGCAAAGCCGGTAACGCAGCTGACAGATTCTGATGTTAGAAGGCCGAGCAGCGCGCAGGCATTCAGAAAATGCGCCGCAGGCGCATGAAGGCGCCCTCATGAACAAAATATTGCACTTTCGTAAATGGCGCCGTAGCCCGGCGAAGCCGGTTACATTATTGATAGGTTCCACCAATCCATCCCTTCGCCCTGCTAAGCCATAACCCGCTTTCAGCGTTCACAGTATTCGATGTGCGCCGTCGGAGTGGTCACGACAAGGCGTAGCCGCAGTCGGGGCGTATCTCCGCGTTAGCGGGCCTTAAGGACCGCTTACGGGCGTGTTACACAGAACTTGGCAGCAGAATGCATTTAAGCGACTCAGATCCTAGTTACAACATCCATCATTAAAAGCGATGTCTTCCGGCCCTTTGGGCCGGGTGGCTGCGCTTTTCAGTGGTGGGTTTATGTGCGGAGCTAAGGATACTGGTGATCGATGGTCGTCTATTGGCACTTGGTAACGTACTGCACCCTGCCCGCCATTTTTGGCGGGTGCTACCTCTAGGCGCAGAGCGCCTGAACCGAACCGGCGCGGACAACGTCCGCTGCAAGGGCGGGCGTTATACACATGTCCACAGGACAGGTGCCGAATAGGTTTTATTTTTAAAAGTAAGTAATAACTGAAGTTTAAAAGAAAGTAGATCAGGAGTTTAAAAGGATCATCGTGGTTTGTAAAAATTCCATTTAGTGGTTTGAACGCTATCCTTCCAGTGGATTGAAGAAAAACCCTCTTGTAGTTTGTGTGGATAACTAGAAGAGCAAAGAAAAGTGGTGAAACTTTGGGCGAGCGGTCACAGAAATGTGTGGTCAACAACGTTCGGATTTTAGTTAAGTTAATTCACACCGATGTCGGCTGGGCGTGTTTGTCATTCCGGTGCCAACCGGTAGGTGGAAACAGGGACTGGATCAGGTGAAAACGGCAATAAAAGCCGAAAAGCGGGCAGGTGTAGATCGGTGCCAGGGCACCAGGTCATGGAGGCTGTATTAACAGGCGTCAGGTTGTGACCAGTAATGCATCACCGAGTCGAGCATAATGGCCACGCGAGAGCTTCATTCGATCCGTGACGCGACGTTCTATCTCCGCGCGCACCGCATCAAGACTGCCGAAGAAACGGCCCTTCCTGATTTCTTTCTGGATCTGCAGCCGAACCAGCTGCTCGATCTCTTTGCGTGTTCGAGGAGCATCCTTACGCGCTCTGTGCCGTTTCATGCCGTGTTCATAACGAGACTTATGGTACTGACGGAAGCGTTCACGAACGAATGACCAGGCCGCACTGATAAGTTCATCAGCACCGGCGCGTGGCAGCCCTTTCTTCTCACGCTGTTTATTCTCCCACTCGATACGACTGCGACGCGCAGCGGCAACGGCTTCTTCAGAAACCCCCAGCACCTGCCACATCAGCGGGGTGAAGGTGATATCAGTGGGAATGTTGCAGCCAATTTCTTTATCGTATTCGGTGTTATAGGTAATGAGGTTCAGCTGGGCGAGAAACTTCAGGGCGCCCGTCAGACGGGTGATCGACAGACGTTTTTTTTCCGTGGCCAGTCCGCAGCGAATACTCATGGTAGTGAGCGATGAACCAACGCGATTAGCCAGGGGATTAAAATAGTGGCACATTGCCTGAACAGCTGCTTCCAGAGCCCGAATGCGTAACACTGGCGGGCGCTTTTTGCGCTCACCACGGGCGATCAGCATAGCAACCAGTGCCTGAAACTCTGCACGCTCAGTGAAGCCAACAGCTTTCTCGCGAATTTTTTCACAGAACGGTAGAGTTTTCTTTCCCTTTTCAGGAATGAATTCTGGATTCGGGTTTTTTACCTGACGGTAAAGTGTAGTGGCTTTAGATTTCTGCTTACTCACCACTTCCTGCGCTTATGTTGCACAGAAGGAGTAAGCACGGAATCTCTTGTCTTTTTTCGCGCACGGGTTATACTCCCATACAGAAGCAACAACTTCTGCATGATTTGTTAAGGACCCCGTTAATCTCGCGATGCCGCCAAGTATCTAAGATTATCGGGGTTTTTGCTTTTCTGGGCTTTACTAACTAACCACCCAGAACCTGCCACCTTCTTCGGCGTGACAACCTAATAAATTCATTTAGAACAATAAGTTCTCCGACTTTATCACCACAACAATGCTGGATCAATTTTTAGGATCTCTCCGGCAGCAGGATCAAACATCACCTCTGGAGCGATGCGCCTCTGCGTCTCGTTTTAAGCTTTCGAAAAGCTCAAGTGGTACAAGATAAAACGCCGGCGCGCTACGGTTCAGAATAGCAATAGCATCACCCTCTGCTGACTCGACAGTCCCTAACGGATCCCTTTTGAACTCCGTGATACCAGCGACTTTCGTGCAATGTATCGGATGTGCCATAACTCCTCCTGATTTACAGATAGCACCTACGAATTATTGTATCGTAGCATACAATCAGACACTTAAAAGCATCATTAACTAATATTATGATCGCAGATCAAATCCAGTTAAGTGATGGCTTACATGATATAGTACATCAACACACAAAATATACCTCTAAATATCAAATACATACGGCTATTAGTGGATGATGTCTAAACTCGTTTCTTCAAAAAAAAGTTCCAACTCGCTCCTCAGGTCTTAAACCTGATATCCAACAGCAGAGAACCTATGACAATCAAGAACGGCAATCTGCAGTATGTAGCGGTAAACCAGGCTTTTCTTCGATTATTGAAACTCCCCAACGATTATCCGATTGTAGGAAAAACATTAGACCAACTCCCTACCTCCTTAGCTTACCTCTCACAGCGGATACATAAGCAGGAGGAACTCGTTATGGAACATGAAGATAAGTTTTCTTCAATCGTTACGCATCCAATAGGTGAGAGCAACTCTATACATGCTCTCTGCTTCGAATCCCGCCCCTATTACGACGATGATGGGATCTGCTCAGGAACTATGCTTCAAGTTAGGCCTGTTGATATTTTTGGACCAGACAGCTTGCTATCGGGAGACGTTCCTAAATCGTTGGTATACAGGGTACCGTCCGAGATATTCACTAATGCTGAATGGGAAGCTATCTTCTTAATCTCTCTAAAATACAGCAGGAAAATGATGTCTCGGATATTAGGAACCTCTCTTAAAGCGGTAGAACACAGAATCAGCCGATGCCTGCAGAAAACCGGAACCTCGTCTGGATCCGAACTTTTAGACTTTTGCAAAAAGAATAACTGGGATGCGTATGTTCCTCCTCGCTTCTTAAAGCCACGGTTTCGACTATTCAGAGCTGCTCCTGATGCGTATCTAGTTGACTCATCACGAAGCAGACAGTAGTCTTCAAATGTCACAGTAAATCCTGTGATCGGGCGTGAGAACCCGCATCTACACGTGCACACAGACACGCACATGCGTGTTTTTTTGTGTACTGAACCAGCACATCTTCGTAATGGCGGTTCAGGTAGGGCAACCGTAAGGTTGGCCGGTACCGTGTAGGCCGGTTTCTCACCCCTGCCTGGGCTGCCACCAGAGCGTGAGAACTCCTTGGTAGCCGACATAGCAACTACACGGGAGCATCATCTATGATGTGCAAGAACCTATCAAAAACCTCTACATCCCCCTTAGCAAATGAACCTGGCTTTATAGGCCTCGCTGCAAAAGCTCACCCTTATCAGAACTCCTTCGCCCATACCAGATGTCGCGACAAGTTCCATGGGGTTTCTCCCCATTAAGGGAGATGCATATTACGCGTAAATTTACTACGTATAGATTTGCTAGGGGACTTAACGATGATTAATGACAACACTATTAACGCCCTGCATAGCGTATTTCCTGAGCTTTCCAGAAAACAGTTAGAAATCGTTACTCTGTATGCTCACGGTAATGCATATGAAACCATCGCTGACATTTGCAATATCTCTGTTGAGACAGTTCGCTCACATCTAAAGCGAAGTACTAAGGCGCTGAACTTAAAAAGTAACGATGCAATGCGTGCAGTTATATTGTCACGCTCTTACTTTTTCATGATTTCATTGATGATCACAAATCAATCAAAAATTGCACCCTAACGGGTGCAATTTTAGGATTTGGACTATTTACACTTTACTTCATTTTGAAGTGATACAAAAATACGCACAGATCCTTAAGTATTGCCGCCAATTTTACTTAAGGGTCTAACCTACAAGAGCATCCTGAGGCATGAGAGCTTCCCAATAACAGCTTTCAGACTTAAGTGTCTGTTCGTAAGACTGTTTTGTTATCATGTTTGAGTATGTTCGACCCCGTTGAACTTTGAATTATCCCGCTATGGATCAATTCTGCGCGAAGCGTTCAAAAAATGAATATTGAGACTGTATGTAACCAACAATGGTATCTTGCTCTCTATATTACGGGGGGCAAAAACCGCGAGAACTTATTTGACTGGCTACACGACAGGAGGGTTACTCCTTGGACGCCATTATCCTTAACTCAAATACGACGTGCGGATGCACCGCATGTTTTCAGAAAAAGGGTCTCTGCTGTATTTCCAGGATATTTCTTTCTTAAAGCCAATTTCGAATTCCAGAAAATTGATACCATTCGGGCGCATTCAGCGTTTTGCGATTTTGTGAAGTTCGGCAGTCAAATCACTCCCGTTAATACAAGAGTGGTTGAAGCATTAATGAAAAAATACCCCGACCCTACTCACCATCCAGCGGCCAGAGCTGAACTCGAAGCTGCATCAGATATCTGGCTAACGAAAAGTCAGTACAAACGTTTAACTCAGCTGGAAAAAATTGAACACCCCATATCCCGGACAGCAATGTTGTTCGATATGATTACCCATGCTAATGCATGGGGCTTTTGAGATGTACTTAGACCGAAGCCTCTTTTGCTGGCCATAACCAGTTTTCATCCCTTTCCTTTAGTTCCCCCTTTTTATGGGGGCTTTTTTTCCTCCTTTTTCTGGCAATGACGTCTGGGCTGGTCCTGCCCGATGAACATCCTCTGTTCCTTTAACCGGCCTGCACTCAGGCTTCCTTCATTCTGGCGGAATGAAGGTACAGACGTCATTGCCAGAAACTGAACCATAGAGAGACATACCATGCAATCCACCCAGGAACAGGTCAGCCATCTCTTGTGGTGCATTCTCGTTGCCTTACGCACGGCAGTCGAAAACCATCACATAACCTCAGAACGTGGCAAACGTAAATTCATCACTGAATGGCTAAGCGGGGCACGAAGAATACCTACGTTCAAAGGAATGGCTAGTGAATTTATGACTATCCGGCAATTACTTGATACCGAAAAAAACCGCCCCATCGATGCCGTACTGACTGCACTATGGACCAATTCTGTATCAACCGGAAACTGTGATCTTTTTCGGTTTCGGGCTGTCCTGAATTCACTTCTCGGACTCGGGTGGAAACACTGCCTTTGCCCCTGGCCAGAACAGGTTGTTACCGAAATCATGGAGCGTCAACGCACTCGAAAAAACCACATCCTGCAACTCACACGTATGGAAGAAGCATTTACCGCAACAGGCTCAATGACTTCACCTGTCACATTTCAACTCCTGCTGAAGCAAAATGAGGACGATGAAGTGGAAAAGTCTTTCTATCTCGATCGTTTCTCTGTTGTTCGAGGCCGTGACACCTCGCTGTCTAAAGCCACTTTACGCACTCTCTATATCGGACATAGCACCCTGCCGGAATCCGCCTGGGGAGCATGGGGAGATCGCGAAGGTGTAGGCAGCGGTAATCTCTGGCGGCCAGACCTTCACTGACCGAAAACAAAAGGAACAAACCATGAAGTTTCGCCCATTCTCCCGGGGCGTCAGCGTGCATAAAATTGCCCTGCCCCTGTTAATACCGTCACTATTAAGCAGCTGTACGGGATTTCAAAATCGAAACGTCGCACCAGATACACCTGCGCTCGTGTTTGTCGACGGTCAGATCAGCGAGAGCGCTGATATAATCACACAGACACAGCGGCGGGTAGCACCTCCGGCCGCAACACCTGTTCCCGTACGACAGCCGACTACCGCAGCGTTGGCACCACAGACCTCCCCCTTACCGAAACCTACGATACTGACATCTTCAGCAAGGCAATCCGGATCACCAGGCCCAATAGTGAACACATCATTGCCAGCACTTACGTATATTGGCACACCTGGTCCCGTTGCTGTTCTGTCATTATCCCCGGCACGAAGTCTCACCCTTGAACAGTGGGTAAGACGCATCATTCCGACAGGCTGGGCATTGAACTATGAAAATGCCCTGCGCCCTGTTCTGAATACCCGCATCGTCTCGGTAGATACAAATGACCAGTGGACCAGGGTGCTCAATCGTTTGCTGGCCGAGCAATCAATTCAGGCGCAGGTGGACTGGAATCGTCATGCCGTCACACTGCAGCGAAAGGGGCAATCCGTTCAGTTAACATCACCTGCACCGTCCACTGAAAACCACACAGATCCTGCACAAGCAACTGGCGCACCGAGAAACCCGTTCAGCAGCCCGGATAAAGCCCAACCCGTAGCTCCGCCAACGGTTAAAGCCAGTCCGGCCCCTGTAACAACTAAACCGGCGCAGACACCGATAGCGGTGGTGAAATCGCAGCAAGTCATCGGGCAACCAGTCGCACCTGTGGTTCAGGGCAAAAGCTGGACGGCACCGGCTGGAACAACTCTACGAGAAATGCTGATGAAGTGGGCACAGGATACCCGCTGTGAATCTGGTGCCTCGCCACACTGGACGGTTATATGGCCAGTATCCGTGACGGATTACCGGCTTGATGCGCCACTGACGTTCCGCGGCTCATTTGAAACTATGCTCGGCCAAATGTTCGATCTTTACCGGACGGCACAGAAGCCGCTTTATGCTGAAGCTTCCCGGATGCAGTGCGTGGTATCGGTCAATGACACGCCGGCAGGTCGATGATGGGCTGGGTCATACTGGCTATCGGCATGATATTTTTCCTGATCGCCGGTGATATAGATTCGCAACGCAATCAGAGCAGTCGGGCCGCAATACAAACCCAGAACGGCCAGCTTTATGCTTCCCAGTTTCTTACCATCGCTAACCGTGTTAATGACTGGCGTTACAAGACGGGTCAAAAGGACGGCACCATCCCTGCCGACCAGTTGGGTCTTCCCTTCACCCCAGACAGTCGAATCCAGTACCGGTTACTTCAGAGCAGATTGTGGATCTGGATGCCGGAACAACCTGGACTCGTTGATGCGTTACGGACACAGAGTCGCGGTTCGGCACTTATCGGCACCATGAGAAGTGGCCAGCTAATCTGGCTTTCCGGTCTTGCTACCGGACTCACGGCACCACAGGGCGTTCCTGAAGGCGCCGTGGTTTACCTCAACTAATCCGGATTTTCCCCATGAAGAAAACCCTTTTGCGGCGCCTGCTGATGGCGTCCTGCTTTGCCATGCTCGCAGGTTGTACCTTCTCTGAAATCAACAAAATGCAGACTAAGGCACAATCTGACGCCACGGTAGCCCGCGCGCAGGCGCAGCTGCCACGAACACAACACCAACAACCACTGACCTGGACGGACCGGCAGTGGATTAACCCTAGCCCCATTCCTGTAGCCGTACGTGAAAGGAACCGTCAGGCTCCGTCCTGTAATATCACCCAGGCAAAAAACAACATTACGCTGCAGGAGCTGGCACAACGCATCACCGCGCTGTGCGGCACACCAGTTATCTTTACTCCTGATGCCATTGATATCAGCCAGAGTAACGTCAGCACCGGCGTCACACGACAGATGAGTGGCTCACTACCACCACCCGATGACAGCGGTCGGACACCACTGGCAAGCCTGGGTGGCGTAACCTCTCCGCAAACAAGCGGAACCAGCCAGCCCCTGAACCTTACCGGATTGATGTGGCAGGGGGATTTGGGCGGGCTTCTGGATCTGATGGCCAGCCGTAGCGGTCTATATTGGCGGATGGATAATGGCAGCATCGTGTTTTACCTGATGGAGACCCGGACCTATTCGTTGGCCATGCTGAACACAAAAACGTCCAGCACATCGAGCGTCAGCTCAGGAACAACCAGCAGTATGGGAGCCACCAGTGGCACAGATAACTCCGCCTCCGGTGAATCAACCACGTCACAGAGCACAACCACCGGCCAGGAATACGATTTGTATGCTGACCTGCGCAAAGCTGTGGAGTCCATGCTGACTCCGAACAAAGGCCGCTACTGGCTGTCCTCGTCCAGCTCCTCACTGATCGTGACGGACACTCCGTCTGTACAGGCAGCCGTGGCCCGCTATGTGAACGAGCAGAATCTCATCATGAACCGGCAGGTTGCCCTGAATGTTGAAGTTCTGAGCGTCGGTAACTCACGAAACGAAGACTTCCGGATTGACTGGAATCTGGTCTACAAGTCGCTACATACCGCGGGCGCCACCCTTAACAACGCAACTGGGGATCTCACTGGCGGCATTTCTGCCGGCGCGTCCATTCTTGATACAGCTACCGGTAATGCGGCGAAGTTTGCTGGCTCAAGCCTGCTGCTGAAGGCTCTATCAGAACAGGGCGATGTCAGCGTCGTCACTTCTCAGTCCAGTACCGTGACTAACCTGACGCCCGTGCCTATCCAGATGGCAGATCAGACGGTCTATGTGGCACAGTCGGCTACAACTACCACCACGGATGTCGGCGCAACCACAACTCTGACACCAGGGATGATTACCACCGGCTTCAACATGACCCTGCTGCCGTTGATTCAGGAAACGGGTAACGTACAGCTGCAGGTGAACTTCAATCTGTCAGATCCGCCGACCATCCGTAACTTCACGTCAAAAGACGGTAACTCTTACATCGAGATGCCATATACCAAACTGCGCTCTCTGAGCCAGAAGGCAAATCTCCGTGCCGGGCAGTCGCTGATCCTCACTGGTTTTGATCAGAACAATACCTCCGTCAATAAATCCGGCACCTTCACGCCAGGGAACCCGCTCCTGGGCGGGAGTCAGTCAGGTAAAAACGAGCGGACCACTCTGGTCATCGTGATCACACCGACATTCCCGCAGAGTTCCGGAGGCTGAAATGAATGATGAGGCTTACCTGTTTACAATTCGGGATGGAAAATCCCGCAGCCGTTACTGGCTGGCGGGAATGGACTGGGCCCCAAAGGAAAGACAGAAATTCAGGCTCCCGTCCTTTCAACTGAAAAAAGCACGGCATGCCAGAACAGGTGGTGTTGGCGTCCACACCTCAACTGGACAGATAAATGGGCGGAACAGGCAGCAACTGGTCGCGGGGAGTGGTCTATTACCGGCCCGCCATCGCCGTCATCAGCTTTTTTCGCTGGCACTCGCGTTCTGTGCCGGTACACGAAATGGATACGGTATTTACCGACTGAACAGCACCGATTTCGTGTTCCTAGCCAGCATTAATGGTTTGCCTGCCGTCACAGCCGATAAAACGGGTGGCGCCGACAAAATGGAGTCACTGCTGACACTGTTTCTGAGCATGAACGAACCGCCCGCGGAAGGGTGGGACTGTCTTGCTACATTGGACAATCCCCTGGATGCCAGCAGCCTGATTGACGGACTATCTATACGCAGGCGACAGCAATGCCGTGTGCATGTCGATGGACTGCAGAAACAGCGATGGTTGATGTTATTCGCGGCAATTCTGATAGGAGCCGGTGCCATTGCATGGTGGCATGCAGCGACACCACCTGAGGAGCCGATGCTTTCCGCCGAAGAAATCCAGGCCAGGGCCCGCGCAATGTTCGCCAGTCAGGCAAAACCTAAGGTTTTGCCTCATCCCTGGGCACGAGAAGTCACGGCTCAAGCATTGATAGACGATTGCCAGCGAAAAACCGATCCAGCGCTACACGTTCTGGAAAGCTGGAAACTGGCGTCCGGAACCTGTTCTCCTGATGGGATAACCCTTTTGTACCAGATTATGCCCGGAGGCACAGTCGAAGGGTTTCTGGCACGCAGTCAGGAGGTCTTCGGCGTCACGCCGGTATTCAATCTTAAGGAAGGGGGACGGGAGGCCCGAATTACACTTCCGCCCCCAGAAAGGCCACTCAGAGATGAAGCCGTGCCTGACAGCTCATCGCAGCTCATACGAATCCTCTCCTGGTTCCAGCGTCAGCAGTTAACACTCAACATCACCGATGTAGTCATGCCTCCAACCTTACCGGGATCAAGCGGGGAACCACCTCCTGTGCAGGACTGGCAGGAATACGCGTTTAGTTTCTCTGCGACCCTCCCCTCAATCATCTTATTCGATGGTCTGGATGAAACAGGTATCCGACTTACCCGTTTAAGATTCGAGCTGAACGGAAGCGCGTTCAGCTATACCACTGAAGGTAAAATTTATGCGTCAGCAAAATAACTTTCTGCGACAGGCGACAATCTGGCTTCTGCTGCCAGTATTCAGTTCATTACCCGCTCTGGCCTCTCAGTCCACTAACCAGCAAGTATCACTGCCAGATGGGAACCAGGCAGCCGGGGTGACGAAAGGACAGCTTGAACAGCTGCATATCCGGAACATCATTCTTCAGGCTGAAGTTCAGGGGGCACAACTGCAGCGCCAGCTGGAGGAAAATCAATCTGGCGGCGCTACCTCTGCCCCCGCCCTCCCCGGTGCCATAGTCGGCGATACTTCACTGCCCGGCCAACCTGCGCGCTCAGTTGCCGTGAATAACCGCCCTGTCGTGCTGGAAATTAACGGCCGGGACAAAAACCTCCGCGCCACACTGCAACTGCCATCAGGACAGTCACTGGTTGTATCACCGGGGAACCGTATCCCAGGGCTGGAGAGTACCGTCAGGAGTATTACGCTTGCCGGAGTCACACTCAGCGATGGCACGCTGCTTGCCTTCGGAGATTAACCATGAGCGCTATTACTGCAGAATCTCTTCTGCTGTTTGATGACGGAGATAAGAAAGAAATCCTCATCGACACCAACCAGCGAGGCGATCCCGGTGTACAGGCCGCACTGATGGATTTAATGAACAAGCATCCAGGGATCAAACATCGGTTTGTCACTCTCTCCGACTTACGTGAGGCGCGGAAAAAGCAGGCTTCTCAACCTCAGGCCAGCGATAAAGCAGGTTTGACGCTGGCAGACCTGGGCGGAGACAGCAGCCACAGTGAACAACGGATACTGAACTATTTCTCAGTGGCCAGAAAGCTCGGCTCCTCAGATATTCACTTCCTGATTTCAGATTCACTCTTCCAGGTCAAAATGAGGGTCCACGGCTATTTACATGTGGTGGATGAACGTCAGCGAGACGAAGGTATGTCTCTCTGTGCTACCTGCATTCTCTCCATGTCGGATGTGTCAGAAACCAGTTTCTACCCACACCGTGAACAGGATGCACGACTCTCTCCGGCCATGATGCGGAAAATAGGCCTGTTTGGTGCCCGCTACAGTCACCGTCCAACTGGTGATGGGCTGATTGCGGTTATGCGCCTTATCCCGGATGACGGCAACAACGTACCTGACTTCCTGCAGCTGGGGTATCTGCCCGATCAAATCAAGCTACTGAAACGCATGATTGACCGCCCCGAAGGGAAGATAATTCTCTCGGGACCTACCGGTTCTGGTAAATCCACCACGCTGCGTACTGCCTGCCGTGTATACCTCGATACCAACCCCGGACAACACCTTCTGACCATTGAAGACCCGCTTGAGGGACAGGTCGTAGGTGCCGTTCAGACGCCGATCATCTGCGACAAATCAGATGAAGAAGCAGTACGTATCGCCTGGGGAAAAGCCATCTCGTCAGCGCTGCGACTGGATCCGGACGCTATCATGGAGGGCGAAATGCGCGATCTTGTATCGATGCTGGCCACCATTTATGCCGCTCAGACCGGACACCTGGTGATGACCACCCTGCACACAAACTCAGCACTCGGCATCCCGGAGCGCATGGTTACGCTCGGCGTTAACGAAAATCTGTTGTGTGATGCCCAGTTATTGATTGGGCTTATCAGTCAGCGCCTGGTGCCCACGCTATGTCCGGAATGCCGTATATCCTGGCAGGATAAGGTCGACACCCTGAGTGACGAGGAAAAGGTCTGGCTGGAGAAATACTGCAATATTGAAGGCATCTGTTCGACCGACAAGCTCTATTTCCATAACCCGGCAGGGTGTGAGGCATGCACACAGGTGGTGGAGATAAACGGTCAGGTTCGCGGCAAGGTTGGTCAGGGAATCAGGGGGCGAACTGTCATTGCGGAAGTTATCGAGACCAATAATCGTCTTTTTAAACTACTGAAAACTGACGGCAAAGTAGCGGCTCGGCAATTCTGGATAAACCACATGCAGGGGATCAGCCGTGTCCGGCACGTCCTGAATAAAATCAACGACGGGTTAGTTGACCCGCTGATGGCCAACCGCATCATTCCACTTGATGAAGATGAACGTCTGGAGGTGGATGATGCGTGAAATGCACTTCCTGAAACGAATCCGATATAACCTGGTTCGCAAGACGTTCAGCGGTCAATATCGTGTTCAGTTCTATGATGCACTGCGGTTTCTGATTGAAAACCGGCAGAAACTTAAGCCTTCACTGGAGAAAATGCGCAATGCCTGGACGAACTTCGGCCAGAACTGGCACCCCTACGTTGAGCTGACAGATGACTGTGTTGATGCCTTAAGGGAAAACAGCGGGGAGAAAACTCTGGAGCGTACACTCTCCCGATGGCTACCGGCCGCAGAAGCCTCAGTCATAAGCGCTGGCATACGCAGTGAGTCACTACCACGCGCACTAAGATACGCCAGTGCCCTGACCAGCGCCGGTAAGCGTATTCGTGCTGCAGTATGGCAGATGGCCATCTATCCGATTGGATTTGCCATCATGATGTCCAGCTCTCTCTACGTACTGAATACAGAGTTACTTCCTACGTTGACAGAAATCAGTCCGCCAGAGAACTGGACCGGTGCGCTCGGTTTTCTTTACGGTATCTCGCTGTATTTCCGTGAATATGGCGTGATAACTGCCATCGCAACCATCGCACTAATTATCTGGACTATCTGGTCGCTTCCTCGCTGGCACCGCCCCGACAGACTTCGCCGTGCATTCGACGGTCTGATGCCATGGTCGGTTTATAAGGATATTCAGGGCGCTACCTTCCTGCTGAACATTGGCGCACTGCTACAGTCCGGCGTCAAAACCAAAGACGCGCTGGAGATCCTGCAGGAAACAGCGTCTCCCTGGCTTGCCGTACGTATAGAAGCTATTACCGAACACGTCCGTGAAGGTAAACATTTCGGACTGGCCCTGAAAGACTGCGGTTACGACTTCCCGTCGCAGGAAGCTGCCAACTTTCTCTCCCTTCTACAGGGGGACGGCGATGATGAAATCATCATTAACTACGGCCAGCGATGGCTTGAACAAACCCTGGAGCGAGTTGCAAAACGTGCTGTCGTTGTCCGCGGTCTCATGTTCCTGACAATGATCCTGATGCTTCTGCTTCTGGTTCTTGTCGTTATGGATATCAATGCCCTAAACAGCTCGTCGGGCGCTTATTAAATGAGGAAAAATCATGCAATTAAATTCTGAACCAACTTCTCAAACATACAAACCGGCTAAGGCGATGTTGCACCATCGCGGTTGGGGGTTCCTGGAACAGGGCAGTATTGCTCTGATCGTACTTGTCGTCATCGGGATCGTACTGGCGGGATACTTCGCCCTCAAAAATAACGTCAACGTGGGTAAAGAGTCGTCGAACATTCAGTCGCTCATCACAAGCACCCAAAACATGATGAAAGGAGGCGATGGATACACATTCACTTCCGGTGCCAAAATGATGGGCTCGCTTATCCAGATGAAACTCCAGCCTAAAAGTATGACTGTACGTGGCACCGCTTCTTCCGGAACTGCCACTCTTTATAATGGATGGGGTGGAGCCGTGACACTGTCACCGGTCACAGTGTCCGGGTTCTCAAATGGATTCTCTTTGACCTACGAAATGGTTCCTCAAGATGCCTGCGTCTCGCTCATCACACAACTCAGCCGCGCCAAAATTGCTGATGCGATCACCGTCAACTCTACGGCGCACAGTGATGGGGTCGTGACAACCGAAGAAGCAAGTGCGCAATGCACAGCTGACAATGGCAGCACGGGCACTAATAAGCTGATCTTCACAATGAACAGCTAAGGAGATGACATGCGGAGAGAACGCATTCTCTCCTGCCGCCTGGCAATGACGCTGCTCTTTCTGTCCTTTTCCTCCGGCCCATTGATGGCCAGTTCGAACTCCCCGCCTGCTACGTTTGATGCCTGCTTTAACAATGCCGGTGCCCGTTACCAGATAGAGCCACTATTGCTTAAAGCTGTGGCCAAAGGGGAGTCATCGTTCCGTCCATGGGTCACAAACACTAATAGGGATAAAAAGGGTAATCCGGTAAGCACGGACTATGGGTTGATGCAGATAAATTCAACCCATGTACCGAAGCTCGTACGGATGGGCGTCATCCAGAGTGCAGAAGATCTGTTGAAGCGACCTTGTCTGAATATTCAGATCGGGGCGTGGATTCTGGCCAGCCATTTTCAGGTATGTGGTGTGACCTGGAATTGTCTCGGATCTTACAACGCTGGATTCCGTAAGGATCGGCACGAAACCCGTGAACAGTATGCCAATCGTATCTGGGGGTTCTATCTGGAACTGAAAGGCCTTCGAGTCTGCCGGCAGGTGAAAGGAAAGCGAATATGCGAACCATCATAGTCACCAGTCTGGCCACAGCATGGAGTCTGCCGTTACTACTTGGGTTTGCGCTCATGGGTAGAGGTCTGATGTGGCGCGTCCTCGACTTTCTGGGGGATGTCCCTGCTCATGGTAAGGAGCGGAACTCGCTTCTAACTGCAGGGATTTGGCTTTTCGCCACTTTCAGTATGATCGCCGCGTTGGCGCCGGCTCCAATTGCTGATCGTGCTGCAGCCATAATGATGATGGCTTTCCTGCTTCAGGCCGGTATCACCGACGCAGTCAGTGGATACTTGCCACGCACTTTCACTGCACGTCTGTTACTTGGAGGACTCATCTGGGGAGTAGCAACAGACGTTTCGATTGCAGGTGTATATACGCAATTGGTGGAAATCGCTGTGATGGGCGGCCTGGGGGCGCTGCTGAGTGTCCTGGTGAACCGGGGCGCTCAACGTCTTGGTCGGGGAGATTTATGGCTGATAACAGGCCTGACGGCCTGGATAGGGGGGAAAGATGCTGCACTGGCCACTCTGTTTGGTGCTGCAGCCTTTGTTCTCTGGCTGCTAACCTGGCATTTGTCTGGAAAAAAAGAGGGGCCTCTGGGCCCCTGGCTGTGTCTTAGCGGAAGTCTCTTCCAGCTATCTCATCTGTATCAACCTGTATGGATATCAATCCTATGAAAAAGCACGATCGTGGCTGGGCGAATCTTGATGTTGCTCTGGCACTCATAGTTGTGATGGCAATGACCGTCTTTGGGCTCACTAAATACAAAGACTGGCAGCAGGAGAAAAACTGGCAGGTTGAAGCCGCCCATATCAGTACATACGCAGCAGCTGCACGGGGATACGTCGGTCGTAACTACGCCACGCTGTTAAGCGCAACCAGTACCACCGCGCCAACAGTGATCACCACGGCCATGCTTAAAAATACCGGTTTCCTGCCGTCCGGTTTCACCGAAACAAACAGCCAGGGCCAGCGTATGAACACTTATCTGGTCAGAAACGGGCAAAACACAGAGTTACTGCAGGGCATGGTGGTATCCAGCGGCGGCAGTGTATACCCGGCCAAAGCATTAAGGCTAATCTCAAGAGATATCAAAACCGGCTTCGGGGGATACATTGATGACAGTAAAACCGCCACCGGTGCATTGCGGACATGGAAAATTCTGCTAAGCAGCTACGGAGCCACCTCCGGTAACGGGCACATTGCAGTGCTTCTCTCAACAGATGAGTTGTCTGGCGCCCAGGAGGACAACGACAGGTTATATCGTTTTCAGGTAAATGGCCGCCCTGACCTTAATAAAATGCACACAGCAATCGACATGGGGGGAAATAACCTGAACAGTGTCGGTACCATTAATGGACAGACCGGAACATTCAGCGGGAATGTAAGTGGTTTAAACGGTATTTTTTCACAGAATATTACAGCGGGATCGCAGGTAAAAGGAGCCACAGTTCGTGCTGACAGCGACGTCAGCGCCGGGCGCAATATTTCGGCAACAAACGAGGTATCAGGTGCCACAGTGAAAGCTACTGGCAACCTTTCAGCTGGCGGTGTTTTGCAACTGGGTCAGGTCAACGTTGCAGGTATGGCATGTTACCCAAACGGGCTGATAAGTCGTGATGCCAGTGGTGGCATACTTTCCTGTCAATCCGGTGCGTGGAAGGGAACAGGCATAACCGAGGGTAATTACACTGTTCTTGGGACTTTTAAAGGTTCTTACTCAGGTACGAATACCTCAGGAAAGCAATATCGCCTGTACGTAACCGGTGGCAATCCTCCTAGCAAAAAAATCAACTATGGGGATGCTGATAACTGCGTTAATACATACTCGCTCATCGCTGAGGTTGCGGGATTGTACGTCGCAAGAGATTTTGATGGTAACTCCCAGTGGCAAAAATCAGGGACAGTATCCTTTGAAGTCCCAGATGGTTCTTCATTCTCTATTGTCTCAAATGGAATGATGTCTTACGGCTGTGACTACGGATCGTTCACTGTTTTTCGTTTCCAATAAATTTGCCACTCTGATAAGAGGAACGTGATGGTTATGTGGCATTTTGTAGTTCATGTACGTGTACTCTGTAGTCTCGACTTACCCGCGGGCGAGCTCCACAAACATCAATTTGATTGTGATTTTGCGATGAATAATGACGGTTAACCAACCTTCGTTCAGTGATAAGTTACGAGATTGAAACTACCTGGTGAGCATCCGTAAGAGGGTAAAGGGTTTGACGTTATACTAAACGTCGATCCCGCAGGGATAATGAAATTAATAGTTCCGGATTTGCTCCAATCTGAGTTAGCGGTACCTGCCGATGTAATGATACGTCCATCAACAATACCTTTAAGGTCCCAGGTATTACGGCAGTTATCACCGTCTTTAATTCCTTTATCTATAGTAGAAACCCCGCCAGAAGCGTAAACCGTCATAGGACGTCCAGTATCGTTAACCGATGTGTAAGTTGATACAAATGCCCCTAGTGATGAGTAACTTCCGTTATAGATGGAGCCAGAAACCCACGCACCGGATTGACAGTTTTATTCTGCAGTGCAGTTTACTATCGCCTGAAAGCAAGCTTCTCCCTTCGAGTTGTTGGGTAAACCAATGTAGAACCGATTGTTAACAGGATCGAGAGCCATTGAATCTGGGGAATTATGGTTCGAACCATCAGACCAACTTCTTAGAGCATAAGACCCCCCAATAGCTACTGTCCCAGACGGGCAATATGCATAAGCGACGGATTTGTTAGCGCAAGAAGTTTCCCCAAAAACGGTTTGCATTTTAATTTTCGAAGCACCTGACCACGCACCGGATTGACAGTGTTATTGCATTTTTCGCGCAAGGCTTTATTTTCTTCGCCTTTTCGGGAGTAATAATGTCTTCTGTTACGCGTATTAAAAAAATGTCACTTAGCCGGGGTCTCGATAAATACTACGAATCGGTATCAGTTCACAAAAAGGGCCATCTTCAGGAGTTTTACCGGGTAAACGTCATTAAGCGTCACCCACTGGCCGACCGGAACATGGATGAGATCACCACTGTTGATATTGCAACCTACCGTGATGAACGGCTGAAGCAACGCAATCCCAGAACGGGAAACCCCATCACCGGCAACACGGTGAGACTGGAGCTGGCGTTGTTATCATCACTTTTCGGGATCGCACGCGTGGAATGGGGAACCTGTCGTAACAATCCGGTCGAACTGGTACGTAAGCCCAAAGTGTCTAAAGGACGAGATCGACGTCTGACGTCCTCTGAAGAGCGCAGACTGTCGCGGTATTTCCGCGAGCGAAACATGATGCTCTATATAATCTTTCATCTCGCTCTGGAAACAGCCATGCGTCAGGGTGAAATTCTTAACCTCCAATGGGAGTTTATTGACCTTCAGCACGGCGTCGCGCACCTGCCCGATACCAAGAACGGTTCATCACGTGATGTCCCACTCTCAAGAAAGGCGCGAAATTTACTTCAGATGTTACCTGCACAGCTAAAAGGCCAAATATTCAGCTATACATCTTCTGGATTCAAAAGCGCCTGGCGTCACGCTCTCAATGCCCTCGCTATTGAAGATCTGCATTTCCACGATCTTCGACATGAGGCGATTAGCCGCTTCTTCGAGCTCGGTACGCTGAACGTCATGGAGGTCGCTGCCATCTCAGGTCATCGGTCGATGAATATGCTTAAACGCTACACCCACTTGAGAGCTTACCAGCTGGTCAGCAAGCTGGATGCGCGACGACGCCAGACTCAAAAGATTGCCCCCTACTTCGTGCCCTATCCCGCACTGGTCGAACAGGACTGTGGAAGTACCGGTGGCATCAGGGTGATGCTATGCGATTTCGAAAACCTGATGGTATCGGCACCAACGCGCGAACTTGCTCTGACCCGCGCCAGCGAACTGCTACTGCGCACTCTGGCACTTGCTGCCCAGCGCGGTGAAAGAGTCCCTGCACCGGGGGAGCTCCCCATCAGGACAAACGATCACATCATGATTTGTCCGCTGAACCCCGCCGAGGCACTGTCGGCCCGAGCATAACCTTTTACCTGGAGAGACTGTGTATCTGATACTCCTTTCAGCAGTACCGCTAACATTACTGCTGTACTGCCCGATAATGGCAATTGTTAGTGCCGTGACGCCCTGGAAAGGGTTTCGCGCGGCCTCGGTTCGTCACCGCAAGCACCAATACACTACCCTGCACCTTTCGACCTTTGACCGGGTAGGTCATCTCAATCTTCGTCGTGCAGCGCGTTTTCACCGCAGTTTTCTTGCCACATTACAGCTGGCGCTACAAAGGAACAGCACTCCGGTGTACTTCACATCCCATCTGATGCGCCCGGCACACTTGAAAAGCATGACCAACCTGATGGGAAAAATGGACGATACACACCACTGGCGCTGCACCACAGTATCGATTCCTCCAGCCGTCAGGAACGGGATACGGCTACAAACACTGGTACAGGAATGGCGCTGGATTACCGTACCGGAAACCGGCGTGCTTGTGCTCATTCGACCGCGCCGGAAAGCGCGTTAAAACGCCAATACACAAACGCAATTAAAACGCACACGCAAACGCAGTCGATCTACACGATCGAATTAACTCGTTATACATACGCGTCACGATTAATTATTATCTAAATCACTGAACAGCAAGATGTAATTTTTCTTAAGGGGGCCTTGTGGCAAACAGTCTTACCGCAATTTTCACCTCGCTTCTGGCGCTCCCCGACCTTGATCGGAACAGGATTGCAGAACTGCTTCAGCGCAATGACAAGAAGCCTATGCAGACTACATCTCTCCGGATGCGGCCCGGCACCCGCCAACTGATTGATGAGTTGTCAGGCATGATTGGAATATCTCAGTCAGAGCTACTGAATCTGGTTATAGAGGGCTCTCTGCGCGATATCTTCCTGCCATTCAGCAATACCGCAATCAGTATCATCGATCGCTTTGAGGTGCTGATGCAGGCACATGAGCTTGACCCGACTGATATTGCAGAATTGCTGTCTTCATGGAACGTTCGGGTAAGCGTACTGCAGGACAGGGAACGAACGATGGACTACCTCTCTACTCCGCTCTTGCAGGCGCTAGCCCAGTGGTTTTTCGTTTCGCCGGACTGGTTACTCGGCAGGAACGTACCAACGGTCGACACCACTCAGGCTCAACATCACTGGCCAACGACGGAAGAGGCATTACGGGAGATGATTATTCCTTCAGCCGAAAATAATAATGACCGCATTATTTTCTGTACGACCGAACATACAGGTGAGGATGAATATAAGGAACGAACCGGCATATTAATTAAAAAGAAAATTACATCATCGCAGATGACGTATTTTCCGGTGCTATCCATTATTCCGCTCGTTCTGGACAAAGAGCAAAAATACTGGAAAGAACGCCTCCTAAGGGAGCATGCAGCAACAGGCACTATACGCTCCGTCACAGTCAGCATGGGGCTGTCTAAAGCGCTTGAACAAGGAATAACGTTACCTGCACTTATATACAGACAGCTTTGAACCGCGCAGAAATATTGAATTAAAAAAGAAAAAGAATTTTTTGATGCTGCCGCATCGGGACCTTCTTTTGCCCAAAATCCAGACTGGACTACAGGAAATTTAATGATGAAAAAGACTCATATAGCTAAAACACTGATTTCTTCCGCCGTCATGATGGCATTTCATGCAGGTGCAGCAACCTCCTATATGGAAGCCCGCAGCGATGCCATGGGTGGAACGGGCGTGGCATCTGCCCATTATGGCACAGCTGCCTTATCCAACCCGGCACTCCTGACTAAATTTGGCGCTAACGATGACTTCAGCCTGGTGCTGCCGTCCGTGGGTGTCCAGGTCGCAGATCCTGACAAGGCCATTGATACTGCCGATGACGTGAAAGATCTGTGGAATAATTTCGACAATGCTGTCGACCGCCAAAGCGGTGTTAGCGAAAGCGCTGCTGCGTTACGCAATAAGCTGGAAGATTTGAAGGACGTGAAGGCAAACGGGCAGGTCGGAGCATCGGTTATTGCCACCACCCCCAATAAAGTGCTGCCATTTGCCGTTGTCGTGAAGTCCTGGGGTACCGTTTCCGTAAACGGTAAGGTCAGCGACCACGATCTGCAGTATCTCGACGATATCGCCAGTGGGGCCATACCGGCAGATACGGTAGACAAAGATGCCCTGACGTCCCGTGCCTATGGTCGCGCGGCCGTTATCACAGACGTAGGTGTGGCTATGGCGCATGAATTCGAAACGGCAGGACACAGCTGGTCCCTGGGTATTACGCCCAAATATCAGCGCATCGATCTGTTCAACTACAGCGCAACGGTAAACGACTTCGACAAAAATGATTTGAACTCAGATGACTATCACAACACAAAAACCGGATTTAACGCCGACATCGGTCTGGCAACAAACCTCGGAGATAACTGGATGTTGGGTCTTGCGGTGCAGAACATCATTGCCCGCACTGTGGACACTAAAGAAGTGAACGGCGAGAAAGAAACGTTCAAAGTGAAACCGCAGGCTACCGCTGGCGTCGCCTGGAGCAACAGCGTCCTTACCACCGCACTCGATGTGGATCTGACCGAAGCCAGCCGTTTTGAGCGGGATGACAAACGGCAGTTCGCCAGTGTAGGGGCTGAGTTGAATGCCTGGAGCTGGATGCAAGTACGTGCGGGTTATCGTCAGAACATGATCGCCAGCGAGGGTAACGCCTTCACTGCAGGTCTGGGCTTCTCACCGTTCGACGTAGTACATCTGGACCTTACCGGTATCGCCGGAACCGATCGTACTTACGGCGCTGTCGCCCAACTGCAGTTCACCTTCTGATAATTTCAGGGAAGCCCTCAATGGGCTTCCTCTGCCGTCCTGTTTTACATTACCCCGGCTTTGCCCTGCGCCTTTCATTCCTGAAATTTGTTTTGTCGAGAGTCCTGAAGATGATCTCATTCAAATATGTCCGCGCATTGCGTCTAATCCGCAGTGCGGCATTTAGTTGCCTGATTACCGCACCCGCCACCGGATTTTTTATCTTGGTCATGTGTCTGGCATTGAACAATTCACTGGCTGATAGCTTCATTAAGCAAGCCCGCGCGCTTGTCAGCGATGTACCGGCAGGTATGGTGCGGGAATGTATTCAGCCGAGGTCAAGCGTTCCGGTGTCCCCGGTCTTAAAACCCTCCGCACCGAATACATGCAAGGAGGTATTCACTGATGAAGATGACTGGAAAGCTAGCGTTGATAACAGAATCCAGCAGTTTTATATAATCTTTGTCGCGATGGGCTTGCTGTGCTGGTTATTCACGAATAACAGGCTGGCTGAACTGATTTCTGGGTTACAGAAATTGAAACGCAAACCACAAATCTGAATCTAACCTGACTCACACAGAGTCAAACCTCACCTCACTGAACCTTCTGGCTTTAACCTCAGTCGCCCTCCCGGCAAGGTAACTACCATGAATTATTTAATGCTTCCCGGCGTGCTGGCCTTTTTCCTGCTTGCCGGCTGCCAGTCCTGGACTCCGCCATCGACGCCTCCAGCCTCTGCTTCTTCCGACCGCTACGGCGCGGCATCCTCCGTCGCCGTTGCCCGTCACTCGCAATATCAGATGTGGAATAACGGTATCTGGTCCGGTTCGAAAACCGCACCATCGTCCATGGAGATCATTCGTACCAACAGCGCTGGCGTCTCCTTCGACTGGGAAGGTGATGCTGTGGAGTTACTGGCCGAACTGGCGCGTGCACGCGGCCTGCAGTTCAACTACAGCGGTGTGCGTCTGCCCTTACCCGTAACACTGCACGTTCGTGGTATGACGTTCAGCAACGTACTGCGTGTGATTGAAGCGCAGACAGCATGGCGCGCCACCCTGAATCAGTATCCGGGCCTGCTCCAGCTCAACTTCATGCAACCGGAGACCAGAAAGAAATGAAATGCTTTCTCTTGTTACTTTTCCCTGCGCTGCTCCTGACCGGTTGCGCAGCCGAACGTCCTGCGTCACCAACAGACGGGAACGTCCCTCCTCCGGATATGCAGGCCTGGCTCAACCCGGAGCGCCAGAGACCAGACGGTATATCCGAAACGCGTTGGCAAATGCTTAGTGATGCCGGGAGAACGCTGGGATTCCGAGGAGGTAAATCTCAGCGGGCATGGGAATTGACACAGGCACTCAACGCCCGCGAATCCACCCTCAATGCTCTTTACGATTTTCGGCCGCTTATCAGCCCTGAGGGCTGGCTGCCACCGGTTATTGATGAAGCACAGGATGTAGCACACATCACTCCCGATCAAATTCGCACAGCCTCAAAGGTTTGGACCATTATCCGCCCGGAGAGATTTGTCAGTAACCCGCCCAGCTGGCGCAGCTGGTTACTTCGCGGGTTGGCCACCACGGCAACACCAGGAACTGAAGGACTTGTCGTGCCGGAAGACAGCGCCCAGAGAAAGGTCTGGGAAGACGCGCTGAAAAAAGGCTGGCAGGAAGGTCGCGAAAACGCCGATCTGACCTTTGAGGCCAGCATGAATCAGCTCACCCGCGATTACAGGGGCATGATGCTTTACTCCCTGCTCTGGCGTAGGGGCATGATTTCCCGACCGGAAGTAACCGAACAACAGCAGACTGTGACCGGCAGCGGCCAGAAGCTCGTTACCGGCGATCGTGTACGTCGACTCAAATCACACGCGTCGTTTGAACTACAGAAGTCCCGCTGGCGCCCGTCTGTTACCATCCAGTAAGGAGTTTTCTCGTGGAAACATCTCTTATCCCAGATAAGTTCGGGATTTTTCCGTTCAGCGGCGCTTATACCGCTGACGAGTTCAGAACATTTTTTGCCTGGTGCTCAGCGCAGGCTGTAAGTGACGTGGACCTAGTTGGTGGCTCCCCTGTTTCTGTCAGCCGTTACGGTCGACGAGAAAGAGTCTCCGATACCGTACTGCCTAATACCATGCTGGGTAATATGCTTGATGACCTGCTGGGACCAGAAGTGCGCCCCCGTGTACAGGGCGGTAAACCATCGGACAGGGCCATTCAGATCGACGGCGACATGCACGGGCGTTATGGTCTGGAGCGGGGTGAGCGCGTGCGGCTGCGCGCGCACATTATTCAGGGGACATCTGCACGTGAAGAAAAGGCACTATCCGTCACGCTGCGCGTGATCCCCCACATCATTCCCGACTTTATGAAGATGGGTATCGAACCCGACCTCGCGGCTTCCATGCTGCCAAAAACCGGGCTGGGTCTCATCTGCGGCGAAACAGGTTCCGGAAAATCAACGCTTCAGGCGGCGTTATATCGACACTGTCAGAACACGCAACCTGACCGCAAGATTGTGACCTACGAAGATCCGGTTGAGTACATTCTTGGCCGCCCCGATGACCTTTTGCCACCGCATCAGGCTCAGGTGGGACGTGACGTGGCAAGTTTTGCAGATGGGCTCCGCTCCGCCATGCGTCGTAACCCGGAGGTCATCGGAATCGGGGAGATCCGCGATACTGAAACTGCAGAAGCCGCTGTTCAAGCCGGGGAAAGTGGGCACATGACTATCGGGACTCTGCACTCTAAATCACCAGGTGAAACTCTGAACCGACTACTTGGTTTGTTCCCGCCTCAGATTCGGGATGCGCGTGCATGGGAGCTGCTTGGTATGCTGCGTTTCATCGCAGTCCAAGTACTTGTCAAAACGACTGACGGCAAACGTCGTGCCCTGCGGGAATACATCGTATTCGACGATGGCTTACGCGACGCGCTTCAGAATATCCCGTCAGAAAAGTGGCCTGCGCACATCGACACTATTCTGAGACTGGAAAAGCGGCGTATTGTCGATCAGGTGCGGGAAGGTTTCATAACCGGTGATATAGACAGAAACGAAGCGGCTCTCTATCTGTCAGTTAAGGAACTAACACTATGAAACGACAGGGATTCTGGCGTTATGCTACTCCGCCAGTCAGCTTTTTTGGTATTCCTTTGCCGTTCCTGTTGCTTTACCTGGTCTGGTTTCGCTGGCCATCCATGAACACGCTGTATATCTGCTCCGCCATTCTGGGATTCTTTGTTGCTCTGAATTTCTTTGGCTGGAGTGTTCGTGCCATCTGCCGGCGCGTGATTAGTACCTTCAGGGGAAAGGTTGCCTCTGGTCGGCCCTGGTGGTACCGACATTTCGTTGAGAAACCACGAGACTGGACCGGTCTCTGAGCCCGATGTAACCCGCACGTTCTCCACAGCGCACCCGCGCGCCTCCCTCAATATCTTCCAGGAATGTGACCATGCAAAAAAGTCACCGAGTATGGCTTGCCGTGCCTCTCGAAGAGAAGGACGACGCCATCAATGCCCACCCACGTCTCGATAATGGCATGAAAGCCCTTGAATGGGACAATGAGCACAGGCTCTGGTATGCCAGACCAGGTGCCGACCTGAACAAGTTTGAACGATGGATGCCCCGTCCACATGAACTGTCAATGAATGCAGACGATCCGGTAACAGAGTTTGCACAAAAACTCGAAGAAGCAGGGTTGATTGTTAAAGGGTTGCCCGTGATGGACGGCAGCCTTCAGCGTGTACCGACGAAACAGGACAAGAAAGGTTCGAAAAGCGGGGCTTACAAGGCTTATCTGGACGGACGCCCTGCCGGATGGTACCGCGATTATCGCAGCGCCGACGCTAAACCGACGCAGTGGGTGTTTTCAGGAGGTGGCGAGATGGATCCGCTTGCTCGTATTCATCTCCGTGCACACGCCCAGCAAACGCGTGAAGACAACGCCCGAGCTCTTGAGCAACAGTACAACCGCCAGGCGGAGTATGCTGCCCGATATGTTGACAGGTACCCGCAGGCCACTACAAACGGTTATCTGACCCGCAAGGGAGTAGAGGCTGCTCCGGGTATAAGAATCAACGATAAGCAAGAGCTGGTGATCCCCTTCAGCAACGCCCATGGCGACATCCGTTCTTACCAGCGTATTCCACTCACAGGAGGGAAAGACGCCCGCATCCTTAAAGACAGTGAAAAAACAGGTAACTGGTTTGCTTTGGGGACCCCGCAGAATGGACAGCCGCTGCTGTTTGCTGAAGGGTATGCCACAGCAGCTTCCATGCATGAGGCATCAGGTCTGCCGGTACTGATGACGATCGATGCGGGAAACATGATTGCCGTTGGCCAGAACGCACGTGCCGTCTGGCCTGACAGTACCTTTATTTTCTGTGCGGACAACGATCATCAGTTGAAGAATTCACAGACAGGACAACCCGAAAATAAGGGCATCCTCAGCGCTGAGAAAGCCGCAGAGCTCACGGACGGTAAGGTTATCGTCCCTGACTTTACCGAAGAGGAAAAAGCGCGATCGATGACAGACTTCAATGACCTCGATACCAGTCGGGGCAGAGAAGCCTTTCGCGAGCTTATCAACGACAGTCTTCGGTCTGCTGGCATCGACATCCGGACAGGCTACATACCCGACGCTGAACAATCTCTCTCACTACAGGACAAAAAAATGGAAAATCCGGAAAAAACGGTATCCGGGCAGACTTCACTTGCCCCGGACGAACCTGCCGTTATATCGGCTGAAAGTCACAGGCTGGATGAGCCAGCAAATCCAGTACCTCCCTCTCCGGCAGAACCAGAAATTATCGCTCCCTCCGAAGTGTTACAGCCCTATGAAGCCAGCATCAATGTGGCACCGGATGAGAGTAATTCTGCCCACGATGAGCAAGCACCCACGCTCCCAAGAGATGCTGACGTTTTAATTCCTGAAACACAGGGCAATACGGATGAGTCGCACGTGACCTTTTCCGCGGATACCAGGGAGAGTAGCCAGAGTGTTGTCGAAGCAGGATCGTCTGCACCCGTCCTGGAACTGGATGATTATGCAGACATACGGGCACAGATGGACGACCCACAGGTTGTTGAATGGCTGGACAATCAGTCTGACGGATTGCCCCTTATGCCAGCTCCGGAACAACTGACAAACCATGAACAGCAGGAAACGGATAAGCAGGCAGTAAAACCTGAGGCGGTATTACATAATACAGACGCTGAGCCTCCAGTACCGGGCTCGTCAGAATTACCGATCCCTCCACACCCCTTCGAGGCCCCCTCAACCAGGCAAAAACAGGAACAGACACAGACTACCGGAGGGGAAGCAGACACGTCAGAGTTGAATCCGGACAGAGCGAAAACGGCAGAGAATGAGGTGAATGAAGCGGATGGGCTTGTCTACGGGCCGCGAAGACCGGAACCGCTGCAGCGAGAAGATCTGGACAAAATCATCAAAGCCCTGTCAACGGAAGAGCAGCGCGACAACACGGTGCTCTATCGCCTCGACGGAGAAGATGCCTTTCGCGATCTCGGTAATAGACTTGAAATGTGTAACGGCGCCAGTCAGGACAAACGAAGAGTACTCGCCGCGCTGGCCGTTGCATCACGCTTTTACGGCGGCGTGGTGGAACTCACTGGCAGTACAGAATTTAAAGAGCAGGCCATGCGGCTCATTATCGAAAATGACCTCGATATCCGCATGAAGTTGCCTGCGCAGCGCGCGCAGCTTGAGGCAATGCGGCAACAGATGGGGGCGTCCAGTGATTCCATCAAAACACACATTCCTACGCCAGACCTGAACAGACAGACACCATCGACTGATGCTGAACCGCCAGTGTCACCGGCAACAGCCGCCCGTGAAGCTGTTACCCCTGACGCTCCAGGCACACCAATGGCCCCCACATCACCAAATCCGACATCACAGGCACAGGCAGCTGCCGCAATACAGCCTGCCGTTTCACCCACTGGTGAGACAATAGCGTCTAAGACAGCCGACAGCATCCGGGTCCCTGAGATGCCCTCGGAGCCCGCCCCCTCCGCACTGAAACCAGGCCAGAGCGTCACGGCGGTACTCAAGAACTTTGGCGAAGCGATGTACGAAAATAAAGAGCAAAAGGGCAAGAGCTTCTTTATCGAGCTACAGAACCGTGGTGGAAGTCATACCTACTGGGGGCAGGACTTACAGGAGATGATCGCACACCACAAAACAGGCGATGTGGTAACGCTGACTCTCAATTCCCGAGACAGTTGGCATGTACCAGGTGAAGAAAAAGAACGCGTAAAAAATAACTGGTCATTGACAGCTGCCTCGACAGGTATTGCCGTGGCACACGATCGACCAGAGCAGGGGCAACCCCTTCAGGCTTTCCCGGTTGATACGTTCGGCCGTCTCACTCAGCAAATCCGTCAGGCCTGGCCCGAGTACACCACAGACCTGAAGCTCCCCCCCCGACTGGAGGAACGCCAGTTTTATCTGGGTGAAGACAGGCATCCAGTGAAGTCACCAGTAGCGGCGGCCAGCATTTCACCACCATCTACGGACGCACCAGACAGGCTGGTACCCGTCATGGCCTCTATGGACACACAGTCAAACCAGCTAGACCTACTTCTTGTACAGTCAGCGGGGGAACACTTGCAGGGTATGGTGCGACTGGATGGCACGCTGTATCCAGCACTGGCCACACCAACCACCGATAACAGTCAACTTGTTATCAATGCCATCACCGACGACGGCCCCCGCTTTGCGGGTTACGGACAGGCGGTGAATTTTGAACCCGACGGCACCACCCGTGCCGCCCCTCAGCTGATGACGTTCCACCTGAAAGGTCGGGAAGACGACACACCACTTCCCGCCCGAATCTACTCACCGGAAAAACAGGCAGACACCCTATTCCAGCGTCTTGGCTTTGAACAGACCTGGAAACAATGGGATGACGCCCGAAAGCCGGAGGGCAGACAGGAAAAAGCACTTCATCAGGAACACTCCCACAGCCCCGGCCGCTGAGCCGATAAGGAGAGAGAATGCGATATTACATGCTTAAAGCCGGCCTTTTGTCCGGCTTCATGCTTTTTTCTGCCGCCGCTGCGGCGGCGACCTGCCGTGCAGGAAGTGCCGCCGAAACGGGTAGTCAGGCTGGTTATGAGCGGGCCAGGGCGGCCGCCACAGCCTGGGAACAGCGCGAAAGCAATGTCTCATCCTCCCTGCAGTCCTGTCTGTCCCGTATAAAGAACGTCAAGGTGACCCTGCCGCAATTCCCCGGCCTCGATGAAATCATTTCGCAACTGGAAAATAAGGTCTGCGAAGCAGCCCTGGATAAGGTCAACGAACAGATCCCAGACAACATCGACCCATGGAAAAACTTCAACTCCTGAAACCTATGACAAAACTAACTCAACCAGCCCCCCCTGCAAAGGGGCGGGCCTCCTCCCCTGCGGAGGATCCGCTGAACGACGCCGTGGAAATGATGATGACGGCGGAAAAACGCCAGAAAATGGCACCAGAGCTGATGAAGAGCAATCTCCTGCTGGGGAGTTGCCTGCTTATCAGCATAATCCTCAACGCCGGCTTGACCTGGGCCCTGATACAGCAGCCACGGGATTATTTTGCCACCGACAGCGGGCGCCTGGTTCGCCTGGCCCCCACATCCGAACCGGCATGGAGTCAGGACGATGCAATCGCCTTTGGCAGCAAAGCTCTGATGCGGGCCTTTAACCTGGACTTTGTTCACTATCGTGAACAGGTATCCTCCACAGCATCGCTGTTCTCTGAAGAAGGGCACGCCAGTTACATTCAGGCGCTGACCAACTCCAATATCTATGATGCCCTGAAGCGTGAGCGTATGAATCTTACCGGCTCCGTAGGGGCTGGTGTCGTCATCCGGCGTGGACGTCTGTCTGACGGAACTTGGTTCTGGACTATGCAGTATCCGGTACGTCTGCGTCTGGTTGGCCAGACGACCAGTAAACCAGAACAGCCATTTGTTTTCGAAATCACCATCCAGCGAGTAGATCCACGGCAGAAACCCGTCGGGATGGAAATCCGCCAGATGATCTCACGCAACGCTCCCCGCAACCTCTGAGGCTCCCGCCATGAAACTTCCTTATCTCATGATCACGCTACTGCTGTGTGGTCCGGCTCTCGTGGCCGCCGCTGACAATACTGGCTGGCAGGACGCCAGAACACCTGGTGCAACAACTGCAGCGTCAGTCCCGCAAGGTACTGAGCCGCAGACAACGGGCGTACCGGCTACCCGGATTAGCGGGGAACTCCCAGCCCCTGGACAAAGTTCTCCGCTGGTAGAAGAGGCGGCAAGCATGGACTCGCCTCTGTCAGCGGATGAGATACGTGAGCTGCGTCTGCGACTGACGGACAACGAGCGCTCAGTCAATGCCCCGATGATAAGCGTGGTTCCGCGGATCAGCTCACTAACGCTTAATCTTTCGCCTGGGGCCAGTATCCCACTGGTACGCACGGCCATGAACAACCAGAGTGTCGTCACCCTGACGGACATCAGTGGCGCACCGTGGCCACAGTCGGATCCGCCGATTAATGCCAGTCCAAAGAGTTTTGATGTGAAGTTCAATGCTGGTACCAACATGCTGGCGATAACACCGCTGCGCCCCTGGGCGGCAGGAAACATTTCCGTATATCTGAAGGGACTCGATGTCCCGATCATGATCAATGTAACAAGTGGTGAAACAGACACCCGCACGGCCAGCCAGGAGATCGACAGTCGACTGGATTTACGCGTCCCACGCCTGGGTCCCGGCACTACAGCCCCAGGCGCGTCGGTCGATAAAATCGCACTCCACAGCGCCACTTTGCAGGCCTTTCTGGATGGCACTCCGCCAGAAGATGCCCGTCGCCTAAAGTTCCAGGGCAACGTACCTGACACTGTCATCTGGCAAAGCGGGGACGACCTGATGGTTCGTTCCCGGGCAATGTTGCGCGATGAGTTTGAACAAACGCTCTCTTCAGCGGACGGCACACATCTCTGGAAACTACCCGTTACCCCGTTACTGACCTTCTCAGTAAACGGGAAATCCGTTCACGTCACGCCGGAGCTTCAGTAATGAGCGCAGAACATGATGCCGGTAATAACGGCAAAAAACTTTTTTCAATAATCGGATTTGGAGCCCTGGTTTTACTGACCGCGGGTTACTGGTTAGTGTCATGGCTGACACACGACCCTTCAGGAAAGGAATCTGCCGTCAACCTTAACGGTACGGCATCAAGTGCCGTAACCACCACGACGGAAAGTCCTCGGTACCGTGAGCTCCTGAAAGCCTCAAACGATTTAGGCGCGCAAGAAGCCGCCAGGACCGATTCATCCTTTATCGCCAGTCTCCCGGTAGGCCTTGAAGTCACTGAACCTCCTCCAGATAAGGTGCCAGTAACAAAACCAGCATCAGAAGACCCGCCACGTACAGTGCCGGCAACATCTTCACGCCACCCGGAAAACACGGCCGGAGAAGAGCAAGCAAACGAGAAACGACAGGCACAGCTACAGAAATTACTCACGCGAATCAGTGCCGCGCAGGCTGGCGGTGACGCACCGGTGCTTGCTACTTCACTGGCAAGCATTACGCGGACATCCCCAACTACTGACGTGGGCAGCCGGACAGATGCAACAACTGAAACAGAAAACGCACAGGTCTTTATCCCTTCCCTCACTCGTGCGTCCGGTTATATGGAGACAGCAGTGGATTCGGATAACCCAAACTCAGAGGTGGTTGCGGTCATTCCTGCCGGGCCGCTGGCTGGCGCCAGACTTCATAGCTCATCCGTAAAACTTGCCGGCAATGGACTGGATATCAAGTTTACCAGTATGAGCTGGAACGGCATGGAGCTGAACGTCAATGCAAGCGCTCAGAGCGAGAAAAACCTGATGTCTTCAGTGGCCTCTGATGTTAACCATCGATGGGGAACTCACATCGTTCTGCCCGCTGTTTTGGGTGGTCTTGGTGATCTGGGTGGGCTGTACAAGGATGCTAACACGCAGGTCATGCAATCCAGTGTTGGTACCGTCACCGGTCGTGTGGGGAAACCTGACGGCAGTACAGTGGCTGGCGTAATGGTCGGAGGTACAGCCCAGACCGGTGCCGAAGTCATTAAGCAGGAGATGGCCCGTGAGCCGTTCCGGCAGGTCACAGTGAAGCAAAAAGAAGTGATCTCCATTCTCTTTGTTGACTCGGTTACTGCAGACGACATTGTCAGCAGCAAAAAAGCGGCACGCCCCGCTATAAGTAACACCGTATCAGCACCCGCAACTGCAGAGCAGCAAACCGAAAACCGCCTGCAGGAAGCCATCGCGCGCCGCCAGGCTGAAATCCGTCGTCAGTATGGCGATACCGTACCCGTGAGGAACAATGATGAATCAGCAAATTGACACACCTGAAGAAGAAGTGCTGGAAAACGAGGATGATTTTGGCGTGCCAGATCCCCGTGAGAAACCGCCGTTCTGGAAGCGAGAACTGCTGCTTGGCTATTCTCTGCCGTGGCTTCTCGGGATAACGCTTCTGGCAGTGGCCAGCCTCTGGTACCTGTTCGGTCCGTCACTGTCATTTACGAATAATACGCCGTCTGAAAGCAGCTTCAGTGAGGTTGAAAATACGCTCGACGGTGCATCGCCTGGTGCGGTTGAGACTATTTCGCACAAGTCAGCCCCCATCCCCGCTGCGCAGCCGACGGCACAAACTTCCCCCCCCATGGCCCAGGGCGACGCGGCGAGCATGATGACGGATATCCGTGACGAGCTGAACGACCGCGATCGAAAGATAAATGACTCCCTGACGTCGCTCAAAGACAGCGTTACCCGTCTGTCTGATGCAATCAAGCGGGATGAGGCCTACGCGGTAGAAACGCGATCTCAGCTTAATGACCTGACACAAAAGCTGGCTGTGCTGGAAACCAAGGCAAGCTCCACTGAGCCATCAAGACCTTCTTCCCAGACCAAAAAACGGCAGACAGCCAGTGCTGTTTCGGGCATGAAAATCATGTCGCTGGAAGCGGGAATGGCGTGGATTAAATGGCAGGGAAGTACTTGGTCAGTCCGGGAGGGGGACTCGCTGGGTAACGTCACTATTCGTCAGATTGATCCCGCAACTCGATCTGTAGTGACAACAGGAGGGACCCTGCGCTAATGGCACTGGATGCCATCACGCTAATTGAGAACTTGGCTTCAGGCATCTTCACCTCTGGACTGGATTTACTGTTCAGCTGGTCCGAGATGATTGGTTTTTTTGGCCTCATCGCACTTCTGGTTCGACAACGTTCCAGTCGAGGTCCCCTGGCTCCGGGCAAGTTCGCTATTGGCCTTTTTTCCTGTGCAGCACTGGTATCTCTCCCCTCCATCATTAATGCCAGTGGTGCGCAACTCGGCTTTGGCGCTACATCTTTTGATGCGATCGCTTATGTGCAGCCCGCCACGTACGGCGTTGCTGCCGGGGCTGCTAACGCCGTCCTGTCCCTGGTTCGGCTAGCAGGGGTGGGATTTGTCTATGCGGCACTCGATATGTTTCGACGTTCAGAACTTGAGGGGCATACCGCGCTCAGTTCAAGCGAAAGTATTCGTGCCGCGACAGTAAAACTGATGGCTGGCACAGCTATGGTCTTTTCACCTCAGCTCATCGATGCCGCACTCGCAACTCTCGGACTCGCTTTCTAACACCACACGTTTTTTTATAAACCAAGGAGACACCATGTCACTTTTCCGTGCTATTTCCGCGCGTATCTATGCCGTTGTTATTTTCTGCCAGCTGACCATGATGAAGTTCCGTGAGCGAATGATTCAGGGGCTGTGTGCCCTGGTCACGTTCCTGTTACCCGGTATGGCCTTCGCTGATGGCGATCTCGCCGACATGCTTAGTAGCGCCGCTGCCGGTGCTAAAAGCGGTAAAACTTCCGGTCTGGAAATCGCTCAGGCAATCGGCGTATTCATCTTCATCGGTTCCCTGCTGGCTTTCAAAAAAGTTGGCTCCAACCCGCAAATCACTGTCGGCCGCTGCTGTGCAGGTCTGGCTATCGGCGGTCTGCTGGCTGTCGTCCCTGAAGTAATGAGCCGTACTCAGAAACAGCTTGGTACCAGCTCCGTCAACATCAGCTAACTACAGGGAAAGGGTCGGTGTGTACCGACCCTTTCAGGAGTAAACAATGAGCACAAAGAAAAAA
>Ga0308157_10001935_pt1 | contig 37886 bp, 34 predicted proteins | sample PhyBR1_FD_201035 | JGI IMG/M metagenome (GOLD analysis project Ga0308157, IMG submission 201035) | Phyllosphere microbial communities from UC Gill Tract Community Farm, Albany, California, United States - DLSLB.R1 | ecosystem: Host-associated > Plants > Phyllosphere > Unclassified | place: USA... | reverse complement strand
CAGAACGTAAACTAGTACAAAAAATGTCAAACAAAGTAGAAGTAAAAGAATTACTAGAAGCAGGTGTTCATTTTGGACACATGACTAGAAAATGGGATCCAAACATGGCTCCTTACATTTATATGGAGCGTAATGGTATACACATTATCAATCTATATAAAACTGCAGCAAAAATTGAAGAAGCTAATGAAGCTTTGAAAAAAATCGCTGCATCAGGTAGAAAAATATTATTTGTTGCTACCAAAAAACAAGCAAAAGACATCGTTGCTGATAAAGCAAAAGCTGCAAACATGCCTTACATCACTGAAAGATGGCCTGGTGGAATGTTAACTAACTTCGTAACTATCAGAAAGGCAGTTAAAAAAATGTCTTCTATTGATAAAATGAAGAAAGACGGAACATTCAACACACTATCTAAAAAAGAGCGTTTGCAAGTTGATCGTCTTCGTGCCAAACTAGAGAAAAACTTAGGTTCAATCGCAGATATGTCAAGACTTCCTGCAGCATTGTTCGTAGTAGATATCAAAGCGGAACACATCGCAATAAAAGAAGCTCAAAAATTAAACATTCCAGTTTTTGCAATGGTTGATACTAACTCCGATCCACGTGAGGTAGATTATGTTATCCCTGCAAATGATGATGCTTCTAAATCAATTGATAAAATTTTATCTTTAGTAACGGCTTCTATCATCGATGGTCTTGCAAACAGAACATCTGATAAAGAAACTGATGCTACTGAAGTTGTTGCTGACGCTGAAGCTCCTGTAGCTGAAGTAGTGGCAGTTGAAGCTCCTGAAGCTCCAGCAACTGAAGAATAAATCAAAAACAATTACGAATTATGAATTTAGAATTATGTAAGTTTTGCGTAATTCGTAATTTGTAATTCGTAATTTCTTTTAAAAGAATTTTTAATCTTTAAAATAAAAAAATATGGCAACAATTACTGCTGCAGACGTAAATAAATTAAGACAAACTACAGGTGCCGGAATGATGGACTGTAAAAAAGCTTTAGTTGAAGCTGATGGAGATTTCGATAAAGCTATACAAAACCTTAGAGAAAAAGGACAAAAAGTTGCTGCTAACCGTTCTGACCGTGAGTCTTCTGAAGGAGCTGCTGTTTCTTTTATTAATGCTGACAAAACTAAAGGAGCTATCATCACTTTAAACTGCGAAACAGATTTCGTAGGTAAAAATGAAGCTTTCGTAACTTTGGCTAAAGAATTAGTAGAAAGAGCTATTAACTTCTCTTCTAAAGAAGAATTCTTAGCTTCGGATTTCAACGGTCTTACTGTTGCTGAAAAATTAATCGAACAAACTGGTGTTATCGGTGAAAAAATCGAAATCGGTGGTTTTGAAATCTTAGAAGGCGCTTTCGTTGGATCTTATGTTCACGTTAACAAAATTGCTGCATTAACTGCAATTTCTGCACCAATTGCTAATGGTGATACTTTAACTAAAGACATCTCTATGCAAGTTGCTTCTATGGGAGCTGATACATTATCTTACAAAGATTTTGACCCATCTTTCGTTGATTCTGAACTTGCTGCCCGTATTGCAATAATTGAAAAAGAAAATGAAGAAGCAAAACGTTTAGGAAAAACGTTGAAAAATGTCCCTAAATACATTTCTTTCTCTCAATTGACTCCAGAAGTTTTAAAACAAGCTGAAGAAGATGCTAAAGCTGAATTAAAAGCTGAAGGCAAACCAGAACAAATTTGGGATAAAATCATTCCAGGAAAAGTACAACGTTTTATTTCTGACAACACTACTTTAGATCAGGAGAAAGCTTTATTAGATCAAAACTTCATTAAAGACGACAGTAAAAAAGTTGGTGATTATGTTAAAGGATTTAATGTTGAAATTACAGGTTTCAAAAGAGTTACTTTAGGATAACCAACAAACGATTTCTATTTTTAGATTTCGTTATACACAATAAAATCCCATTTCGAATATTTTTCGGAATGGGATTTTTTTTTGATGAACTCAGCCAATTTTAATCTATAGCCACAAAGCAACTAAATAACCCGCTATTAAAACAAAACCTTAGAGTTACAGCGGAAAGATGAAACAAGAACACAGGCATGACTTATCCCATCAAAAAATAAGTAAATAGATCTTAATTACCTCAAAGCAAAACAATTCAAATCTGCTCAATTAATTATCCTTTTACAAAACCAAAATATAAAATTGGACATAAAAAAAACAGTAGTAAACTTTCGTCTACTACTGTCTTGAATTTATATTTCTATTGTAGAAATCTACAAATTTTTTGAATGAACAAAAATTAATATCTAATCATTAACTTCTACAGTAACCATAGCGGCATTATTCACTTCTTCTTTCTCAACCATTTTAGAGAGTCTAAAAACAAGCAAAGTACCAACCACTCCAAGTACAGACATAAAAATCCAATTAGATTCATAACCTGAATTCTGAATGATTTCCATACCTGTTTTAGCACTTAATATATGGGCAAAACTATAACTCATTGTAAAAGCAGCCATATACTTCCCTTCTTGTCTATGTGATCTATCCATTGCAAATGAATTAGCAAACGGGAATGTCAACATTACACCACAGGTCATAAAGAACATCATAGGAACCAAAACAGCTTCAAAAGGCAATAATAACAACAAGAAACTAGTAGCCATTAACAACAATCCTAAAGAAATAACCTTATTATTGTTAATTTTATTTCTGCTTACATAATTCACGATAGGAAGTTCAAAAAGCAAAATAAGCAATCCATTTAAACTCAATAGCAATCCACTATCAAACTCGGTCATATTAAATCGCTCTTTGTGGTATAATGGCAAGGTTGTGAAAATCTGAAAGAAAAGAATCCCTGTAATTAAACAAATAGCCAAATGCAACATAAAAGGTCTATCTTTCATTACTGACACTTTCTCTTTAGGTTTGTCATGCTGCTTATGTGACTTAACAGGTATTTTTTTCTCTTTAACAAAAATTACAAAAACAATTATTGCTAATATACAAGTAAGACCATCAACATAAAATATATACTCATACCCTAGTTGCATGATAATCAACCCTCCCAATACTGGCCCAAAAAGGAAGCCTAAATTGATAGCTGCGCGCGTCAACGAATAGGCACGAGCCCTATCTTCTTTCGCTGTAAATGTTTTAAGACATACCAACATTGCTGGTCTAAACATATCTGCAATACTGGTCAACACCAGAATACCAATACAAAGTTCTTCAAACGTGCTAGCATAATGCAACAATATAAACACTATACCACTGGCAAATAAACTAAACACCATAACTTTATAAAAGCCAATTTTATCAGATAGCTTACCGCTCAACCAAGTACCAATTATAGAACCCATTCCAAAGAAAACCATTACCCAACCAATTTGGCTATAGGTAAATTCCAAATTCTCTTTCATGTATTTTGACAGAAACGGAATAACCATAGTTCCTGCTCTGTTAATGAAGGTTATTAACGTTAAAATCCAAATCTCTTTTGGAAAACCTTTAAAATTGTCGAAGTATTTTTTTATCATAATAATATTTTTTTTGGGGCAAAAAATTTGTTCATCAAGGCAAAAATAGATTTTTTTTTGAATCACGCAACAATCAAACCGTTAAAAAACAAAACATTTTCCAAACATTTTCCAAACATTTAAATAAACTTCAAAAACGTTTGGAAAATATTTACAAAAACATTTTTTTTTAAAAAAAAACGCAAAATAGGCGAATTATTCAATTTTTAATATAGATTTGCAATTATAAGAAAACCCCAAAATAATAAAAATATGAGAGAAAAAATCTACTATTTAATAGTTTGCCTCGTTCTTTCTGTTTCTGCACAAGCGCAACTCTATGGAGGAATAGAAATAGGAAGTAAAGGAATTAAAATGACAGTTCTTCAAGTGGAGAGCATCAAAAGAAACACTTACGACGTAAAGGAGTTTTGGACTGAAAATGTTGGTATTGCAGCAGGTATTGGGATTGAAGGATCTTTATTGGCCGAGGATATTGATAAAGCTGGTGTAGTAGTTTATAACAATTACAAAAAAATGCTTAATGAGTACAAAATTGAAGATAAAAACATCTTTATTGTAGCTTCATCCGGGGTAGGTCTTGCAAACAACACAAATGATTTAGTTGTAAAAATCAAAACCCTTACCAACAAAAAAATAGAAATTATCTCTTCTTCTCTTGAGGCTAAATTACTTTTGAGAGGATGTATTCCTCCTAAAAACTACTTAAACTCTGTTATTATTGACATAGGGGGAGGTAACACTAAAGGTGGTTATGCAAAAGACATAAACGATGCTTCAGTATTTTTCCCTATCTCTTGCGACTTAGGAACAGTTACTTTGACTGAGATCATCAACAAAAAGTGTAAACAAAAAACGGTTTTCGAATTCAATGAAAATCTTTTTGACTACTTGCCAACCATTAGAGAGAGCTTTAGAAAAATGTATACAAGTAGAGCAGAATCTCAAGAAAAAAGCAATGTTTACATCTCTGGTGGAGCTGCTTGGGCATTTTACACATTATTAACAGGGGTTAGAGCAGAAGAGAATTTTACACAAATAAAGTATGATGACATTCTAGCCATAAGAACTATTGCAGAAAACAACTACCAAAGATTTGTTACCAATGCAGAAACTAATACCGAGATGAAAAAAGTATTAAATACCTACCAACAAAAATACTTGATTTCGGCATTTAATCTTTTGGAAACTTCACTTGAGGTTATACCTAACATACAAACGAAGAAGATTTACTTTGCTAAACAAGGTCAAATTGCCTGGTTAGTAAGTTACGTTTTCGACAGTGCTAAAGGAATTAAACAAATTTACTAACGAAAGTTCGTATATTTAAATATTAAAAAACAACTAGAAGGCTGTCTTAAAACGACAGCCTTCTAGTTGTTTAAACATGTCATCACATTTTTTAGTAAGGCCTTTATTAGATTCAAAAAAATAGATTATTTTTGAATAATTGTTTCTCTGTATATCAAAAAACAAATCATGAAGAATTTCAAAATAATTTTTACTTCCCTATTGCTTCTAGCACTTTTTAGCTGTGGTAAAAATGAAAAAAATGAAGAAGCTCCAATTATAAAAAATACGGAACAAAAAGAAAATCAACAGCCTGCAGCTGTCGATAACACAACACCCCAACAAAAAAACGACACTCTTCAAACTCCTGCCGAAGATAGTATACAAGCAATAAAAGAATCTATATTAACAAACCAAAATTACAAGAGAAAAGAAAACACTACTGTAGTTGAAAACACAACCGAAACCAATACTGCTCCGTCTGTAACAGCTCCAAAAAAAACAGCTACACGATCTTTTGTTTACATCAAAAAAATACTAAACGAATGCGAAACTGGTGTCACAATGACACAGGAAGATTTAGAAAGCAAATTTAAAATCCCAAAGGAGGCAATGAAATTAGTTAAAAGTGTTACTAAAATCGGTCCAAACGAACTTGACATCAAATGGAAATCTACGTGGTTAGTAGAAAAAGTATCCGATGCAAAATTTAAAGACGGAAAACTTAAAGTCCGATTCGAAGACAATAAAATGTACACTTCAGGTGGTGCAATATCCATAAAATACGAAAAAAAAACATACTCTGATTTAATTTTGATTGGACGTGCCGCTTATATTCCAACTGTAAAAGGATATTATTGGCAAATCGGTAAAGACAAGGCTAAATAAAATGGAAATCAAAAGATGCGGTTGGTGCTTATCGAGTGATTTATACAAAAAATACCATGATGAAGAATGGGGAAAACCTGTTTATGACGACCAAACATTATTTGAATTTCTAATTCTCGAAACCTTTCAAGCCGGTTTAAGCTGGATTACCATACTCAACAAAAGAGAAAATTTCCGCAAAGCTTTTGATAATTTCGATTATAAAAAAATAGCCAATTATTCCGAAGATAAAATCCAGGAATTACTTTTAGACGCCGGTATTATCAGAAACAAACTCAAAGTTTATTCAGCAGTTTCCAATGCGCAGGCTTTTATAAAAGTCCAGAAAGAATTCGGAAGCTTTTCTAAATATATCTGGGATTTCGTTGATGGAAAACCTATCGACAACCAGCGGAAATCATTAAAAGAAATCCAAGCCACTACTCCACTTTCCGATACAATAAGCAAAGATTTAAAAAAACGCGGATTCAAATTCGTAGGTTCTACAGTCGTATATGCACACATGCAGGCTACTGGAATGGTCAACGATCATGTAGCCGATTGCTGGAAGAGAAATTAACAATAATGCATACCTCACCAGAGTCTTACTTTTTACAAAAAAAGCTACATTTGCAAAAAAAATTCTTCCTTTATGAAAAAAATAATTACTCTTTTAAGCATTTTTTTATTGACTATCACATCATGTAACAAAGACGACGATAATGCAGAACAAACCATCCTTCTTAAAAAGATTATTAACATAGAAGGTTCAAATACCCAAACAGGTATCATTAATTACAACGGCAATAAAATATCAGAGATAATTTATTCCGATGACCAGAAATTTGTTTATACTTATACTGGCGATCTAATCACCAAGATAATAGCCTATGAAGGTGGTACAATCGTAAGCACCATCGATTACACTTATGAAAACAACAATCTTAGAGGCAGTGTTCAAAACTATACAAGTAAATCAAATGGAGTTTCAACTAACCGTAAATTGAGAACTGTTTACACGCCTAAATCTGATGGAACCATCTTAGAAGAACGCTTCAGCACAGACCCAAACACAACTATAGAAACAAAAACTGCCAACAATATATATACTTTTACAAATGGCAATTTGACAAAAGAAATTGATACTTACACTGATTTTAACGGAACAATAAACACTACTATTAAGGTAACGTATATTTATGAATACGACAATAAAAAAAATCCTTCATCAACCGCTATAGGGCTAAATAAAATTGAATTCAGCGACACATCTTCATTAAACAATATCATTAAAAGAACAATTTCCTCTGAAAGCACAACGGATGGAATTCATTTTACATCTCAACCCGACCAAACAAGAAATTATATTTTATCTTATGATGCCAACAATTTTTTAAAAGAGAGAAAATATAACGAAACTAATAGTAACAATACTCCAGCTACATTCATAACACAGTATTTTTACGAATAACCAAAACGCAAAAGAAGCTTAACCAAAGTTTCAATTTTAAATTACAAAAGCATGCTAAAAATAACTTTAGCATGCTTTTTGGTTAAAAAACAATCCCATACACATTTATTTATAATAAATTATATACATTTGCTTCACACTTTAGGGGTGTCTGCAATCGCAGGCTGAGACTTTACCCTCGAACCTGATCTAGTTCATACTAGCGTAGGAAAAAGTAAGATGACTTCTTGTCGCACATTTGTGCGTAATTGTAGCCATTCCTAAAGTAGAGAAACACCGCAGTGTATCTTTACAAATTATAAATTCTAAAGGAATGGAACTAAAAATCAACAATCAACAGAAACAATTTATCGCTGACAGTCTCACTGTACAAGCACTTTTGGACCTGGAAATTCCTCTTAAACAAAACGGAATTGCCCTGGCCATCAACAATACTGTAATTCCAAAATCCGACTGGAATTCCCATCTCATCAAAGAAACCGACGACATTCTAATTATTTCAGCCACACAAGGAGGATGATTAGGCTGCACGGGCGGGCTATCCATTTCAAGTCCGCAGTCAAAACCTCAAAAAACATAGTCATAGAAAGAGCTTCCTTTGGTCGCTTTTCTATTCCATGTTTTTTTTACGGTTTTGCCTTTACGGGCTTTCCATTTCTATCCCTGGCAGAAAACACCACAACGGAATTGACACGGAATTGACACGGAATTGACACGGTAGAGATGCACGGTAGAGATGCACTGCAGTGCATCTCAACAACAACAACAACAACAACAACAACAACAACCTTTCAATAAAAAAACATGAACAACGAAGAAAAAATCTCAAGAACCCCTTTTCCAAATTCCAAAAAGGTATATATCGACGGGGAAATCCATCCAATAAAAGTTGCCATGCGTGAAATTTCACTTTCCGACACTAAACTTTCTAAAGGTGGAATCGAAAAAAATCCACCAATAACAGTTTACGACACTTCTGGTCCTTACACCGATTCCAATATCGAAATTGATATCCGTAAAGGATTACCACGCATCCGCGAGCAATGGATTTTAGACCGCAACGACGTAGAAGAACTTACTGAAATCTCATCCGAATATGGAAAATCCCGCTTAAATGACGAAAAACTAAATCACCTGCGTTTTGAATACTTGCACAAACCAATGCGTGCCAAAAAAGGAGCCAACGTTTCACAATTATACTACGCCAAGCAAGGAATCATCACTCCCGAAATGGAATACATTGCCATTCGCGAAAACCAGCGTATCGAACAATTAAACGAACAAACCAAAGCCATGCAATGCCAGCATAACGGACACAGCTTTGGGGCCAACACACCGAAATCTAAAATTACTCCCGAATTTGTTCGCAGCGAAGTTGCCAGAGGACGTGCCATAATCCCCAATAACATCAACCATCCTGAAAGCGAACCGATGATTGTGGGACGTAACTTCTTGGTAAAAATCAATGCGAATATCGGAAACAGCGCTGTAACTTCATCAATAGAAGAAGAAGTAGAAAAAGCCGTTTGGGCCTGCCGTTGGGGAGCCGATACCATTATGGATTTGTCCACAGGAAAAAACATACACGAAACCAGAGAATGGATTATCCGTAATTCACCGGTGCCAATCGGAACAGTGCCAATTTACCAAGCTTTGGAAAAAGTAAACGGAATCGCCGAAGACCTTACATGGGAAGTTTTTCGAGATACTTTAATCGAACAAGCCGAACAAGGAGTGTCATACTTCACCATTCACGCCGGAGTATTATTGCGCTACATTCACCTTACCGCAAACCGTGTTACCGGAATCGTTTCCCGAGGCGGTTCCATCATGGCAAAATGGTGTTTGTTTCATCACAAAGAAAATTTCCTTTACACGCATTTCGAAGAGATTTGCGAAATCATGAAACAGTACGACGTTGCCTTTTCATTAGGTGATGGATTGCGCCCCGGCTCTATCGCCGATGCCAATGATGCCGCACAATTCGCCGAATTGGAAACTTTGGGCGAATTGACAAAAATTGCATGGAAACACGATGTTCAGGTCTTTATTGAAGGTCCTGGTCACGTACCGATGCACATGATCAAGGAAAACATGGACAAACAATTAGAGCACTGTGATGAAGCACCTTTTTACACTTTAGGACCATTAACAACTGATATTGCGCCAGGTTACGATCACATCACTTCAGCCATCGGAGCGGCGATGATTGGCTGGTACGGCTGCGCGATGTTATGTTATGTTACACCAAAAGAACACCTTGGTCTCCCAAACAAAAAAGACGTAAAAGACGGTGTTATCACTTATAAAATTGCGGCACACGCTGCCGACTTAGCCAAAGGTCATCCAGGTTCTCAATATCGAGACAATGCCTTGAGTAAAGCCCGCTTTGAATTCCGTTGGGAAGATCAATTCAACTTATCTCTGGATCCAGATACAGCACGTGAATTTCATGACGAAACATTGCCTGCTGATGGTGCCAAAGTAGCTCATTTCTGTTCGATGTGCGGACCAAAATTCTGCTCTATGAAAATATCACAGGAAATCCGAGACGTAGCCGAAGCGGAAAAAGGAATGCAGGAGAAATCGAACGAATTTATAGAGCAAGGAAAAGAGATTTATATTTAACTAAATTCCTGCAAGGTTTCCAAAACCTTGTAGGTTTCTAATAAAGACTTAATCAATACCTACAAGGTCAAAAAGAGACCTTGCAGGAAAATCAGAAATATGATAGTAATCACAAATCCAACGCCAGTTCCAAACGAAATGGAAATCATCAATTCTCTTTTTGAGAATGGACTGGAATTGTTGCATATTCGAAAGCCAGATTTTTCAGAAATCAAAACCGCTTTATTTATTCATCAAATAAAGAAAAAGTTTCGAGGCAAATTGGTTTTACATCACCATCATCAATTAGCAACTGAATTTGGAATAAATCGAATTCATTTTACAGAAAAAAACAGAAGTACGAACAAACCTAACAGGTTTTCGAAACCTGTTAGGTTTTCAACATCAACTCATTCGATCGAAGAATTTAACACATTAGCAAATGATTTTGATTATGCATTTTTGAGTCCTGTTTTTTCGTCTGTTTCGAAAGAAAATTATCATCCTGCAACAGATTTATTTGCGGCAGTAAAAAAGAGAACCAATTTCAAAACCAAATTAATTGCCTTAGGCGGAATTAAATCTGATAATATCAATCAAATATGTAATTCAGGTTTTGATGGAATAGCGTTGTTAGGCAGCATTTGGACTAGTAGTAATCCTTTGGAAAATTTTAAATTATGTCAAAAAACCGTCCTTTCGTATTAACAATTGCCGGCTTTGACCCTTCGGCCGGAGCAGGAGTATTGGCAGATATCAAAACATTCGAACAGCACCGTGTATATGGTTTTGCCATTAATACCGGCAATACTATTCAGACGGAAAACGAATTTTTTGAAATGCAATGGACAGACTTGACATTTGTTTTGGAATCATTGGAAAAACTGTTCGGAAATTATGCTATTAATGCAGTTAAAATAGGAATTGTACCTTCATTAGAGTATTTGAAACAAATTGTTTTTACCATAAAAAAGCTTTCGCCAAAAACAAAAATTGTTTGGGATACCGTTTTAAAATCTTCGACTGATTTCGGCTTTTTAAATATTGAAAACCGTCATGATTTAACTAAAATACTCAACCAGATTGATCTAATTACCCCAAATTATAATGAAATCAAAATCATTTTTCCAGACTTCACACCTCTTTCCTGTTTCATCAATTCATTGTCTCCTATACGAAGAGAGTCAAAGGAAGACATTATCTGCTCTGTTTTATTGAAGGGAGGTCACAATCCAAATGAAATGGGTATTGATTATCTCTACATTGATAATGAAATTCATCAGCTTTTACCCAAAACTATTGACTGTTATGAAAAACACGGATCGGGTTGCGTATTATCAGCAGCGATAACTGCCAACATAGCATTGGAACAAAACTTAAAAACAGCTTGCGAAAAAGCAAAAACATATACAGAAAACTATTTATTATCCAACCCAACTAAACTAGGATTCCACCATGTATAACAAACTGCAATATATCTCTCAAGGAGAAAGCGTCGAAGAACAATTGTACAATATTCATCAGGCATTAGACAATGGCTGTGATTGGATTCAAATGCGATTCAAAAATCAAAAGCCTAAAAAAACTTTTGCGTTGGCTGAAGCTGTTAAATTTTTATGCGAAGAATATCTCGCTAATTTCATTGTTAATGATGATGTGCATTTAGCCAATGAATTTGCTGCAGATGGAGTTCATCTAGGCCTTTCGGATATGAATGTTGCACAAGCGAGAGTTCTTTTGGGCAAAACCAAAATCATTGGTGCTACTGCTAATACTTTTGAAGATATAGTTCAACAGGTAAATAATGGTTGTGATTATATTGGTCTGGGACCATTTCAATTTACTAAAACCAAAAGTAATTTGAGCCCCGTACTTGGTTTGGAAGGCTATCGATCAATCATCGGCAAAATGAAAGATTCAGGAATTGAAATACCGCTTTACGCTATTGGTGGCATCACTCTTGAAGATGTAGAAGATCTTGTCCAGACTGGGATTCATGGTATCGCTGTTTCGGGAATTATCACCAAAAGCGATCAAAAAAACAAACTCATTACAGAACTTAACTACAACTTATATGGCAATGTCATTGTTTAAAATAGGAGATAAAACCCTTCAGTCCAGATTATTTTTGGGCACAGGAAAATTCGGTTCCAATCAACAAATGGAAGAAGCTATTTTGGCTTCAGAAAGCGAATTAGTTACTGTAGCATTAAAACGCATCGATTTAGAAACCGAAACAGATGCTATTTTAGCACATTTGCAACATCCACAAATCAATTTATTACCTAATACATCAGGTGCCAGAAATGCTAAAGAAGCTGTTTTTGCTGCGCAATTAGCGAGAGAAGCATTAGAAACCAACTGGCTGAAACTGGAAATTCATCCCGATCCAAAATATTTGATGCCCGATCCGATTGAAACCTTGAAAGCTACTGAAGAATTGGCAAAACTAGGCTTTATTGTTTTGCCCTATATTCATGCTGATCCAGTTTTGTGCAAACGTCTGGAAGATGCCGGAACATCGGCTGTTATGCCTTTGGGCTCACCTATTGGGAGTAATAAAGGGTTGAAAACTGTTGACTTTTTAGAAATCATTATTGAACAAAGTAAAGTTCCGGTAATAATTGATGCAGGAATTGGAGCTCCATCAGATGCTGCCAAAGCTATGGAATTGGGGGCTGATGCCGTTTTGGTCAATACTGCGATTGCCGTAGCCGGAAATCCAAAACTGATGGCAGAGGCTTTTAAGGAAGCGGTTATCGCAGGACGAAAAGCTTATGAAGCCAAACTGGGACAACAATATAAACATGCAATTGCTTCGAGTCCTTTGACGGCTTTTCTGTATGAATAATGCCGGCATGTTAGTCATTCCGAGGAACGAGAAATCTCATTACGTTATATCCGATATGTGATTCCTCGTTGCTCGGAATGACAAACTAAATTTAAACGAAAGAAAATGAAAACATTTAAATCGGTTTTTGAACAATACGACTGGAATACTATTCAATCCAAAATATATCAGACTACTGCAAAAGAAGTGGAACAGGCTTTGGTAAAAAACAAACGTAATCTGGATGATTTCCTGTCTTTGATTTCACCAGCAGCACAGCCATATTTGGAACAAATGGCTCAAATAAGTCATGAATTGACCAAAAAGCGTTTTGGCAAAACGATCCAAATGTATGCTCCTTTATATTTGAGCAACGAATGTCAAAATATTTGTACCTATTGCGGTTTTAGTTTAGACAACAAAATCAAACGAAAAACGCTGACTGATAGCGAAATTACATTAGAAGTCGAAGCCTTAAAAAAAGTAGGTTTTGATCATGTATTGTTAGTTACCGGAGAAGCCAATTACACCGTAAATATCAATTATTTTCTAAATGCTATTGAACAGATCAGAAATGATTTTTCGATAATTTCGGTTGAAGTACAGCCACTTTCACAAGAAGAATACGAGCGTTTACAAGATGCCGGAGTGTATTCGGTTTTGGTATATCAGGAAACGTATCATCAGGAAGTTTACAAAAAATATCATACCAAAGGCAAAAAATCGAATTTTGATTTTCGGCTGGACACACCCGACAGAATTGGGAAAGCAGGTATTCACAAAATAGGTTTGGGGGTTTTATTAGGTTTAGAAGACTGGCGAACCGATAGTTTTTTTAACGCCTTACACTTGGATTATTTGCAGAAAACCTATTGGCAAACGAAATATTCAGTTTCTTTTCCGAGGTTGCGTCCAGCGGAAGGAATAATCGAACCCAATTTTATTATGGATGACAAAGATTTGTCTCAGCTTATTTGCGCCTATCGACTGTGGAATGAAGATTTGGAAATTTCCATTTCGACTCGTGAAAATGAAAAATTCAGGAACAATATTATTCCGCTTGGCACAACGAGCATGAGTGCAGGATCAAAAACCAATCCGGGAGGCTATGTAGTTGACCCCCAATCGCTGGAACAATTCGAAATTAGTGATGAACGTTCGGTAAGCGAAATTGCAGAAATCATTTCTCAAAGAGGATACGAACCTGTTTGGAAAGATTGGGACAGAACTTTTAGTCAAAAGTCGAATGTCGAAAGTCTTAAAGCCTAAAATGAACGACTTTAAAACTTGGACTTTATGACTTTCGCCCTTCAAACTTTAAGACTTAAAAAATGAGTGTAATACAAGAATTTTTACGTTACAATCGACAAACTATACTTCCCGAAATTGGAGATGAAGGGCAAGAAAAACTCAAAAAAGCCAAAGTCTTGGTAATTGGCGCAGGAGGGTTAGGCTGTCCTATTTTGCAATACATTGCTACAGCTGGAGTGGGAACTATTGGTATTGTTGATTTTGACAAAATAGAGATTCATAATCTGCATCGACAAATTTTATATACCGAAAATCAAGTGGGATTGTCCAAAGCTACGACTGCCAAAGCTACTATCGAAAAACTAAATCCGCTGATTACGGTTTTAGCTTTTGAAGAAAAAATATCACTTGCCAATGCTTCAAAAATTATAGATGATTTTGATTTCGTGGTCGATGGTTCGGATAATTTTACCACTCGCTATTTGGTGAATGACACTTGTGTGAGTTTAGGAAAAACTTTGGTTTATGGAAGTATTTTAGGCTTTGAAGGGCAATTGGCTGTTTTTAATCATAAAGGGAGTAAAAATTTACGTGATTTGTTTCCTGAACCTCCCAACCCTAAAGATGTTCCAAATTGTAGTCTCAATGGTGTTTTGGGAACTTTACCAGCCATGATTGGAACCATGATGGCGCACGAAACTTTGAAATTAATAATTGGCCTGCCGAGTTTGAAAAATGAATTGATACTATTTAAAACTTTAGAGTGGAATTTTGTGAAGCTGAAATTTTAGTTTTGGGAGACGGATCATGGATTTTTTTTGATTGTAGAGAGACCTAACATGTTTCTTTTGCCCCAGATGATAGTGGAAAGCTCGGACTGAAAAAAACTATTTTTTCTAGGAATAAAAGAGCGACCGGCAGGAAGCTCCTTTTATGACTTTAGAAAAAAAGTTTTTTGAAGGAGGACTTGTAACGAACAGCTGGATTAGGCCCTACTATTTATTCTTTAAAATATTCATGAAATCATTGCGCTCGATTTCTACACAACCTAAACTTTCCAGATGTTCATTATAGACTTGGCAATCTAACAATTGATACTTTTGATCTTTCAGTTGATTTACCAGAGTAATGAACGCTACTTTGGAGGCATTGGAAACCAGAGAAAACATGCTTTCGCCACAAAAAACATGTCCTAAATCGATGCCGTACAATCCGCCAACCAGCTCATCATTTTGCCAAACCTCAACCGATTTTGCAATGCCTAATTCATTAAGTTTGCAATAGGCTTCAATCATTTCATTGGTGATCCAAGTTCCTGGTTGTCCATCGCGCTTTACTTGCTGGCAATTGGAAATCACATCCCTAAAATTTTGATTGAAAGTCACTTTGAAGATATTCCGATTTAGGATGTTTCGCATGCTTTTGGAGACATTCAAATCGTCCAGAAACAATACCATCCGAGGATTGGGTGACCACCAAATGATAGGTTCGCCTTCGTTGAACCACGGAAAAATTCCGCTACGATACGCAAGTTGCAAACGCTCTGGAGATAAATCGCCACCAATGGCCAAAACCCCATCGCGATTGGCATGGGAAACGGGAGGAAAAAACAAATCTTTGGTTAAATAATACATTTTTTAGTGAATAGTAATTAGTGATTGGTAATTAGCTATTAAAAACAACTCCCTTCTTTAAATAAAAAAAGAACTTAAAAAATAAGATTATTTCTAAACTCATTTTCTAAATTCTTTAATTACTGCGATCGGAATTCTGCCGACTGCTATCTAATTAGAACGGCAAATCGTCTGCTTCTTCTTCGTTTAAGTTAGTTGCTGGAGCAAAAGCTTGAGCCGCTGGCATTGGAGGTGCTTGTTGAGTTGGTGCTTCGGCAGCCAATCTTTCGATTCTCCAACCTTGAATACTATTGAAATATCTAGTCTCTCCTTGTGGATTAACCCATTCTCTTCCTCTTAAATTGATTGAAACTTTTACAGCTTCACCAATATTATAATTGCTTAACAAATCACATTTATCCTGAGTGAATTCAACCAAAATATGTTGCGGATATTGCTCATCAGTAGTAACAACCAATTCTCTTTTTTTGAATGCCGCACTTACTTGTTGCTCTGGATTTACAACTTTAATTTTTCCAATTACTTCCATCTTCTTTTTATTTAATTATTGTTACTTTGATTTTATTTTTTTGGCTAAAAGCACTTTCCATGCTGAAATCACATCATTTTCCAAAAGATATTTTTTGGCTTCCAAGTGCTGTTTTTCAAGGTCATCGGAACTCAAAACTGCCTTTATGGCAAAATTTTGCTTTACAAATATACTAACTTCTTCAGTAGTAGGCAAGGCTTCTATGTTGCCTAACATTCCTAAATCATTTCCATTGAAAACAGGACTGTTTTTGATAAAATCTGGAATCGCATCTACGCCAACACCCAAGGTTGTTAGCGGTTTTGGCACTTCAAACAATCCTTGATTGGAACGGGAATACCAATTGGCGCCCAATCGGGAAACCAAATCAATTTTATGCTGATCGATGGTTCCATTTTCGTTTAAAATGGCTTCATCGATATGTATATGAACTACTTCACAAAGGATTAAATTTCCGGCACCACCTTCTGTTCCCAAAGAAATTATCTGGGTCACCTTGCATTCAAATTGTACTGGTGATTCCTTTACCCGAAAAGGTTTTACAACAACAGATGGCACTGGTGTGAATCCCGCTTTTAAAAATTCATTTACCCCTTCGGCATATTCTGTACTGGCCAAAGAAGTTTGTTGCACCATATCATAATTCACCACATTGATTACGACTTCCCTTGTTGCTTCGGCATTGATTAAGGTATGTTTTATAGTATTGTCCCTTACTCGTCTTGCAGGTGAAAAAACAAGTATGGGCGGATTCGCACTGAACACATTAAAAAAACTGAAAGGAGCTAAATTTGGAATTCCATTTACTCCAATAGTACTGGCAAAAGCGATAGGTCGTGGCCCAACGGCACTCTGCAAATACCCTTGCAATTTTACCGTATCTATGCTTTTTGGATCTGTGCTTATCATCTTTTTTTATTTAAACAAAAATAGCAAAATAGCAGTTAGTTTCTCGACATTTAAAAATTTATATTATGAAAACTACTGCCCTAGCCCTGATGGAAACGGCATCCTTTTGTGCCGGGGTTCGGCACAAAAGATATAGTGGACAGCAGGATTAGCTTCTAAAAAAATTTATGATTGATAGTAATGAATTCAATGATTTTCGCTCCTACACAATCCCAAATACATTATTTCGTTATATTTATACCACAAATTTATTTTTATGAATTTTTCCGAGAACAGAAACCCTATCCGTTGGATTATAATTTTTATTTCATTCGCGATAATTACTATCATACTTTGGAATACATATACTTTTTTTCAAATTTTCAAAAATGAGGAACGAATAAAAATGAATCTTTGGGCTATTGCCGAAAAAACATTAATAAACGCCAAAGCCGATACTGAAGTTGATTTGCCTCTACAAATATTTAACAACAACACTACTATTCCTCTTATACTAACAGAGAACGACAGTATTATAAACTCTGTAAATATTGATGATGCTATCATAAAAGACACGGTTAAGGCTCATGAATACTTGAATCAATTAAAAAGTGAGAATGAACCAATCCAGATTGTTTATGCTCCGGGGAAATCTCAGGAATTATACTATGGAGATTCGTCCTTGATAGGCAAACTTAAATATTACCCAATCGCTTTATGCTTGATTATTGTACTCTGTGGGATCCTTGTTTACAATTTTTACCTCAACCATAAAATTGCTACGCAAAATAAATTATGGGCTGGAATGGCCAAGGAAACGGCCCATCAAATTGGTACTCCGCTATCTTCATTGATAGGCTGGCTGGAGATTCTAAAACTGGATAATATTGACGAATCCATTACAACGGAAATCGAAAAAGACATCGAGCGTTTGCAGACCATTACAGACCGTTTTTCTAAAATTGGTTCTGAACCAAAATTAGAATTAAAAGACGTTGTTGAAGAAACGAAACAATCTTATAATTATTTAATTTCTCGTTTTTCCAATCAAATCGAATTTTCCTTTAAAGGTCCAACAAAGCCTATAAACATTTTCCTTAATCCGACTTTACACAGCTGGACGATAGAAAATCTGGTCAAGAATGCAATTGATGCAATGAAGGGAAGGGGAAAACTATCGTTGGTAATTGAGGAAGACAATCGCCATATAAAGATAAATGTAACCGATACTGGCAACGGTATTCCCAAAAAAGAATTTCAACGGGTTTTCGAAACGGGTTTTACCACCAAAAAAAGAGGATGGGGATTAGGACTTTCCCTGACTCGCAGAATTGTTGAGGAGTACCACAAAGGTTCTGTCAAAGTACTTCATTCAGAAATTGGAAAAGGAACAACCATGCAAATCGTATTTTTAAAAAAATAAACAACTGCCGATAAGAAACAAAAAAGGCATTTTCAAACTGATTGAAAATGCCTTTTTATTTATAATTATTTTGTACTTACTTCAATGGAGTACCAAACCATGTAACTTTTGTAAACATCCCTTTCCGAGCAGATTTGCTCTTGCCAATATAATCATTCACAAATTTTTCCTGCTCTTCTATTTGCTTTAAAAGATCGATCATTGACTTTTTTAATGATTTTACATATTCATAATTATTATCATTAAACTTTCCAATTTTATAAATTCGATTTTGGCAATCGAGTAATTTTTGCTTTGGAGTTGTAATCATTTCCTTAATCGCTTCATCTGGCAAAAGTGGTTTAAATCTATTATTTCTATACATTATAAAATCATTAAACTGTGCTACCACTTGATTATAATCATCACTAATAGTTTGCATTTTTGCCATTGCCTCATTATTTTGCATAGCATCTACTTCACTCTTTTTGGACTTAACCATTTCCTGAATCAAACTATTTTTGACACCGTTATTCTGAATTCTGATCAAAGATGTTCTAGCCTTATCCAAATCAGACATGAGATTGTATTTCTCTATCTCACTTACAAAATCAAATTTTGGTTTGGTTTTGTTTATTTGAGTTTTTCCATCAATAAATTCCTGATTAGTTACCGTGTAATTCAAAAACTGCCATAAATAATCGAAAGGCATATGAGAGGTAATAAATTGACTTGGTTCAACCTTATAATTGAGATTATTTATTTTTTTGAAGAATTTTTTATTCTGTACATATCCCGCGCCCCAAGTAGGATCAAATAGCCACCAAGTAGAATCAATTTTTGCAGCGCACCACGCATGTGCCAATACATCCACCTTTCCATTTTGCTTGGTAAATCCGCCAACTATATAAGATTCAACACCTGTTTTTTTAGCTATATCATTAAAAACTTCGGCATAGTGAATACAAACGCCTTTCTTTGACAATACCGTATTCTTTATTTTATCAGGTGAAACTTCGCTGAAATCTATAGACGAAATATTTTCAATATCGTAGCTAATATTTGATGCTGTCCAATAAAAAGCGGCTCGTATCTTATCGTTTTCCGACTTAAAATTCTGATTGATATACTTGGCAATCCCATCGGTTGATGTACTTAAATCCGAGGGAATTTTATCTATTTTGGCATCAATCAAGGCATAAGGATTTTTGATTTGTCCAAAACTGATACCGGTCAACATTAAAAACAAAAAAACTTTTCTCATAACTCATTTCATTTTAGACATAAAAAAACACAAACCTTTTAAATTAAATTTTAAAAAATTTATGCTTTTAACTTTCCTTTTTTATAGCGCTGAATTATTTTCAATAAATATCAATTAAAAAATAAGTAAGCCCTTGAAAAAACTATTTTACTTGCTTGGTTTTTTGTACCGATTTATAAACATTGTTTTTCTAACCACATCCGATTTGGTCAAATACAAATCTACAAACTGTAATTGCTCGTCTGTTCGTACTAAAACATCTAAAATATCTTTTTTTAGAGCATCTATATTACTTTTATTAACATGTCCCGGATTTTTTTCAAATTCAAAAAGTCTCTCTTGACATTGCACTAATTTATCCCTCGGTTCTTGAATTTTTTTTCTAATTTCTTCATCAGGAAGTGCGGGTTGGAATTTATTATTCCTATATTTAAAATACTCACTCAACTGTTTGCTAGCTTCATTCCTTTGATTTATAATATCACTGTATTTTTTTCCGGTTACGTATTGACTTTCATTTTTCCAAGCCGTTTTTGCATATAAAAAAGCCTGTGAAATAAACTGATTTTTCATCCCACCCTTTTCAATTCTTTGAGATACTTCCAAAAGCTGATCCACTTTTGGCAATTTTTCGAATCTTGCTATTTCTGCTACAAAATCGAAACTTTTCCTAGTTTTATCATCATTATAGACTCCTTCAATAAATTCCTGATTAGTAATGGGAAAATCACGAAATTGCCATAAATAGTCAAATGGCATATGGGTAACCACCATTATTTCGGGATCGGTCTTGAAATACTTATTATTAAGATTTCGGGTAAATACTCCATTAATAACATACCCGGAACCCCAAGTTGGGTCAAACAAAAACCATTTATTGTCAATTCTGGCTGCATTCCAAGAATGAGATAAATTATCAACTCTCATCTTATCCGACTTTGTATATCCACTTACCACCATCGATTTTATTCCTACTGCAGTGGCTAGATCATTAAAGATGTTAGCATAATCAAAACAATTTCCTTTTTGTCCATTAAAGGCTCTTACTGTTCTATCGTTAAGTGTTTCATCAAATTTAACTTCAAACATATTATCGACATCATAACTGATAGTATGAGCGGTCCAATAAAAAACGGCTCTAATTCTGTCGGGTTCCGTTTGAAAATTATTTTTAATATACTTAACAATACTATCCATAGATTGATTAAAATCAACTGGCATTTTATCCATCTTCATATCAATCGAATCGTAATTTTTTTGGACTTTTTGTTTTTTTTGAGCCAAAACAAAAAAGGAAAACAAGCAAGTAAACAACAAAAGGCTATATTTCATAAAACGGCGTATAGAAAATAAAAAAAACACCTCAAAACTATTTGTTAGGAGGTGTTTTATAATTATAAATTACTTTGAATCTCTTGAGCCAAGCTTTCAAATTCTTCTTTACTTAAAACTATTTTTTTCTGAAAACGAATATCATCCATTGTATTTAATGGAATTAAATGAACGTGAGCGTGTGGTACTTCTAGACCTACGACACTCATTCCAACTCGTAAACAAGGAACAGTTTTCTCTAATGCAATGGCAACTTTTTTGGAAAAAGCCATTAATCCAAGATACAAATCATCTTCAATATCAAAAACCTTATCAATCTCTTGCTTAGGAATACAAAGAGTATGTCCTTTTGCATTTGGGTTAACATCCAAAAAAGCAATAAAATTGTCATCCTCCGCTACTTTGTAACAAGGTATCTCTCCGTTTACTATTTTGGTGAATATTGAACTCATTTTGAAATTAGGTGTTAGAAATTAAAAAATAAATGATAAACGCTAAAATACTGACGACTAATAACTGTCATCTGAAAAGTAATTATTACTCTCTTGAAATTTCAAGGATTTCAAATTTCAAAACCCCATTAGGCACTGTAATTTCGGCCACTTCGCCTACTCTTTTGCCCAACAATCCTTTACCTATAGGAGAAGTAACTGATATTTTACCAGTTTTCAAATCAGCTTCGCTTTCGGCAACCAATGTGTATTTCATCTCCATTCCATTGGTTTGGTTCTTGATTTTAACATGAGACAAAACCAACACTTTTGACAAATCCAAATGTGTTTCATCAATTAGCCTTGCGTTTGCATGTATTTCTTCCAATTTTGCGATTCTCATTTCAAGCATTCCTTGAGCTTCTTTGGCTGCATCATATTCTGCATTCTCAGACAAATCTCCTTTATCCCTAGCATCTGCAATATCTTGCGATGCTTTTGGGCGCATCACGCTTTTTAAATAATCTAATTCTTCTCTTAACTTTTTTAAACCTTCCGCTGTGTAATACGATATTGCGCTCATAATTCCGTCATTTATATAAAATAGAAAAAATCCCATCAGGACGGGATTTCTTTTCACAAAGATAGTGTATTTTTATTCTCAGATTACAATAATATGTTAATCATAATAATTTCAAAGTTAAATAATTTAAATTTGTTTCACTAATTCTTTGGACTTAATTTTAAATAATGAAAAAATACATTCTATTACTTATCATATCGCTATTTTTCTTGGGATGCAGCAACAATGAAAATGAAAACAAAAATCAATATATACCTAATTATAATTTTTCGGTAGACCTAAACTTGAATTTACCGCTCTATTCAAATCTAAAAACTCCTAGCAACGGAATCTATTATGCAAATGCCGGAGCAAAAGGGATAATCGTTTTTAATACCGGAACAGGATATAACGCTTTTGATGCTGCCTGTCCCAATCAGGAACTCAGTAGCTGTTCGACCATGACCATCAAGGGAATCAATGCTCTTTGTGCATGCGACAACAAGGAATATAATCTTTTTACGGGTCAAGGAACTACAGCCGTAACTTACCCAATGAAACAATACCGCATTCAGATAGTAAGCGACACCCAAATTCGTATTTACAATTAATATTATTGGGAGTGCCACCATAAAAAAAGGGAGCTAATCATCGCACTGGTGATTCGCTCCCTTTTTTTTAAATTATTGAATTTTTCTGTTTAAAACTTCAAAGTTAATCCTGCCAAGAAATTAATTCCAGCTTGTGGAAAATAGTAAACATAACCTCCTCCATAATCAGCTCCGTTAGATACATAATCAACATTAAATATATTATTGGCCAAAACATTCACTATAATAGATTTAAAAATTGAATTGGTCTTGATTTCATAAACAGCGTTAAAATCATTCACAAAATAATCTTTCAGTTTTCCAGTAGTATCATCAATGTTATTCAAATACTGCTCGCTGACAAACTTAGACAGCAAAGTCAATTTTAATGGCTTTATAGGCGCAAAAGTCAAAATGTTCCCTGCAACAAAATCAGGAGAATAGGCAATATTTGTATTTCCTAAATTAACCAAACTCCCAGTTGCATCAGAAACAAAATCAACATTTTTACTATTGCTTAGTGTGAAATTTGGCGAAATAGACCACTGTTCTGCAAATTTAATAACCGCATCCACTTCCAACCCCAATCTATAACTATCTCCGCTGTTCTTGCGCAAAGGAGAACCCACATCATCCAACTCTCCTGTCAAAACCAACTGATCAGTATATTTCATATAATACACATTAGAATTGATTTGAATTTTGTCAGATTTCAATCTCCAACCCAATTCATAATCATTTAATTTTTCAGGTCTTACATCATTTCCTCCTTCATAATCCGTTCTGTTAGGTTCCCGATTTGCCCTGGCGTATGAAAAATACAGGGCGTTTTTTTCATTAACATTAAACGTAAGCCCAGCTTTTGGATTAAAGAAATTAAAGTTATCATCCACCAAACCTGTTTCAGTTGCATTAGCTTTGTATCGTACATTACGGTACTGCAGATCACCGTAAACATTTAAATTTTCTAACAATTGATAATTAGCTTTTGCAAAAAAGTTCCCATCAGTTTTTGTAGAAAAATCATCGTAATAATGATCTCCCAATTCGCTTTGCGAAGCATATCTCGACCAAATTACTTTTCCAAAATGATCTCCTTCATATTTATTCCATCCACCGCCTAGAATTACATCTAGTTTATCCGCTTTGTAATTTGCTGAAAAAGTAGTTCCATAAAAATCATTATCCAACCATTTCTGACGAATTAAATCGGTTGTATTAACAGATCCAACAGGCAGTAAACCATAATCAGCCATATCTGCATCTTCTTTATAATTCTCATAATAACCTTTTCCTTTAGTGTAATGAAAAGCTAAATTGGTATTCCAGCTATCGGATACTTTTTCATTCCAATGCAATTGATAATGATCTTGATTGTAATTATCGGTTTCGTTATCATAAAAACGATCGTTACCAAATTCATCGGTAAATGCCCCTGATGGATTGTAAGTTCTATCCTCTGCCAATTTATCTGCATCAATTCCGTTCCATGCCTGATAGGTTTTTTGAACTCCACCAAAAGCCAACGCTTTGATTAAAGTTGTTTTTCCAACATAAGTCCCTTGCAAGAAATACGATTTCATATCAGAACTGGCTCTGTCAATATAACCATCCGATTTTAAAGTAGATAATCTTCCTGCTAATTCAAAATGGTCATTCATAAGACCCGTACTGAATTTTACCGTATTTTTATTAGTATTAAAACTTCCAAAAGAACTGGAAATTTCACCCGTACTTTTATTGGCATAATTATCGGTTAGCATATTTAAACTCGCTCCAAAAGCTCCCGCCCCATTGGTAGACGTTCCAACACCACGCTGCAATTGAACACTTTGTAGTGAGGAAGCAAAATCAGGCATATTTACCCAATAAGTTCCTTGACTTTCCGAATCATTATAAGGAATACCATTAATAGTAATGTTTACTCTTGTGGCGTCGCTACCACGTACACGAATTCCTGTATAGCCTACTCCATTTCCAGCATCGGTTGTTGTTACTACTGATGTCAAATAGCTCAACAATACAGGAATATCCTGTCCCAGATTTCGTTTTGCCAATTCTTCCTTACTCATATTAGAAAAACTTACCGGTGTTTTTTCGGTAACTCTTAATGCCGAAACCAGCACTTCATCTAATTGATTAACTTTTGTTGTGTCTTTTTGGGTTTGCTGCGCACTAGATAAAGCAGAAACCAAAAGAAAGAAACAAGATATTAAAAAAACATTCATTCTTGTTTTTTCAACTTTTGACCTTTGATTCTTTTTAAGAAATAAATTTTTCATCCGTAAATGATTTACGAATAAAAGGGGTAATTATTCTTTTGTTTAAATTAAAATGATTGTTCTACGACAATAGATAGTGTAAACGCTATTTTTTTGTCGTTTTTATTCCCTTGGCAGCATTACCCGCCCAGGTTCTTTGGGTATGATCTCAGCTCGTTATTTAGAGCACCCCTTTGAGACAATGCAAAAGTAGTATTAAAAATTGCAAAAATCAATAACAATCTCAAAAATCAAAATTCCAATAAGGATATTAGTCCAAGTTTGGTTTTCTGCGTGATTGTTTTATATCAGAAATATTTTTCTTGTCCTTTATCCTTTTTCGAATCGCCGCTTTTGGAATTTTCGTAGGTTTTCGCTCTTTTGGAACATACAATCCTTTCTTTAAAATATCCAAAAAACGTTTCGTAACTATCTCCTTGTTTTTAAGTTGGCTTCGGTCTTCATCGCAATTCAAGATCAAAATTAAATCTGAAGTTAGCCGATGCCGTAAATTGGTTTCCAACACTAGCTTTTCTTCTTCTGAAAGCATCAATGAATTGTGCAGATCAAATGTCAGCACCACCTTTGAAGAAACTTTATTAACGTTTTGTCCTCCAGCACCGCTGCTTCTTACCGCCTTATATTTTACCTCTGAAAGTATAGCTTGAAAATCCATCTATAACGGCTGATGTGCTTGTTTCAATAAATCATTTACTGTTTTTACCGGATTAAAGGTAAACAAGGGAACTTCTACAAAAACTGTTAACCAATTAGCCATAGCTCCATTCCACAAACCTGGAAGCTCGTATGATTTTAAATCAATTCCTGCATGATTTTTATGTACAATAAAACCACTTTCCGGATCAATAAACTGCTTCAAATCAAACTTTTTATTTTGATAATTTTTTAAACCGCAAACCAAGTCTACAGGATTAAAATGAGTTGCACTCTCCAGTATTTTCAACTGTTCACCACTCTTCAAATCGATTTGTGATGTTTCTACAATTTGCAATGACAACCTACCATCAGCTCCTCTTACCCAAAATGGCCCACCGCCAGGCTCTCCTTCATTTTTTACCATTCCGCAAACACGAATGGGTCGATTCAATATTTCCTTTAATTTATCGACTTGGTTTTTAAGTCTAAATTTATAAAAGTCATCATTTAATTCAATATTTAGTTTTTCTCTAATAAAAATTGAAATTTCGTCTATTTTTTCACTAGTAATTTCTTGGTCATCCAAAATTTTTAAAAACTCAAAAACATGGTATTGCAACTCCAATAAAACACCTGCCAAGCCTTTTTTGTAAAAGGAAATCTGATCTATATGATTTTGAATTACATTATCAATATTTTTAATAAAAACAATATCTGCATCTATTCCATTTAGATTCTCTATCAAGGCACCATGCCCACCTGGTCGAAAAATCAACATCCCTTTTTCATCACGAAAAGGTCTGTTTTTTAAATCTACCGCAATAGTATCTGTTTCCTTTTTTTGAAACGAATAACTAACCTCTATACTTGAACTTGATTTTTTTTCAATTTTGTGCTTGACTTTTTCAATAATTGCATCAAACTGTTCCTTATGATTTTCAGAAACTGTTAAATGCAAATTGGATTGATTATTCGATGTTGCATAAAAAGCACACTCTTGCAAATGCTCCTCAATAGGAGTCGCAGTCAAGGAAGGGTATTTATGAAACGGAAGAACTCCTTTTGGTTTATTTGCAAAATCAAAATATTCGGGAGACAAGAGTGTTTTTATAAAATAATAGTTTTTATAATCACCATCCAATTCTTCAAAATCATGGTAAATCTCTTTCAGCTTTTTATCTACAGTTTCAAAAAAAGGAAATTTATCAATCCCTACAATAAACAGAGGTAGTTCGGTACACTTTTTTCTATTAATGTAAGCGTTAATAGTTTCATTCCCTAAATCAAACTCGTTCAAAAAAGTATTTAAAAACTTAAACATCCTTGTGGCAGCACCTGATGCAGGAACAAATTTTTTCAACTTTAAGCTTGACTTATTAGCTTCAAAAAAATTAGCCTTCTGTTCAAAATCAGCATCCGATAATTTTAAAATCCCATGATTTAGAGTCGCTGGATTAACCAATACAATCTTCTTAATCCCTTCATTAAAAATATCAAGTTGTCTTTTTATATTTTCAAAAGGAATCCCATGTTGGTGAATTTGTAAAAAATCAACAGAAGAAAATTCCATCTGCAAAGCCATGGTCAAATCCTCAATAATAGCAACTGCTTTTTTTAAACGGGTTTCCTTGTCTCCGGAAATAGTTATAAAAGGCTTATTATTATCAATCAGTGATTGTTTAAATACTTCGAAAACATTTTCTCTCCCATCCGGACTATCTCTCAAACCATCATCTTCCCAAGGCACGTCAATATCTGTCAAAAAAAACAAATCGTATTGATGTGCACGAGCAGCCTTATCCAATAGTGAATCACAAAAATTATAATACAACTCAGAGAATACCTTTGTCACTAACAAGTTAGTATCACAAAAAAGATATCCGTTAGCAATTAAGGCACTTTCATTTTCCAATTTTGTCTGGCCATAAGCAATAGGCAACATATCGTCAATATCACAAATACCACGACCACTATCTAATTTTTCCTGTAGATAATCGCGTGCAAACTCGGGAACCCATACCGTCTTGTAATACTCGGCGAGTTGTGTGGCCAAAGTAGTTTTACCAGTAGACTCCGGGCCAAAAATGGCAATTTTTATTATTGGTGAAGCTCCGGATTTTGCGAGCTGTTTAAGATTTTCTTCCATTCTAAATAGCCGTAAACGGCAATAATTGTAAATACTATGTATTGAAAACTGGTAAAGGTATATCCTTTTGCAAAATAAAGTGGTATTGAAAGCAAATCTCCTACAATCCAAAAAATCCAGTTTTCGATTTTTCTTTTGGCCATTAGCCACATTCCAACAAAAAATATTGCCGTCAGCAAGGTATCCAAATAGGAATACCAACTAGTAAATTTATTAAAATAAAGATATACAACAACCACAAAAACAACTGTTAATACAAAAATAATAACCGCTATTACCTTTTCGGTGCGATTCATTACCGATACTGGAAACTCATCGACATTATCTTTTTTGCGGGTCCAGTGGTACCAACCATAAATACTCATTATAAAATAATACACATTAATCATGGAATCACCCAACAAGCTCCATTGCCAAAGCAAGTATGCATATATGGATGTACTGATTAAACCTGTTGGAAAAACCAAAATATTATCTTTCTTGGCATACCAAACACTGCAAAGTCCAAAAAAAACAGCTATAAGTTCCAAATAGACTTCATGAACTGGATAGTCCTTATATTGTGCAAAAAAATAGTCTATCATCTGATTTGGTTAAAAAAATTTGGGTCATTTTCAAAAGCTGTACCTATAACGACTAAATCCGCTCCTGCTGAGTACGCATTTTGAATGCCTTGCAAATCTACGATTCCGCCACCAACAATCAGCGGAATTTCAATATTTAGGGCAACTTTTTGAATCATTTCCAAAGGAACAGCTTGCTTGGCCCCACTTCCCGCTTCTAAATAAATCAACTTATTACCCAACATTTCGCCAGCTTGTGCAGTGGCAAGGACCAAATCGAAATTAGCTCGATCCAATGGCTTGGTTTTACTGATACGTTCTACAGCTGTTTCTCCCCCACTTTCTATAAGCATATATCCCGTTGAAATGATTTCTAGCTGGGTTTTTCTTAAAACTGGAGCAGCATCAACTTGATGATCAATCAAATAATCAGAATTTCGTCCCGATATTAAGGACAAAAACAAAATCGCATCCGCCTTATCTGAAATTTGAGATGGATTCCCTGGAAAAAGAACTATAGGCAAATCTATTTTTTGTTTTAAGGCAATAATTAAATCGTCCAGAATGTTATTTTGAACATGGCTTCCGCCAATAAAAACATGCGTTGCCGACGATTGATTTATTTTTTCAATTAAATACCCCAAATTGTCCCAATGAATTTTATCAGGATCTAAAAGTATGGCCAGTAATTTTCTATTTTCCTGTTTGGATTGAAGAATTTGGGTATAAATTGATGTCATAAATTATTTTCGCAAAAAAGCTCAAAGTTAAAACAAAGATGCACAAAGATTAAAACTATTTTTCAAAAGCATAAACCAAACTGAAATTCTCAATTTCCAAAAAATTAACCTCAAATTTCATTTTTAAATTATCAAAAAGAAGACAAGCCTGAGTTTGATTTTCATCTAATGAGAATGAAGCTAACTGAATATGGTCTTTAAAGCTAATTCCTTTTTCATTTCTAATTTTAAAAATAGCTTCCTTGGCTCCCCATATGATTGTTAGTTTCCTGACGTATTCTTCGATGGGTTGCGCTGCCAAATAATCGAATTCGGCACCAACAAACTTATCAGCAATGCGGATAATTTTTTCACGTTGAAGTTCCATATCAATTCCCACTGTTTCTTCACTAATTATTATTGATGCAAAATTGTGAGAATGTGTAATGGATATGTGCCGATGATCATTTAAATATGGTTTTCCAAATTGGTCATAATGCAAATCAAAGTCATTAATCCCTAATTCTTGAATCAACATACGAACGCACAAAAAGGCACGCTGATGCAATTCGGATTTCATTGCATTTAATCGAAGACGTGTTTTTTCTTTCAAAACTACCTTATCTACTAACTCTTCAAAAGATTCGGTTACTTTCCAAACCAAGATTTGTGTTGTGGGATTGACGATTATAGTTTTGAATAAAGGCATTACTTTTAATTACGAATTATGAATCTAGAATTCCTATGCTTGTTTTTAGCCCTGATGGAAACGGCATCCTTTTATGTCCGCCACGGCGGACATAAAAGATATAGTGGACAGCAGGATTAGCTTCTAATAAAAATTATTTCCTTAAAATTCAAAAGATTAGAACATTAAACAATTCATAAATATTCCCGAATGCTTTTTAAATAATAAGTTATTATGTAAATTTGCAAAAAATTTTACAATACAAATATACTATAAATGAGTACAACGACTACGCCTTATGTGGCTTTCAAAGTAAAAGACATTTCTCTAGCAGCTTGGGGAAGAAAAGAAATTGAACTAGCTGAGGCTGAAATGCCAGGTTTAATGGCGCTTCGTGCCGAATATAAAGATGAGCAACCGCTGAAAGGTGCGCGTATCGCCGGATGTTTGCACATGACTATCCAAACTGCAGTTTTAATCGAGACTTTGATTGCTCTTGGAGCTGAAGTTACTTGGTCTTCTTGTAACATTTTCTCTACTCAGGATCAGGCTGCTGCTGCTATTGCTGCTGCAGGAATTTCAGTTTATGCTTGGAAAGGTCTTGACGAAGAGTCTTTTGACTGGTGTATCGAACAAACTTTATTCTTTGGCGAAGACAGAAAACCATTGAACATGATCTTGGATGATGGTGGAGATTTAACTAACATGGTTATTGACCGTTACCCGGAATTGGTTCCTGGAATCAAAGGATTATCTGAAGAAACCACTACTGGTGTTCACAGACTTTACGAAAGAGTAAAAGCTGGAACGTTGCCAATGCCTGCTATCAATATTAACGACTCAGTTACTAAATCTAAATTTGATAACAAATACGGTTGTAAAGAATCTGCTGTAGATGCGGTTCGTCGTGCAACGGATTTGATGTTAGCTGGAAAAAGAGTTGTTGTTTGTGGATACGGTGACGTTGGAAAAGGAACTGCTGCTTCTTTTAGAGGTGCTGGTTCTATTGTAACTGTTACTGAAATTGACCCAATTTGTGCTTTACAAGCTGCAATGGACGGTTATGAAGTTAAAAAATTAGATACTGTAATTGCTAATGCTGATATCATCATTACAACTACCGGAAATAAAGATATCGTTCTTGGTTCTCATTTCGAAAAAATGAAAGACAAGACTGTTGTTTGTAACATCGGACACTTTGATAACGAAATTGACATGGCTTGGTTGAACAAAAACCACGGTGCTTCTAAAATCGAAATCAAACCTCAAGTTGACAAATACACTATTAACGGAAATGACATCATCATTTTGGCTGAAGGTCGTTTGGTAAACCTTGGTTGTGCTACAGGTCACCCAAGTTTTGTAATGAGTAACTCATTCACCAACCAAACTTTGGCTCAAATCGAATTATGGAACAATAGCGCTGCTTACAACAATGACGTTTACATGTTACCAAAACATTTAGATGAAAAAGTGGCTGCTTTGCACTTAGCAAAATTAGGTGTTGAATTGGAAGTTTTACGTGACGATCAAGCCGCTTATATAGGTGTTGAAGTTGCTGGCCCATTCAAACCTGAGTATTACAGATATTAGTATTTTTAAGTACGACCCGAGCGATAGCGAATAGGCGAAGCAATTAAAAATTACAAATACGATAGAACCCTTGCAGAAATGTGAGGGTTTTTTATTTTTGGGCGTGACCTCGTTGCACAACTTTTATCCAACAAAGGAAATTTTAGGCTTGCAACGAGGTCGGGCTTTCCGCTGTATCTTTTATTCCGCTATCGCTACATAAAAGGATGCCGCTGCAATCCCTCACGCGAATAAAGAATCTACATCAAATTTATTCACACTAAAAGTTTTACAAATTATGTCAATCTATAAAAAATATAACTTTAGCATTCTCTATATTTGAGTAAATTTTTTATTATGAAGCCAATTAGTATTTCAAATTTAGAAAAAACATTAGGATTTGACTTAAACCTATCAACCATTGATGATTTTTTTGATATTGAAAATAGAAATACTTACAAAGTAGATCCTAAAGGAGAAGTTATTTCATTAAATCTATCTGAAAACAAAATAACTAATATTTCGTTCATAAAAGAATTTGAGAATTTAAAAGAATTAGACTTAAGAAGTAATCCTATTAGAGACTTCAGACCTTTAGAAAATTTAAAACAATTAATCCTTTTTGGTCATAAAAATCATAAAATAAATAGTCAATCTTATATTGACAATTTTTTAAAAAATGAAATATTTGATATGAGCAGACATTCCTCAAAAATTGCAGCAATATATTTTAATAATCACGAATTTTTATTTGACAAACCTCAAATCATTAATTTGGGAGGCAGAAACAATTACCACATAGAATCTTACAGTGAAAACTCAGTTGAATTAAGTTGTAAACCAAATCTAAATTTTATAGAAAATTTTTTCGGGGAAGATATTGCATTAGTTTCGGCTATTGTTGGTGAAAACGGTACTGGTAAAACCAGTTTAATAACCAAATTGTTTAATCAATTAATTCCCGTAATAACTGGCGAAGAAAAATGTGTGTTTTTCATTATTGAAGAAACTGAAACAATTAAATATTATTCATTTTTTGATTTAGAAAATGATTTTAAAGTCATTTCTAAAAGTTTTAATGCAGAAAATGAAAAATCTGCGTTTTATGGTTTTCCTATCTATTTCTCAAATTATTTAAGTGATAATAGAATACATAAAAACGAAGCTAATTCATTAGACTTATCTTTAATGACCCAAATATTAAACGGCATAAATTCTAAATCAGATTTCATTTCTAATTTTTCATTTTATAAAAATGCTCAATTGAAACGATGGATAAAAATGTTATCAAACGAGGAAATTACAACTATTCTTAATCAATATTCATTACCTGTTTTTGATACTATTAAAATAGAAATTCAAAATATTAAAGTAGATTATAATTATCTTAAATCAATAAGAAATCTTAATTATCCGAGTGCAGATACTTTAAAAGAAGAAGTAAATAAGACAAATACAGTTTTTGCTCATATTGTTGTTTTTTTAGACGGATTAAATTCACCTAACTCTTCCAATAATAAAAAGACATCGAATGAAATTGTTAACTATTTAATGAAACAAATTATACCGTTTACAATTAATACTGTTTTTAATCAAGAAGAAACAAATAGAATTTATCCAAAAATCAAAAAAATTGAAGATTTTGAAAATTTAAGCAACCTCAATAGTTCAAAAGATTTATTGAAGCTATTGATTGCAAATTTTTATTTTGTTGATATAAACAACAAAGACTCTAAAATTACTTTTCCTTTTCAAGATTTTTATGATTTTATTTTAAAAATTGAGACACTTCTTGACAATGATGAGAATATATTAAGCAGATACAACCAGCTTAATCTAAATTTTATTTCAGCAACGGAAATTTTATTTTTTTACGACAATATCAATTCCAAATTAAGTGATTTCAAAATTGACAATTATCAATTTTTAAAATTTTATCCAGACAAAATAATTAGCTCAGGTGAAGAAATGATTTTCAATCTTATTTCACTATTGTATGAGAACAAAGAAGTAAATACAAATGTTGATTTGCCGAAAATTTTATTTTTAGACGAAGCTGACTTAGGACTTCATCCTAAATGGAAAAAGATGTTTGTCAATACATTAATAAAAATTTTACCCAAAATTTTTATCGGAATGAGAATACAAATAATTTTTACAACTCACGACCCTTTAACACTGTCTGACATTCCTAACAACAATATTGTTTATCTGAAAAAACAAAAGGGAAAAACTCTTATCCTTGAAGATGGGAATAAGCCAAAAAAATCATTTGGCGCAAACATAACTGATTTATTAGCTGATAGCTTTTTCATTGAAAATGGACTAATGGGTGCTTTTGCTAAAGATAAAATAAACAATATTATTATATGGCTTAATGACAAAAATAGAGATTTAAATCAAATAGAAAATTATAGAAAAACAATAAGCATTATTGATGAACCTTTGCTTAAATACAAACTTAAAGAAATGTATTTTGAAATTTTCCCTGAAGAATTTGACAAAGAAGAACAACTTAGAAAATTAAATGAAATGGCAGCTAAATTAGGCTATACAATTAAAGAAAAATAATTATGTTAGCATTAAACATTAATACTTCGGCATTAGATTTTCATCATAAATTAATCAAATGTTGGCTTTCAAAAAAAATCAGAGGAAATAAAAGCAGTAGGAATAAATCAGGTTATAAATGTGATAATTTCAATTGTGAAATTTGCAAAACAAATACACATAAAATTGATTTACCTATAGAGTTCATTAATTTTTTAACCTCTGAAAAAATCGATGATTTAATACTAGGAAAACCATCTGAATTACTTGCAATTAATCAAGAATGTAAAGATTTAGGAATTAATCAAGATCCAATAAAAAATTTATTTATTGAATCAGGTTATAAAAATTGGTTTCAACCCAATTTTGGCAATAAGTTATTGAATATTATTAATCAAGACACTTGTACTTATTGCAATCGAAATTACACTTTACAAACGCTTCCTAATAGGTCAAGAGCAGAATTAGATCATTGGTTTTCAAAAGAGACTTTTCCATTACTAGCTTTGTCATTTTATAATTTAATTCCAAGTTGCCATTCCTGTAATCATTTAAAATTAAACAATGTAATTGATGATAATTTTGCACATCCATATACACTTGAAGAAGAAAATCAAAAATTTAAATTTAGTTTTAACTTCACAAATATTGATGAAAAATTTGACATCAAACTTAATGTAGAAGAGAACTCAAAAATGGACAACTCTTTGAAAGATTTTAAAATCAAAGAAATCTACAATGCCCATTCCAACAGAGAACTTAAAGACTTATTAGATCTTCGTTATAAATATTCGAAAAACTATCTAGATATCTTATTGAATAAAACGTTTTCAGGTCTTTTAATGTCTAAAGAAGAAGCTTACAGAATGGTTTTTGGTATAGAAATAAAAGAAGAAGATTATCATAAAAGACCGTTTAGTAAATTCAAACACGACATAATTGAAGAATTACTAAAGCAATCATAACTTAATCAGTTTCAAAATATCAGCATTATCAACAACCAAAAATAATTTTATACCTTCATATATTAATTACTTATCAAAATGCCTACACTTACCACAAACATAAAAGACATTTCTCAAATTACCATTATCAAAAAAAATTCTTAAGACTTTTGATGTAAAAGTAATTGAGCAAAATAATGAAATTACCAATCCCGAAAATCATTGAAAGACTGGAAAAACATGATGAAAATTTTCAAAAACCTGCTTATATGAAATTATCGACCATGAAGTTATTGTAATTATAATTTCTGCTTTAGGTCATTACAATGATAAATAGCTTTTTTCAAAAAATTACAGGTACCCTTACAGCGATGTGAGGGTTTTTGTTTACAAACAATTAGACACATTTAAAAACAAGACACATTTATCTTAAAAAAATTGTTCATTTACAAATAACTGCCTATTTTTAAAAAAAGAAACAAACCCATATTTCTCAACCCCTTCAAATACCATAGTCTTGAAAAAAACAACCTCACTACTCGTTATATTATTTCTATTAAGTATTTCACAAAATCTTTTCTCCCAAGAAAAAAAACCCAAAGTTGTGTTAGTACTAAGTGGTGGCGGCGCAAAAGGAGTGGCGCATATTCCGCTTTTGCAAAAACTGGATTCGTTGCATATTGTTCCCGATCTAATTGTTGGAAACAGTATGGGAAGTATCATTGGAGGTCTATATGCTATGGGATATTCCGGTGATAGTATCGAAAAAATCACAAAAAGTATCGATTGGGACAAAGTATTGGGCGGTGGCCAGTCCCTTAAGACAGTAAGTGTCGAGGAAAAAAGAGAATTTCAAAGATATTTGGTTGGTCTTGGGATTAAAGATGGAAAACCAAACAGTATTGGTTCCATATTGAATGATCAAAACCTAAGAGAATATCTTTCGGAATTAACCTTTCCGGTTTATAATGTCAAGGATTTTGACAATCTCCCAATTCCGTTTCGAGCCATGGCTACTGATCTAGTTGAGGGCAAAGAAGTTATTTTAAGCAAAGGAAGTTTGGCCTTTGCAATGAGAGCCAGTATGTCATTACCTGCTGTTTTCAAGCCGATGTCATATGACAAAACCGTTTTGGTTGATGGCGGGGTGATGAATAATTTCCCCACCGATATTGCGAAACAAATGGGTGCCGATATCATTATAGGAAGCGATGTTGGTGGAGGAATGGAACCTATGGACAAGCTAAACAGTTTTACGACCGTATTGATGCAAACCAGTATGTTTCCCAGTAATATAAAAAACCCTGCTAATCGCTCACTATGTAACATATTAGTCGATCATCTTCCTAATTTACGATTTTCAACCGCTGATTTCGCAGAAAGTGACGAAATTTACAAAGATGGTAAAATTGCAACAGAGCAAAATTTACCTGCCTTAATCGCATTGGCAGAAAAATTAAAGCCGTTTCCACAACGCACTCACGAACTACCAAAAATGCCTAACGAATTTATTCTTGACACTATTGTCTATAAAAACATAAGCAAGGAAAATATTCCACTGGTAATAGCCAGAGCAAACCTCAAAACACATACAAAATACACTACCAGAGATTTAATATTGGGCCTAAATAGAGCTATGGGAACAAATCTTTTTAGCCAAATCACCTATAACTATTTCATTACCGATGAAGACAAACTTGGAATTATATTAACTGGTTTTGAAAATGCCAAAAACCAAGTCAATGCATCGCTGCATTATGACACCTATCGAGGCGTTGGATTAATCCTTAATTACACCGCCAGAAATGTTCTTGCCGAGTCTTCTCGCCTAATCATCACAGGAGATATAGCAGAGCAACCAAAAGTTAGAATCAATTTTCAGAAAAATTTCGGAAAAAACAAAAACTGGTGGTGGGGATCTGAACTATACGGAGCCTTTTTAAGACAGGAAATCTTCATAGATGGTAATTCCGCGGATAATATGTTATACAATGCTTTTGAATTCAATAATGAAATAAACAAAAACTTAAATTCACTTAAAAGCTTTATTGGTTTTGGTTTAAACCATCATTACACTCAATTAAAACCAAAATACAGCACGGACTATAACCCTAATGTATTTAACATAAACAATTACAACTTTAACGATTCGGAAATTAATGTTCATTATTCCTACAATGACATGGACAAGGTCTTTTTTTCCACAAATGGAACGATTTTAAAAGCCAACATAAGCCGTTCTCTATTTACAAACGCCAATATCTCATTCTCAGACCCAACCATGACTGGTATTTCAGGTTCTACGAATGGTTACACTAAATTTGGATTCAGCTTTGAAAGAAGAGCAGTCCTAAAAAGAAAAATTACAGGAATGGTAGGATTTGACTCTTATTTTATTTTCCAAGACAAACTCAAGGATAGCCAAGCCTCATTTTCGGATTATGGGTATGCAGCCAAATATTTCCTTGGAGGCATCCTACCAAGTTCAGGCAGTAATCGTTTTTCTTTTCCAGGTCTAAATGAAGACGAGCTCAATGTTACTCAATTCATGGGAGTCAGACTTGGCGCACAAATGAATTTAAAGGGTAAATTATATTTAACTCCTCATTTTAATATCGCATCAGTGGGTTTTGATAACTTTAATAATTACATCGACCAAGTATTCACTTCTAAAGGAAATTGGGATCAAAATCTAGAGACAAGTCTGTTATTGTCTGGAGGAGCCGCTATTTCTTATCAATCAATTTTGGGACCTATCCACTTTGACACTTCGTGGATAAATAATATTGACAAAACAAGGTTGTTCTTTAGTATTGGATTCTCACTTAATCCTTAAAAACACACTTAAAAAAACATTCTTCAAAGTAAACTTTCGTTAAACAAATACGACGATTGTTTATTTTGAAGAACAAAATCAATGCTTTTGTAAACATTACAATAGTCAAAACTTCTTCAAATACTTTAAAAACATCAGCAACTATTTTGACCAGATTACCATAAAAACAAAAAACCCGTTTCTTTCGAAACGGGTTTTGTAATTGAGAAATCTTTATGATTATGCTTCGAATGGAAGTATAGAAACATAAGATTTGTTATCTCTTTTCTTTTGGAACTTAACAACTCCATCTACTCTTGCGTGTAGGGTGTGATCTTTACTAATGTAAACGTTTTCACCTGGATTATACTTTGAACCTCTTTGTCTTACGATGATGTTCCCAGCAATAGCAGCTTGACCACCAAAAATCTTAACGCCTAAACGTTTTGATTCTGATTCTCTACCATTCTTCGAACTACCGACACCTTTCTTGTGA
>Ga0308157_10001934_pt1 | contig 37893 bp, 32 predicted proteins | sample PhyBR1_FD_201035 | JGI IMG/M metagenome (GOLD analysis project Ga0308157, IMG submission 201035) | Phyllosphere microbial communities from UC Gill Tract Community Farm, Albany, California, United States - DLSLB.R1 | ecosystem: Host-associated > Plants > Phyllosphere > Unclassified | place: USA... | reverse complement strand
GCTGGTTCTTCTCGTAGTCGTCCTTGAACTGCTGCAGCGCGGTGAGCAGCGTGTTCCAGCGGCCCTTGGTGATGCCGATGGTGAACATCACGAAGAAGCTGTACAGGCCGGTCTTCTCGACCACCACGCCGTGCTCGGCCAGGTACTTGGTGACGATGGACGCGGGGATGCCGGTCTTGTCGAACTTGCCGTCCAGGTTCAGGCCCGGCGTGACGATGGTCGACTTGATCGGGTCCAGCATGTTGAAGCCGTCGGCCAGTTGACCAAAGCCGTGCCACTTGGCGCCGGCCTTCTTGCTCTTGCTGTCGCTGCGGATGATCCAGTCTTCCGCACGGCCCATGCCCTCTTCCACGAGCTTGTCGGGGCCCCAGACCTTGAACCACCAGTCCTTCTTGCCGAAGTCGTTCTCGATCTGGCGCATGGCGCGACGGAAATCGAGCGCCTCCAGGATGCTCTCTTCCACCAGCGCGGTGCCGCCGGGCGGCTCCATCATGGCGGCCGCCACGTCGCAGCTGGCGATGATGCTGTACTGCGGGCTGGTGCTGGTGTGCATCAGGTAGGCCTCGTTGAAGAGGTGGCGGTCCAGCTTGGTGGTCTGCGAGTCCTGCACCAGCACGTGGCTGGCCTGGCTGATGCCGGCCAGCAGCTTGTGGATGGACTGCGTGGCATAGGTCACCGAGTGCTTGGGGCGCGTGCGCTTCTTGCCCATGGCATGGTAGGTGCCATAGAACGGGTGGAAGGCCGCGTGCGGCAGCCAGGCCTCGTCGAAGTGCAGGTTCTCCACGTAGCCGTCAAGCATGCCCTTGATGGTCTCGGTGTTGTAGAGCACGCCGTCGTAGGTGGACTGCGTGAGCGTGAGCACGCGCGGCTTGACCTTGGCAGCGTCCACGCCCTTGAGCAAGGGGTTGGCCTTGATCTTGGCCTGGATGGCCGCCGGCTCGAACTCGCTTTGCGGAATGGGCCCGATGATGCCGAAGTGGTTGCGCGTGGGCTTCATGAACACCGGGATGGCCCCGGTCATGATGATGCTGTGCAGGATGGACTTGTGGCAGTTGCGGTCCACCACCACCACGTCGCCCGGGGCCACCGTGTGGTGCCACACCATCTTGTTGGAGGTGCTGGTGCCGTTGGTCACGAAGAAGCAGTGGTCGGCATTGAAGATGCGCGCGGCATTGCGCTCGCTCTCGCCGATGGCGCCGTTGTGGTCCAGCAGTTGGCCGAGCTCTTCCACCGCATTGCACACGTCGGCGCGCAGCATGTTCTCGCCATAGAACTGGTGGTACATCTGGCCCACCGGGCTTTTCAGGAAGGCCACGCCGCCCGAATGGCCGGGGCAGTGCCAGCTGTACGAGCCGTCTTCCGCGTAGTCGAGCAGCGCCTTGAAGAACGGCGGCTGCACGCCCTCCAGGTAGCTCTTGGCCTCGCGGATGATGTGGCGCGCCACGAATTCGGGGGTGTCCTCGAACATGTGGATGAAGCCGTGCAGCTCGCGCAGGATGTCGTTGGGCAGGTGGCGGCTGGTCTTGGTCTCGCCGTGCACGTAGATCGGCACTTCGGTGTTCTTGCGGCGCACTTCACCGATGAAGCTGCGCAGGCTCAGCACGATGGGGTCGAGCCCCTCGCCCACGGTGAACTCCTCGTCGTCGATGGACAGGATGAACGCACTGGCGCGGCTTTGCTGCTGCGCGAACTGCGACAGGTCGCCATAGCTGGTGACCCCCACCACCTCGAAGCCCTCGGCCTCGATGGCTTGCGCCAGGGCGCGGATGCCCAGACCCGAGGTGTTCTCGGAACGATAGTCCTCATCGATGATGATGATGGGAAAACGAAACTTCATGCGCAGCCTCCGTGAAACCGTGCCCTGCCGGCCAAAAAACGAAATAGGCGCGAAGTGTAAGGAATAACGAAGTCAGGCCTTTGACCTGGGGTTCTTTTGACCCAGAATGTGGTGGATTAAGAACAGACACACAGGCTGTTCAGAATCGGAAGAACACACAACACAGGAGGAGGTACACATGGAGGAATCCACCATCTGGTGGCTGTTGGCAGGGGGTGTGGTGGTGGCAGAAATGCTCACGGGCACGTTTTACTTGCTCATGATGGCCGTGGGCCTGGTTGCTGCGGCCTTGGCCGCGCACATGGGCCTGTCTTCGGCCTTGCAGATCATCGTTGCGGCCCTGGTGGGCGGCGGGGCCGTGGTGGCCTGGCACTTTGCCAGGCGCAAGCGCCCGGGTGATCCATCACCGCGCGCAGACCGCAGCGTGAACATGGACGTGGGTGAAACTATCCTCATCGAGGGCTGGAACCCCGACGGCACCACCACCGTGAAATACCGGGGCGCCATGTGGACGGCCATCCACCGCCCGGGTGTCACCCCTTCCACCGGCATGCACCGGGTCGCCGAACTGGTGGGCAACCGCCTGCTGGTCGACCCCATGTAACCCCCAACGTTCAAGAACACTGAAAGTCGTCCATGGACAAAACCTACATCGCGCTCGTCATCATCGTCATCGTGGCGGTCTTCATCATCCGCAGCTTCAAGCAGGTGCCCCAGCAGAACGCCTGGGTGGTGGAACGCCTGGGCAAGTACCACAGCACGCTGGCGCCTGGACTCAAGCTGATCATCCCGTTCATCGACAAGGTCGCCTACAAGCACAGCCTCAAGGAAATCCCGCTCGACGTGCCCAGCCAGGTCTGCATCACGCGCGACAACACGCAGCTTCAGGTGGACGGCATCCTGTACTTCCAGGTGACCGACCCCATGCGCGCCAGCTACGGCTCGTCCAACTACATCATGGCCGTGACGCAACTGGCCCAGACCTCGCTGCGCTCGGTGATCGGCAAGCTCGAACTGGACAAGACCTTCGAAGAGCGCGACATCATCAACGCCCAGGTGGTCCAGGCCATCGACGAGGCGGCCCTGAACTGGGGCGTGAAGGTGTTGCGCTATGAAATCAAGGACCTGACGCCCCCGGCCGAAATCCTGCGATCCATGCAGGCCCAGATCACCGCCGAGCGTGAAAAGCGCGCCCTGATCGCCGCCTCCGAGGGCCGGCGCCAGGAGCAGATCAACATCGCCACTGGCGAGCGCGAGGCCTTCATCGCCCGCTCCGAAGGTGAAAAGCAGGCCCAGATCAACAACGCCCAGGGCGAGGCCGCAGCCATCATGGCCGTGGCCGAAGCCACCGCCCAGGCCATCGAGCGCGTGGCCGCCGCCATCCGCCAGCCCGGCGGCGAACAGGCCGTGCAGCTCAAGGTCGCCGAAAAGGCCGTGGAGGCTTACGGCAAGGTGGCCGCCGATGCCACCACCACCCTCATCGTGCCCAGCAACATGACCGAGGTCTCGGCCCTGATTGGCTCGGCGATGAAGATGGTGCAGACGACGCAAAGAACCGTGTGACACCACGCTCCGGATGACGGAGCGCTCAGGCAGCGGAGCGTTTTTTTGCACCGCTCTGCCTCAACTTCCAAAAGCAGCCCAAACCTGTGGCTATAATCGAAGGCTTCGGAGAGGTGGATGAGCGGTTTAAGTCGCACGCCTGGAAAGCGTGTGTGGGCTAATCCCCACCGCGGGTTCGAATCCCGCCCTCTCCGCCAAAGATACAACCCCAAGTGGCTCACGCTGCTTGGGGTTTTTTCTTGGCTGTGCGGCCTTGCCCGGCCCGCATGCAACTGCCCCAGATCGGCAACCGGAGACAACGCGCATGAGGCTGTCAACCATCTGCCAACGGGCCATGCCCTTCCCCGAAGTGACCGAAGAGCAGCACCACGATTCCGTAGCGCTGCAGAACAAAGGCAAGATCTTCGCCACAGCGCAGGACAGCGAAACAGCGCCCCGGGCGCCATGCGCGCGATCTGCCGGCTGATGGCGAGGTGATCCGCGAGCTGTGCGCGAGCGGGCAATGGCAGGGGACGCGCCTGCCCCAGGCCCGAAAGCCTGAATTTGCGCCCCCGGATCGAGAAGTAGTTAACACTCCAGCGCGGCCGAAGGCTTGTTGCCCGGGCCCCTCAGACCTAAGCTTGGCGCACCTGGAATCATCGATCCAACGCCAAGCCGGCATTCCAGGAGTCAAGTGCGTGAGCTGCGGCAGGCACCCAAGCATCCCCAGCCCTTCCTGCCCTTCCAACTGGAGTAGTCCGATGAAGCATTTCTGCCTCCTGGCCATCACCGCGGCGATCGCGGCCCACAGCCCGCTCGCAAGCGCGCAGGCAACTCTCAACCTGAACGATGGCGCGTTGCGCATCCCCAGCCTGACGGTGGGAGCCGATGTCTATACCAACGTGGTGCTGCGCTACGGCGCAGACGGGCGGTTCGGCCTGGAAGCAGCCACTCCCCCTGCCGGCAACCCGGGTGGTGGTGGCGGCGGCGGCGCAGCCCAGACCCTCCAGCTGGCCTATGCGCCCCAGCCGAACACCCAGTACTGGTACAACGCGCAAGGCCGGGTCGTCGCCACCTGCTCCAACCTGCCCCAAGCGGCCATCACCCTCAAGATCCCGGCTGGTGCCACGGCCCAGGCCAAGGTGCCGTTGGTGATCAGTCTGGCGGGCTGGGCACCCAATGGCAATCCGCCGGCGCCCGTGCCGCAGGACCCGGCCGGGCTGGAGCAGTTCAGCGCTGCGGGCATGGCCGCCGCCACCTTCGAGTACCGGGGCTGCGACAACTGGAGCAGCCCGCTAATCGCCCGCACCAACGTGAACGAGACCTTCGACATCGCCAGTTCGGACTTTGGGCTGGGCCTGGCGGCGATCAAGGCCGCCGTCGCCGAGCGCAACCTGCCCATCGACACCAGCCGCATCGTCGTGGCCGGCACCTCGTTCTCAAGCAACCTCATCTTCACGGTGGCCACCAAGCACCGGCTGCAGGGCGCCATCGCGCTCGCCGGGGGCTGCGACTACGACTGCAATGCCACCGGCACGACCTACGAGCAGCCCAACGATTTCCGGGTCAACGGTGCCGCCATCCGCGTCGCAGCGGTCTCGGGCAGCGCCGACCAGCTGTTTCCGCCGGTCGGTCTGGGCAGCTCGGGCTACGGGGCCTCGGGCGCCCGGGCGCGCATCCTGACGGCCATCCCCGACGGGGCCAGGAAGCCCGCTGCGTTCTACACCTACGTCGCACCAGGCGCCGGCCATGAGGTCAATGCAGCGATGTGGGCCAAGGCGCGTACGTTTGCGCAGTGCATGACCAATGTGCGTCCAGCGGCAGACTGCGCGGCGGACGACCGCTGAGTCGGGGCGCCAGGCCTCAGTGCTGCAGCGCGCTGCGGCGCTCGTGCTTGGCCTGGTACATGGCCTCGTCCGCATGGCGGATGGCCGCGTCGGCCGTATTCAGCCCGGGGTCGGAGCAGACGACGCCCACACTGGCCCCCGGGTACTCCAGGGTGCGCTGGCCGGCCAACGGAATGCGGCACACCGTGGCCTGCTGCAGGCGCTGGCGCAGGCTGTGGATGGCTTCGTCGGCGTCTTGCTCGCGCTGCGGGCCCGGGCCGACGAAGACGAACTCATCCCCGCCGAACCGGCTCAGGAAGTCGCTTTCGCGCATGGCAGCGCGCAATTGGCCGGCAATGGCGCACAGCAAGGCGTCGCCCGCCTCATGGCCGTGGCTGTCGTTGACCTGCTTGAAGCCGTCGAGGTCGAGAAAAGCCACCATCACCATGCTGCCCGAGCGCCGTGAGCGCGCCTGCAGCCGCTCCAGCTCTTCGAACAGGGCGCGGCGGTTGGGCACGCCGGTGAGGGGGTCCAGCAAGGCCATGGTGGACAGCAATTCGTTCTTGCGCTGCAGCTCCTCCAGCAGTTGCTCGCGCTCGACCTGCTGGGCAATGAGGCCGGCGAACAGCTGCAGGATTTTCTCGGTCTCGGGAGTGAGTTCGGTGCGCTCGGCACTGGCTGCGCACAGCGTGCCATAGACCGCGCCGTCGGACAGCCGCACCGGCATGCTCACATAGGTCTGGATGCCCAGGGCGGCCGCAGCCTCCGAGTCGCCCCAGCAGCCCTGCACGTCGGCCGTGAACATGCGGCCTTCCTTGAGGGCGCGGTAGCACAGGGTGTCGCCCCAGGGCACGGTCAGGCCCTCGGGAATCTCCATCTTGCGCGTATTGCGTGAGTACAGCACGTGCTGCAGCGCGCGGTGGAAGTCGATGGTGGTCAGGTAGGTGGATTCCAGCCGCGTGACCTTCTCCAGCATCTCCAGCAGCGGGCGGGTCAGTTCTTCCAGCGTCTTGGCCTGGACGACGGAGTCGGAAAGTCGGGCGAGAAGCGGGTCCATGGCAGCAGCAACGATGGGGTACATGGTTGGCATGTCAGTCCACCTGCGGACGCAGCCCATGCTGGCAATGTACGCCAATTGTGGCAATTAATTTATTGCCACACGAAGAAATGCAGGATAAAGCCGCTTTTTGCTATCGGGCTGCAGCTGCAGCCGCTGCGGGCGATCCAGCAACCTGTCATGACGTGCAGCAACTCACCTTTCCCTCACACAGACACGCCCTCCAGTTCCTGCGCGGCAAACACCTCGCGCGCCGCGGCCAGGCCGTTGAGCGCCGCCGGGAAGCCCGCGTACACGGCCATCTGCATGATGACCTCAACGATCTCCTCGCGCGTAACGCCCACGTTCAGCGCTGCCTGCAGGTGCACCTTGAGCTGCGGCGCGGCATTGCCCATGGCGGTGAGTGCCGCAACCACGGCGATCTCGCGGCTGCGCAGATCCAGGCCGGGGCGCGAGTAGATGTCGCCGAACGGGAACTCGATCAGGTAGCGCGCAAAGTCCGGCGCAATGCTGGCCAGGCTGTCGATCACCCGCTCGCCGGCCTCACCGTCGATTTCGCGCAGTTTGGCCAGGCCCTGCTGGTAGCGGTCGGGGGCGGGATGTTTGGGGAAGGCTTGAAGCACGGGGTTTCCTTTCAGGTGGCGGGGGTGCGGCTGCAAGGGAACGCGTCTCCAAGGCCCGGTAGTGGGCGATCTTGTCCTGCAGCGCCCCGGCGGAGCGCTGCATGGACTCGATCATCGCCAGCACGTCTGCCAGGTGCTGCTCCAGCAACTGGCGGCGTTCTGGCACGGTTGCATTCCCTTCGCCGCGAAGCCTGGCGAAGGCCTGCATCTGCCCGATGGGCATGCGGGTCTCGCGCAGGCGCAGCAGGAATCCGATCCACTCCATGTCCGACGCCGCATAGCGGCGCTGGCCGCCGGGTGCGCGGTGGACGGGCGCGATCAGCCCTGCGCGCTCGTAGTAGCGCAGGGTGTGTGCGGTCAGTCCGGTGCGCTCGGCGACCTCGGAGATGGTGAGATGGGATGCCATGGGACCGATCCTAAAAGTTGGAGTGCACTCCAAGTCAAGGGATTAAAGCGCACCTATCATCGCTGGAAGATTCGCTGCGCCAGCGCACCTGCAACCCCCCAAGGAATCCCATGAACAGCCATCTGGCCCCGGTCGATCTGACCAAGGCCTACCGCCTTCTGAACCACGGCCCCACGGTGCTGGTGTCAGCCCGCCACGCCGGGGTGGACAACGTGATGTCCGCCGCCTGGGCCTGCGCGCTCGACTTTGCGCCGCCCAAGCTCACGGTAGTGATCGACAAGGCCACGCGCACGCGCGCGCTGGTCGAGCACAGCGGCCATTTCGTGATCCAGGTGCCCACAGCCGCGCAGATGCAGCTCACGCACGACGTGGGCAACACCAGCCTGCACCAGGACAAGGACAAGCTGCGCCACCACGGCGTGGAGCTGTTCGGCATCGAAGGGCACGACCTGCCCTTCGTCGCAGGTTGCTCGGCCTGGCTGGCCTGCCGGCTCATCCCCGAGCCGCACAACCAGCAGGCCTACGACCTCTTCATCGGCGAGGTGGTGGGCGCCTGGGCCGATACGCGCGTGTTTTCGGGAGGCCACTGGCACTTCGAGACGGCCGGGCCCGAATGGCGCAGCCTGCACTATGTGGCCGGCGGGCAGTTCTATGCGATTGGTGAATCGCTGGTGGCGAAGACGGCCAGCAAGACCTGAGAGTCTTTCGTCCATGCCCGCCTTGCACGCCAAAACACCCCGGCTCGTCGAAAGCAAATGCTCGCCATAGCCCGAGCTATGGCTGTGCCTTGCGCCTAGATCCGAGGCGTTTTGACGCGCCCCTCGGGCACGGCCAAAAAACTCCCAGCCTCTGAAATCGGCGCTCCATGGCGCTCATCACTTCTGCTGCAACAGCGCACCGGCCGCAGCGCCGCCAGGCACCCGCACCTGCGGCAGGCAATCGGGGTACTCGCGCTGGATGAAGGTCACCAGCGCCTCGCGCACGCGGCAGCGCAGGTCGAACGCCAGGCCCGAGGAGCGGGCCGAGACCAGAACGCGGATCTGGATGGTGCGGTCCGTCGCCTCGGTGAGCTGCAGCACGCTCACGCGCTGGTCCCATTCTGGCGCACCATCGAGCACGCGCTTGAGCTCCTCGCGCAGCGGGTCCAGCGGCAGCGCGTAGTCGGCGTAGATGAAGACGGTACCCAGAATCTCGGAGCTGGTGCGCGTCCAGTTCTGGAAAGGGTGCTCGATGAACCACTGCAGCGGGATGATCAGGCGCCGCTCGTCCCAGATCTTGAGCACCACGTAGGTGCCGGTGATCTCCTCCACCCTGCCCCACTCGCCCTCGATGATGAGCACGTCGTCGATGCGAAACGGCTGGGCCAGCGCGATCTGCAGGCCCGCGATCATGTTGCTGAACACCGGCCGCGCAGCGATACCCGCGACGATGCCCACCACGCCGGCCGACGCCAGCAGGCTCGCGCCCACCTGGCGCGCGCCGGGAAAGGTCATGAGCATCATCGCCAGGCCGGCCATCACCACCGCCGTCATGGCCGTGCGCGAGAGCACGCGTGCCTGGGTGGCGATGCGGCGGGCGGTGAGGTTGTCCTCCACGTCGGCCGGGTGCTTGGCGATGACCCCGTCGGCCAGCCCGCCGATGGCAGCGATCAGCAGCCAGCAGGTGCCGGCAATGGCGGCCAGGCCATTGAAGTGCCGCACCGTGGCGATGTGGCGCAGCTCATCGCTGGACGCCTGCCACACCAGCTGCAGCGCCATCAGCGGCAGCAGCAATCGCACCACCGGCACGCAGGCCTCGAACACCGCGTGCAACACGGGCACCTGGCCTGTGGCCCGCCGGAGCACCATGGTGGCAATGCGGTGCACGATGCCCGCCACCACAACGGCAGCCACGGCCACCGCGCCGGTGTGGGTCCACGAAGTGGGGTCGAACCAGTCCATCACATCCATGCGGGTACGGCAGGGGGCGTCCCCTGCATCGGCAAGGCATGGCGCCTGGGCTCTCGGGTATCCGGCATAGGCGGCTCCGCAAACGGTGAAGCCGCCATTGTCGAAAATTGCTGCACAGCAGCATGTCAGCCAATGCCGACAATGCTCCATAGAGCCTGATGTGGTTGGCCTTGATCAGTTGTACCGTGGCCCTGGCCTCGCGGTCCGTTGCCGCAGCAGTATGTTCTGGCTGCACCCGGCAATAACGCACTTTCTGCGGCTCCCCGCCCAGTTCTCCGACTGGATGCAAATCCGTAGGACACCGCCTACCGGGTGATGCGCGCGATCGCCGCATGCAGCATCTGCGGCGTGCAGGGCTTGGGCAGGACCTCGAAGCCCAGGTGGTGGATGTGGTCGAGCTGCTCGGCGTAGCCGGTCATCAAAAGCAGCTTCTGCGCGGGCCATGTGGCGCGGATGTGCGTGGCCAGGGCCACGCCGTCGATCTCGCCGGGCATCACCACGTCCGACAGCACCAGGTCGGGCCGTTCGCCCTGCTCCAGCAGCACACGCGCCTTGGCCGCACGGTCCACCCGCGTCACGCGGCAGCCCTGCGATTCGAGGATGGGCACCAGGGAGGCCGCGACCTCGTCGTTGTCTTCCACCACCAGCAGGGTCTTGCCCAGCGGGGCCAGCGACGGAGCGGGGCCCGCTTCCTCGCTCGCCGCCTGCGGCTCCGTGCTCGGAAAGTACAGGCGGATGCGCGTGCCGACCCCCTGCTCGCTGGCAATCTCGGCCCGCCCGCCCATGCGCTGGCACATGCCATACACCTGGCTGAGCCCCAGGCCCGTGCCCTCGCCCACGGGCTTGGTGGTGAAGAAAGGCTCGAACACCTTGCTGAGCAGCTCCGGCGGGATGCCCGTGCCCGTATCGGCCACCTCGACGAGCACCATGGCGGGCATACCCTGGCCCGCTTCGCTCTCGCTGGCGTTGCGCGCATGGATCTCGAGGGTGCCGCCCTTGGGCATGGCGTCCCGCGCGTTGATGGAGAGGTTGAGCAGCGCCAGCTCCAGTTCCGCCAGGTCCAGCACCACGGGGGCGGTGGCGGGGTCCACCCGCACCTGCAACTGCACCTGGCTGCCCAGCACGGGGGCGATCAGGTCCTGGATGGAGGGCAGTTTGTCCTGCAGCACCACATGCTCGGCCACCAGGGGCTGGCGGCGCGAGAAGGCCAGCAGCTGGCGCGTGAGGTTGGTGGCCGACCTGACGGCCCGGGCCATGGAATCGATCTGTTTGCTGCCGACATCGGGCACAGTGCGCTTGAGCAGGTGCAGGTTGTTACTGATGACCATCAGCGCGTTGTTGAAATCATGCGCCACGCCGCCCGTGAGCCGGCCCAGGGCCTCGAGCTTTTGCGCCTGCAGCAGGGCCTCTTCGGCGCGGCGGCGGGTGACGATCTCCTTTTCCAGGCTTTCCATGGTCAAGAGCGCGGTGCGGGCATTGCGCAGCGCCATGCGCGCGGCAAAGAACAGCGCGGCCACGGGCAGCGCGCCCAGGGCGAACAGCGCGCCCAGCTGGCGCAGCACTTCGTTGCGCAGCGCAGTCAGGTTCATGCCCGTGCCCACGAACAGGGGGTAGCTGCCCACCTTGCGGTAGGCGATGATCCGGTCCTGCCGGTCCACCGACGAAATGCCACGCATCTGGGCAGCCGCTTCGCCCTTGAGCAGGCGTTCCATCACCGGGCTGCTCGGTGCCAGCCGGTCGGGTGCATTGGCGACAAGGGGCCAGCGCGTGTAGATGGCGCCGTCTTCGCGGAACAGGTTCACCGCCAGGCCGGGCTCGTCGGCCACCAGGTCGCTGTAGAAGTCCTGGAAGTACCCGGCGAGCAGGCTGACGTTGACGACACCCCCGAACTGGCCATTGTGGTCCTCGAAGCCGATGCTGATGTCGATGATCTTCTCCTGCGTGGTCCGGGCGACCAGAGGCGCCGAGAGGTAGCGCTGGCCCGGCGGCTGCAGGCGGTGGAACTGAAAGTAATCGCGGTCAGACACCTCGAACACCGGTACCTGCGCAAACCGGCTGCTGGCGATGGGCTTGCCCTCGGCATCGATGACCCAGATGGACTGGATCTGCGGCTGGTCCTTGACCCGGGCGAGCATGGCCGCATGCAGGTCGGCAGCATGGATGCGCAGCTCCTGCGGGCTCCTGCCGCTGACCATGGCCAGCACCCGGTCCTGCAGCGCCTCGGACGCGGCCATCACCTTGGCCGCATGCTCATGCGCCACCCTGAGCGAGCGGCTCACGCGCAACTCGGACTCCTCGCGTGCATCCACATAGCCCACAGCCCCGAACACCAGGTAGATGAACAAGGGCACGGCCACGCTCAGCAGGACCAGCAGCCGAAGCCACTTCACCGAGGCCCGGGCTCTGGACTGGTTGTCTTCACGCACCACCGGTGGTTCCCATGTCGTTGTTCCCAGGATTGGCTGCCAGTTGTTGTTCGGGGTCGGCTGGCCTGGTCGCCCCCCTCAAAGTATCAACGAATTCGTGGGGAATATCGCGCGCTGGCGTGCAGGCGCCGCCAACTTGCAGGGGCGTGGCAAGGGCGCGACACTGCCCCCCTTGCTCAGCCCAAGCCGAGGGCCTGTGCAAGGTACGGCGCCGTGCGGCTGCTCTTGGCCGCCGCCACGGTGGCCGGGGTGCCCTCTGCCACGATGCGCCCGCCCTCCTCGCCCGCGCCGGGCCCGATGTCGATCACCCAGTCGCAGGCCGCCACCACGCGCATCTCGTGTTCGACCACCACCACCGTGTTGCCGGCGGCCACCAGGCCATCGAGCTGCGCGAGCAGGCGGTCCACGTCAGCCGGGTGCAGGCCGGTGGTTGGCTCGTCCAGAACGTAGAGTGTGCCGCCGCGCTGGGTGGGCCGCTGCAGCTCGGTGGCCAGCTTGATGCGCTGGGCCTCGCCGCCACTCAGCTCGGTGGCGGGCTGGCCCAGGCGCAGGTAACCGAGGCCGATGTCGCGCAGCACCGCCAGGGGGCGCAGCACCTGGGGTTCGCCGGCAAAGGCATCGCAGGCGGCATCCACCGTGAGGCCCAGCACGTCGGCAATCGACAGGCCGTTCCACTCTATCTCCAGCGTGGCCGCGTTGTAGCGCGCGCCGTGGCAGGCGGGGCATGGCGCGTACACGCTGGGCATGAAGAGCAGCTCCACGCTCACGAAGCCCTCACCCTCGCAGGTGGCGCAGCGGCCCTTGGCCACGTTGAATGAAAAGCGCCCCGCGTCGTAGCGCCGCTTGCGCGCGGCCGGCGTAGCGGCAAAGAGCTTGCGCACCCCGTCGAACAAGCCCGTGTAGGTGGCCAGGTTGGAGCGCGGCGTGCGGCCAATCGGTTTCTGGTCCACCTGCACCAGGCGCCGGATGTACTCGCTGCCGGCCACGATGCGCCCGGCCACCGGGAGGGCCAGTGGCGACGCATTGCCCGCCGGCGCCTCGCCATCGTCGGGCATGGCGCCGGCCGTGTCCTCCTCGTCCGCCACCACCGGGCGCCCCAGGTGGGCCGAGACCAGTTCCAGCAGGGCCTGGCTCACCAGGCTGGACTTGCCCGAGCCCGAGACACCGGTCACCGCTGCCATGCAGGCCAGCGGAAACGCAGCATCGAGTCCGTGCAGATTGTTGCGCGTGATGCCTTCGAGCCGCAGCCAGCCCTGGGCCTGGCGCGGCGTGCGCTGCACTACGCTACGGGCCGCATCGCCGAACAGGTAGTGCCGCGTCTGCGACCGCTCCACCCCGGCCAGGCCGGCCGGCGGGCCGCTGTAGAGCACCTCGCCGCCGTGCTCGCCTGCCGCCGGCCCCACATCCACCAGCCAGTCGGCGCGGCGCATGGTGGCCACGTCGTGTTCCACCACGAATATCGAGTTGCCCGCGGCCTTGAGGCCCTGCAACGCGGCCAGCAGCGCCTCGCCGTCCGCAGGGTGCAGGCCGGCCGAGGGCTCGTCGAGCACATACACCACGCCAAACAGCTGTGACGAGAGCTGCGAGGCCAGGCGCAGGCGCTGCAACTCGCCCGGCGAGAGCGTGGGCGTGCTGCGGTCAAGCGACAGGTAGCCCAGGCCCAGGTCGATCAGGGCCAGCACGCGCTTGCGCAGGTCGCTGGCCAGGCGCTGGGCGGCAATCACCTTTTCTTCGGACAGCCAGTGCGTGCGGTGCACATCGGGCGCGGCGGCGTGGGCCGCAGGGCGCCTGCTTCTGGTGCGGCCTGCGGGCGCATCGGGCGTGGGGTCGCCCTCCCCCAGCCGCCCTTCGGCTGCAGGCCGCAGCAGTTCGGCCAGCGCCGTGAGCGGCAACTGCGACAGGCTGCCGATGTCTCGCCCCGAAAAGGTGACCGACAGCGCCTCGCTCTTAAGCCGCTTGCCCTGGCACACCGGGCACAGCGTACCCACCATGTACTGTGCCACGCGCTTTTTCATGAGCGCGCTCTGGCTGTGGGTGAAGGTATGCAGCACGTGGCGCCGCGCACCGGTGAAGGTGCCCATGTAGCTCGGGGTGAGCTTGCGCTTCATCGCATCCTTCACCTCGTCGATGCTGAAACCCGCGTACACCGGCACGGTGGGTTGCTCGTCGGTGAAGAGGATCCAGTCGCGCAGCTTGTTGGGCAGCTTGCGCCAGGGCACGTCCACGTCGTGGCCCAGGGTGGTGAGGATGTCGCGCAGGTTCTGCCCCTGCCATGCCAGGGGCCAGGCGGCCACCGCGCGCTCGCGGATGGTCAGCGAATCGTCGGGCACCATCGATTGCTCCGTCACCTCGTACACCCTGCCCTGGCCATGGCAGTGCGGGCAGGCGCCCTGCGGGGTGTTGGGCGAAAAGTCCTCGGCATACAGCATGGGCTGGCCGGCGGGGTAGCGGCCGGCGCGCGAGTACAGCATGCGCAGCGGGCTCGATATCGCCGTGACGCTGCCCACCGAAGAACGCGTGCTGGGCGTGCCGCGCTGCTGCTGCAGTGCCACGGCGGGCGGCAGCCCGTCGATGCTGTCCACCTGAGGCACGCCGGCCTGCACGATGAGGCGCCGCGCATAGGGCGCCACCGATTCGAGGTAGCGCCGCTGGGCCTCGGCGAACAGCGTGCCGAAGGCCAGGGACGACTTGCCCGACCCCGAGACGCCGGTGAACACCACCAGCGCATCGCGCGGGATGTCCACGTCCACATCTTTCAGGTTGTGCTCGCGGGCGCCGCGCACGCGGACCATGCCACGGGGCGGGGATGTAGAAGCTTGGTCAGGGGAGACAGGAGGCATCGGGGCACGGCGCGAGGCCGGGGAAATCGGGGGCATCGGGGGGTTATCCTAACGGGGACCGGCGGACCCTCTTGCGGTGCTGCTCGGCCAGCACCTGCGCCCTGCACCCTTCGGTCCCGAATTGCCTGGCCTGGCTCAGCGCACGGCGGCACCTTTGAGTTCCTTCAACAGCAGCACCACCTGGTTGGACGCGTGGCGGCAACTGCTGCCCAGCACCCTGAGCGACTGCTGCTGCTCGCCCGCCTGGAACAAGGTGACCACGGCAGCCGCCTGCTGATGAAAGTATTGGTGCCGGGCCACCAGCATGGCAAAAACCGTGTGCTGCCCGTAACGCGCGTGTCCGGTTCCAAACAGCCAGCGGCCCAGGTCACACCGATGGTCCTGGCAGATCAGCTCCGGCCGCATCACCTCGGACGTGCGGCCATGGACCATGTCCTCCAGGCGGGTGCGCCAGCGCTCGTGGATGGCGATGTATGCGTCGATGTCCATCTCCAGGGTGAAGTGGTCGGCAACCTCGTCGTCCAGCACGAGTTCGCTGGCGTTGTCCTCCGGGTCCCAGGCTGCTTCAGGGCTGGATCGGACTCGCTCACGGACCCTGAGCAACCGAGTGAAAAATCCCATCTTCATTCCTCTTTGTTCCGCCGTTGAGCGGCCATCCCCATACGTTGTCCATGCGTGCCTGCCGGATCAGCCCCAGATCGGCGGCGACGCATGGATGCTGAATGAAGCGGCCACCGAAATCCATAACCCAAATGATCTAGCCCCGCTGTCCCTCGCCAGCCAAACTGGATTCAGCCCCGCACCGCCCCGTGCAGATCGAGTGCGTTGTCCGTCGCGGCGCCGCGCGCCGTGTTGTCGAAGATGCACCACACGCTGCACGCCTCGCGCGCTGCTGTCTGCAGCCGCAACGCCAGGGCGTTGATCAGCGCGGCGTCGTAGGCCGAGTAGTACACGCGGGGCGAGCCATGCAGCCGGCAATAGACCAGCCCGGGCCAGCCGCCGGGTGCCCGCCCACGGTCGTGCAGCACCGGGTCGGCCAGTACGCGGGCGACCCGCCAGTGGGCCAGCAGTGCATCCCCTTCGGCCGTGAACCAGCTGGCATGGCGCGGTTCGACGGCAATGCCGCCCCCGGCATGCCGGCGCCGCAGGCTGCCCAGGAACGCATCGGCCACCGCAATGTCGAGCGACAGGCTGGGCGGCAGCTGGACCAGCAGGCAGCCCAGGCGGGTACCCAGGCCCTCCACCTGGTCCAGAAAGGCCTGCAGCAAGGGCTCGGTGTCCTTCAGGCGCGCCGTGTGCGTGATGCTGCGCGGCAGTTTGGCGCAAAAGCGGAACGCGGGCGGTGTGGCTGCAGCCCAGCGTTCGTACGTGCTGCGCTGGTGCGACCGGTAGAACGACGAGTTGATCTCGACAGCCGGCAGGTGCTGTGCATAGCGCTCCAGATGGGAGCCAGCAGGGCCTGCCGAGGCAAACCGGTGCTGACTGGCACGCGGCAGGCCCCAGCCCGCGGTGCCGATCATCAGGGGTGCAACGGCGGTGTCGCTCGGATGTGCAGGGCTGTGGGCCACCCCTGCGGGCGTCAGCATGGGGCGGCAGACGCTCGCATGCCCTGCGAGCCGGCGCCGCTGTGTGCGTAGGGGCGCCATGCATGCAATGGCTGGGCCAAGCGGTCCGCCACCACCCTCAGCACGGCTGGGTTCCAGGGCATGCCGCAATGGCTGCCCTCGATTTCGATGGATTCGGCGCGTCCGGCTCGCTTCATGTCTCTGCATGCCTGCCAGGCGACCACGCCATCGGTCCTGCTGTAGATTGACGTGGTAGGCACTGGCGGGGCCGTGCGCAGCTTTCCAATCATTTTGGAGTCGGCTGGGGGCGTGCTGCCATTGAGCAGGCGGTACACCAGTCCCACGTTGGTTTGTTCGGCGGCGCCCGCAACCGGCGTCCCGATGGTGATTACCTGGCGCACGCGTGAGCGCAGGCGCTTGGCCACTTCGCGCGCATAGATGCCACCCAGGCTCCAGCCGATCAGGCTGATGGGCGCGGCATGGCCGGCGGTTCGCGCTTGCACGTCCTGCGCCAGCGTGTCGAGCCAGGCATCGATCTCACCCTTGGGGCCGGTATTGAGCCCCTGCCCCCAGTCGAAACAGCGGTAACCCAGGCGCTCGCAGAACGAACGCAGGGGCCGCGTCACCAGCCCATTGGTGGCCAGACCGGGAAACACGACGACGGCATGCCGATCACCCTGGGGCAAGGCGGCTTCGCGCATCACCTGGTGCTGCGCAAACTCCCATCCGGCGCGCACGGGCTCCAGCGCCAGCAGCGCGTACGAAGGGGGGCGAATGGGCGAGTTCGATGGCGATCTGCTGGGCATGGAGGGCTCCGATAAGGCTGGCCTCCATGGTGCCGTCACGGGCTCTGGCGCCGTGCAGCACTTCGCCCCAAGCTCGGGTCGGCGCTGTCTTACGCGCTCCAGCCTACTGGATCAGGTTGTTCTTGAGCGCGTAGTAGGTCAGGTCGCTGTTGGAGTCGAGGTGCAGCTTTTCCATCAGGCGGGTGCGGTAGGTGCTCACCGTCTTCACGCTCAGCGACAGGTCTTCGGCGATGTCGCCGACGTTGGCGCCCTGGGCCAGCTTGAGGAACACCTGGAACTCGCGCTCCGACAGGTGCTCGTGCGGGGGCCGCTCGCCCGGGCGGTTGAGCTGCTGGGCCAGCAGCTCGGCCACGGTGGGCGTGAGGTAGCGCTTGCCCAGCGCGATGACGCGGATCGCCTCGACAATGTCGGCGGGCTTGCAATCCTTGTTGAGGTAGCCGCTGGCCCCCTGGCGGATGAGGTTGATGGCGTAGTGCTCCTCGGGGTAGCCGCTGAGGATGAGGATGCCCATGTCCGGCGCCTTGGCGCGCAGCATGGACATGGCGTCGAGACCGCTCTGCCCGGGCATGGCCAGGTCCATCACCAGGACGTCGATGTCATGCTCGCGAATGAGGTCGATGGCCTCGCGCCCGTTGGAGGCTTCGCCCTCCACCCGCAGATCCACATGGTCGGCCAGGAACTGGCGCAGGCCTGCACGAACAATTTTGTGGTCATCCACGATGCCGATCTTGATCATTGCGTCTTCTTCTTTGGTTAATGAAAAACTGGTGTAAGTACCGTCAATTCCTGGCCGCATCCTTGGGCACATACGCCAGCAGGCGCATCGCCCCCGACAGGGACACAGCCGCCGCCGCATAGCCGTCCCAGGGGGCATTGCCCTGGCGCAGGCGCTCGCCCACCGTACGCACTGTCCAGTGCGCGCCGCTGGTGAGCTGGCCCAGTTCGGACCAGGACACCGGCACCGAGATGCCCATGCCCTTGCGTGAGCGCGCGGACCAGGCACTCACCGTGGTGGCCCCGCGCCCGTTGCGCAGGTAGTCCACAAAGATCTTGCCCACCCGGTTGCGCGGGCCGCTCTTGGCGACGAAGCGCGCCGGGATGGTGTCAGCCAGGTGCTGCACCACGGCCTGCGAGAAGCCCTTGACCGCGTCCCAGCCCTGCAGCCGCTTGAGCGGCACGACCACATGCAGGCCCTTGCCACCGCTGGTCTTGAGGAAGGCCGGCAGGTGCAGCTCCTGCAGCATCACCTGCACCAGTTGGGCGGCCTCCAGCACGTTGTCCCAGGGCACGCCCTCGCCCGGGTCCAGGTCGAAGGTCATGCGGTCGGGCCGCTCGATGCGGTCCTTGCGCGCGTTCCAGGTGTGGAACTCCAGCACGTTCATCTGTGCGGCCGACAGCAGCCCCTCGGGTTTGGCCACTTCGAGCAGCGGCGCATGGCCTTCGTCGAGCGCGGGGTCGAGCAGCGTGACGCCGTCCATGGCCCCCTTGTCCAGGTGCTTCTGGAAGAACAGCTCGCCGCCCACGCCATCGGGCGCGCGAACCAGCGAGACGGGCCGGCCCTTCAAGTGCTCCATCATCAGCGGGGCCACGGTGGCGTAGTAGCGCACGAGCTCGATCTTGGTGATACCGGTGGAGGGGTCGATTACACGGTCGGGATGCGAGATGCGCAGCGAGTCGGGCAGTGCCTCGGATGCCTTGGCCACACCAGCCTTGCGGGCCGGTTTTTTCTTTTGGTCGATGGCTTCCATGGCCTGCGGCTTCTCCTGCACGATGGCCCGGGCCGGCTTGTCCGCGCGCAGGCCGTGGAATACGGAGTGCCGGATGCGCCCTTCCTTGGTCCACTCGGCAAACGACACCTCGGCAATCAGGCGCGGCTTGACCCAGTGGGCCTTTCTGCCGACGGCAGTGCCTTCGGGGAACGGGCTCTTGGCGGTGGTCAGCGCGGTGAGCCTGGTGTGCAGCTCCTGCAGCGTGCGTTCGGTGAAACCCGTGCCCACATTGCCCGCGTAGCGCAGCGCACCATCGTCGCCATGCACGCCGAGCAGCAGCGAGCCGATGCCGGTGCGCGAGCCCTGCGGGTCGGTGTAGCCGCAGACCACGAACTCCTGGCGGTGGCTGCACTTGAGCTTGATCCAGTCGGCATTGCGCCGGGAGGCATAGGCCGCCGACTTGCGCTTGCCGATCACGCCCTCGAAGCCCAGGTGGCAGGCCGAAGACACGAGGTCGGAAGGTTTGGCCTCGAAACTTTCGCTGAAGCGCACGCGGTCGTTGGCCCCCTGCGCCACCAGGGCGCGCAGCATTTCACGGCGCTCCACCACGGGCAGGCCACGCAGGTCGTGCCCATCGGCATAGGGCAGGTCGAACGCGTAGTACACCAGGTCCTTGGCCACGCTGGCGTCAAAGGCGTTCTGCAGGGCCTGGAAGTCGGGCGTGCCATGGGCATCAATGGCTACCACCTCGCCGTCGAGCCAGCCGGACTGCATCGGCAACTCGCCGATGGCCTTGACCAGCTGGGGCATGCGGTGCGTCCAGTCGTTGCCATTGCGCGTGAACAGGCGCACCGAGCGGTTGTGCACCCGGGCCAGCAGGCGGTAGCCGTCGAACTTGAGCTCCCAAAGCCAGTCCGTGGTGTCCGCTGGCGGCTTGTCCACCAGGGTGGCCAGCTGCGGTGCCAGGGTGTCGGGCAGCGGCACCTTGGCGAGCTTGGCGGCTTTGGCCTGCACCCCGGCGCCACGGGCAACGCCTGCGGGCCGGGGCGGCGCCAGGGGCGCCAGCGAGGCCACGCTGTCGGGCATCTCCTCGACCACGCTGAACTCGGCTGCCGGCCGCTCGAAATCGTCGTGCTCCTTGATCAGCAGCCACGGGGGCTGCCGTTCATCGCTTTTGCCGCCTTTGCCGTGCATGCGCACCAGCGTCCAGTGGCCCTTGAGCTTGTGGCCATGCAGTTCGAACTTGAGCTTGCCCTTGCGGTAGCCTTCGGCGGCATCGCCCACGGGCACCCAGTAGCCCCGGTCCCAGACGATGACCTTGCCGGCGCCGTACTGCTTGGGGGGTATCTGGCCCTCGAAGGTGTTGTACGAGATGGGGTGGTCTTCCACCTGCACGGCCATGCGCTTGTCGGCCGGGTCCAGGCTCGGGCCCTTGGGCACGGCCCAGCTCTTCATGCTGCCGCCGAGTTCCAGGCGCAGGTCATAGTGCAGGCGGCTGGCCCAGTGCTTCTGGATCACGTACTGCAGAGCCTCCCCACCCGGCGCCCCGCCCTCGGCTGGCTCGGGCGTGATGGCGAAGTTGCGCTTTTGCTTGTACAGGGCGAGGGAATCGGCCATGGGGTGGTCTTTCGCCATACGTCAGGCCGCCCGGCGCGCGGGGGTCTTCTTGGCGGGCGCCTTCTTCGCCGGGGCATTGGCGGCGGTGGCCTTTTTGGCAGGCAGCTTCTTCGCCGCAGTCTTTTTCGCTGCGGGCAAGGGCGTGACCGATGCGGGCTTGCCCTTGCCTTTGGGCTGTACTGCGGCTGTCTTGCCGCCCTTGCCCTCCAGGCTGCGCTTGAGCAGCGCGGTCAGATCCAGCACGTCGGCGCCGGCGGGGGCGCTTTCCTTGCCACTGTCGACCTTGACCACGGCAGCGGTTTCGCCCGAGGCCACCTTGGTCTCCACGAGCTTGTGGATCTCCTGCGCGAAGGAATTGCGAAAGCTGTCGGCATCCCAGGCCTGCGTCATGTCCTCGATAAGTTGCAGCGCCATGTCCATTTCGGCCGGCTTGATGCCGGCGGCCTTGGCATCGAGGGGAGGCAGGTTCAACTGCTCGAACGAACGGATCTCGCCACCCCAGCGCAGCAGGTTCAGGACCAGCGCGCGCCCACAGGGGATCAGCACCGCCAGGTGCTGCTTGGACTGGATGACCACCTTGGCCACGCCCACCTTGTTGCTTTGGCGCAGCGCCTCGCGCAGCAACGCATAGACCTTCTCGCCGCGCTTGAGCGGGGCCGTGTAGTAGGGCCGCTCCAGGTAGACAAAGGGGATCTCGTCGGCATCGAGAAAGGTCTCGATCTCGATGGTCTGCGTAATCTTGGGGTAGGCGGCCGCGATCTCTTCGGGCGTGAGCACCACGTAGTGCCCGTCCTCGTATTCGATGCCCTTGACGATGTCGGCCGTGGCGATCTCCTTGCCCGTGACCTTGTTCACGCGCTTGTAGCCCACGGGCTCCATGGAGCGCTTGTCCAGCCAGTCGAAGTCGATGCCCGAGCTCACCGTGGCTGAGTACAACCCCACGGGAATGTGCACCAGGCCAAAGCTGATGGCCCCCTTCCACATGGTGCGGGTGGAGGTGGGTGCCTTGCCTGCGTCCTCTTTGTCCTGGGCCATCGCAATGCCCCTCAACGGGCGTGGCTCAGGTACTCGCGCACCTTGTCGGCCGAGTTGCCGACGGCCGCCACGGCCTCGCGCAGCTGCGCCTCGGTAACGCCCAGGCTGTTGGTCCAGTCGCGCACTTCGTAGTGCTCGCCGAGGCTGATGAAATGGCGGTCTTGGGCGGTCTTTGTGTGGTCGTCGCTCATGGCGTGGTTCCTTCTCAGAGGGTGCTCTGGAAAGTAACACCCGCCTCGGGACGACCTTGTAGGACAGCAGCCGATCCACCCCCCGGCGAAATGCCCGGCCTGGGCGTCAGGGGGTCTGCAGACGTATGTGCAAGTGAGGCCCGGCCGTCAGGTCAAAGACATCGGCCCGGGCCAGATCGGGGCAGTGGTGGAACTGCGCTTCGACGAAGTCTGCCGTGAGCTGGCTGGCAACCGCTTCAAGCAAGGCCTGGGCAGTGGGCAGCCCGCCGTCCGCGACTCCGTTGCCCTCCAGCGTATAGCTGTAGAGGCCCTGCCGGTGCGTGACGAGAGCCAAAGCGATCAGGTGGCCTTCGGTATCGCCCGCGTAGACACGGCCTCCAGGGAAAAAGAGGGTGTAGCAGCGCACTTTCTGCAACTGGTCCTGACCGGGAAGGTGGGCGATGGTGACCTCCGAAGAGATGGGCGGATGGCAAATCAGCGCTGGCTGCCACGGCAGCTGGCTTGGCAAATTCTGCGGCCTGAACTGCATGTGCGCAAGAGTCAGGGCCCGCCGCGCAGCGCAATCCGGCCGCGTCCTACAGAGCCATGCCTGCGGATTTCCTACGATGTTTACGTCCGGTCACGTTCGCCGTGGCCTGTGCCTGCAGGGAAATTGCAGGTCCAGTGCCTGAGGGTTTCCACTCCAGTCCACTCCATCCACTCCTTGATCGCGCACCGATGGCAGCTACCAGAAACAAGAAGAATGCTCCTGCTGAAACGTCCGCAGGCATTGCGAAGTCGCCCACCGGCATTGCAGGCCTCGACGAAATCACCGAGGGTGGACTGCCCTCCGGCCGCCCTACCCTGGTGTGCGGCGCAGCGGGCTGCGGCAAGACCATGCTGGCGGCGGAATTCCTCGTCAAGGGCGCCACGGAGTATGCAGAGCCTGGCGTCTTCATGATGTTCGAAGAGTCGACCGAGGAGCTGGTAGAGAACATGCGCTCGCTCGGCTTTGACCTTGACCAGTTGCAGCAGCAAAAGAAGCTGGCGCTGGATTTTGTGCGCGTGGAGCGCAGCGAGATCGAGGAGACCGGCGAATACGATCTGGAGGGCCTGTTCATCCGCCTGGGCTACGCCATCGATTCGATCGGTGCCAAGCGCGTGGTGCTGGACACCGTGGAGGCATTGTTTGCCGGCGTGCCCAACCACGCCATCCTGCGCGCCGAGTTGCGCCGCCTGTTCCGCTGGCTCAAGGACAAGGGCGTCACCGCCATCATCACCGCAGAGCGCGGCGAGAGCGCCTTCACCCGCTATGGGCTGGAGGAGTACGTGGCCGACTGCGTGATACTGCTGGACCACCGCATCGAAGACCAGGTTTCCACCCGCCGCCTGCGCGTGGTGAAGTACCGCGGCTCGGCCCATGGCACCAACGAGTACCCGTTTTTGATCGGCAGGCACGGCATCTCGGTGCTGCCCATCACGTCGCTGGCATTGAACCACCAGGCCTCGCGCGAGCGCATGTCCACCGGCATTGGCGGGCTCGATGAAATGCTGGGTGGCCAGGGGATCTACCGTGGCAGCAGCCTGCTGGTGTCCGGCGCGCCCGGCACGGGCAAGAGCAGCATGGCCGCCAGCTTCGTAGATGCGGCCTGCGCGCGCGGGGAGAGGGCTATCCTCTTCACCTACGAAGAGTCCGAGAGCCAGCTGCTGCGCAACATGGAGTCCATCGGCCTGCACCTGCGCCGCTGGGTGGACAAGGGCCTGCTCAAGATCGAATCCACCCGCCCCACCCTGCAGGGGCTGGAGCAGCACCTGGCCCATGTGTACGACCTGGTGCGCGACTTCCATCCCCAAGTGGTGGCGGTAGACCCCATCAGCAACCTGACCTCGCAGAAAGATGATTCGGGCCTCAAGCTCACGCTGATGCGGCTCATCGACTTCCTCAAGACCGAGGGCACGACGGCGCTGCTCACCAGCCTCACGGCCGATGCGGCGCCCTTGCCGGTCGCCACGTCGGAAGTCGGAGTGTCCTCGCTCATGGACAGCTGGCTGCTGCTGGCCAACGTGGCCGTCAACGGCGAGCGCACGCGCACGCTGCAGGTGCTCAAGTCGCGCGGCATGCCGCACTCCAACCAGGTGCGCGAATTCGTCTTCTCCGACACGGGCGTGGACCTGGTGGACGTGTACCTCTATGGCGACCAGGTGCTCACCGGCACCGCACGCGTCGCGCATGAGGCGCAGGTGCTGGCCGCCAACGACCTGCGCGGGCGCGACCACGAGCGCCGCCTGCGCGACCTGGCCAACCGCCGCAAGGCCCTGGACGCACAGATCGCGGCCTTGAACACAGAGGCACTGGAGCGGGCCGGCGAGGTGGAGTTCGCCATCGAGCGCGAAACCATGGAGGCCCTGGGCGCGCAGGAGCGTGCCCGCAGCATTGCGGCCAAGCGCGGTACCGCCAGCACCGGCGGCAAGGCAGCGTCCCAACCCGCGTCGCTCAAAGGATGATCGATATGGCAACCCCCTCCACCCTGCGCGAAAGGCCCACCGCCGAACCGCTCAAACCCGAGTGGCAGCTCAGGCTCTACGTGGCCGGCTCCACCCCCCGCTCCAATGCCGCGCTGGACAACCTCAAGCGCCTGTGCGAGACGCATCTGGCCGGGCGCTACAGCATCGAAGTCGTGGATCTGCTGCTCAACCCGCAACTGGCGGCGGGCGACCAGATCCTGGCCGTACCCACCCTGGTGCGCAAGTTCCCCGAGCCGATCCGCAAGATCATCGGCGACCTGTCGAACGAGGAACGTGTACTCGTCGGGCTCGATGTGAAGCCCCTCGTTTGAACCCCATGGCACCTACCGAAACCCGCCATGCCCAGCACGAACAGCCCGCCGAGGTTTCGCAGCCCAACGACTACCGGCTCTACGTGAGCATGGCCTCGCCGATCTCGCTGCGTGCCATCGCCAACGCGCGCCGCATTCTGCAGGAGGCCTATCCCGGCACGCACCTGCTCACGGTGCTGAATATCGCCGAGCACGTGGATCTGGCGCGTGCCGACCAGATCATCGTCTCGCCCACCTTGCTGCGCCTGGCGCCGCTGCCGCAGCGCCGCTTCATCGGCGACCTGTCGGACCTGAACCGGCTGCGCAGGGCCTTCGGCATACTGCCGGCGCAGGGGGCTGCATGACAGCAAACGGATTCGACCCCGCCCCGAGCCTGGCCGGAGAGACCGCCCTTGCCGCCGAGAACGCCTCGCTCAGGCTGCGGCTGCAGGAGCTGGAAGAAACGCTGCATGCCATCCACACCGGCGATGTGGATGCGCTTGTCGTCAACAACGCCATTTATACGCTGGAGAGCGCGCACGCGGCCACCGACCAGCTGCGCCAGGACGTGCTGGGCCAGATGGAGGACGCCGTCTTCGCCTTCGACCAGGATGGGCTGGTGATGTACATCAATGCCGCCGCAGAGCGGCTCTATGGCGTGCGGTCTTCCGATGTGCTGGGCCAGCCCCGCCAGTTCATCTTTACCGAAATGCCTGGCATGGGCGAGCCGGATGTGCCATTTGCCGCCCCCGGGGCGCTGGCCACCCTGGGCACCCTGCACCGCCTGAACGATGGCCGGCTGATCGATGTGGAGGCCGTGGTCTCGCCCCTGCTCGGCCCGCTGGGCCGGCCCCTGGGTTCGCTGGCCGTGGTGCGCGACATCACCCAGCGCCGGCGCGCGGAGCACTGGCGCAACCTGCTGGCGCGCCTGCCTGAGCGGCTGCGCGAGGTGGGCGACCTGCCAGGCATGGCGCAGGAGGCTGCGCGCCTGCTGGGCGAGACACTGCGCCTGGCGCGCGTGTGCTACGGCACCATCGACGACACGGGCGAGCTGTGCACCATCGACCAGGACTGGTGCGCCCACGGCCTGGCCACGCTGGCTGGCACCTGGCGCATGCACGACCTGGGCTCCTGCGCCGATGGTCTTTGGCACGGGGAACCCCTGGTGGTTGCCGACACCGGAGCGGACCCGGACCGCTACCCAGAAGGCACGCTTGACACGCAGGGCGTGCGCGCCCTGCTGAGCGTGCCGCTGATCGAGCAGGGCAAGCTTGTGGCCATCCTGTTCCTGCACCATGCGGACGCGCGCCACTGGACAGCCGATGAAATCGACTTCGTGCGCGAGTTTGCCGAGCGCATCCGCTCCGTCTCCGAACGGGTGCGTAGCGCCAATGCCCTGGCGCTCAGCGAGGCCCGGCTGCGCGACGTGAATGAAAACCTGGAAGCCACCGTGGCGGCGCGCACGGGCGAGCTGATGGCGGTGGAAGAGGCACTGCGCCAGTCGCAGAAGATGGAGGCCGTGGGCCAGCTCACGGGCGGCATTGCGCACGATTTCAACAACCTGCTGGGCGCTGTGAGCGCCAGCCTGCAGGTGCTCAAGGTGCGCATGCGCCAGGGCAAGCTCGACCAGGCCGAACGCTACATCGGCATGGGCCAGGACTCGGTCAAGCGCGCCGCAGCGCTGACCCAGCGCCTGCTGGCCTTTGCCCGGCGCCAGACACTGGACCCCAGGGCCACCGACCTCAACCGCCTGGTGGCAGGGCTCGAAGAACTGGTGCGCCGCACCGTGGGGCCGGACGTGCAGGTCGAGTGCACGGCCGCCGAGGGCCTGTGGACCACCCGGGTGGACCCCTCGCAGCTGGAAAACTCGCTGCTCAACCTGTGCATCAACGCGCGCGACGCCATGCTGCCCGGCGGCGGGCACCTGGCCATAGTCACCGCCAACATCGCGGCCACGGACAGCGTGCTGCGCAGCCTGGGCCTGCCTGCGGCAGACTATGTGTGCCTGTCCGTCACCGACACCGGTTCGGGCATGCCGGCCGAGCTGATCGAGCAGATCTTCGACCCCTTCTTCACCACCAAGCCCACCGGCCAGGGTACCGGCCTGGGCCTGTCGATGGTGTATGGCTTCGTGCGCCAGTCGGGCGGCCATGTGCGCGTGCAGTCCGAAGTGGGCGTGGGCACCACCATGCGACTGTACCTGCCGCGCCATGATGGCCAGGTGCTGGAAGACGCGGCCGATGGGCCTGCCGACACCGTGCAGCAGGGCGAGGGCGAGACCCTTCTGGTGGTGGAGGACGAAAGCACCATCCGCACGCTGACAGTGGAGGTGCTCAAGGATGCCGGCTACGTGGTGGTCGAGGCCCACGACGGCCCGAGCGCCCTGCGCACCCTGGCATCCATGCGCCGCGTGGACCTGCTGATTACCGACGTGGGCCTGCCCGGCGGCCTCAACGGCCGCCAGGTGGCAGACGCAGCCCGGCAGGACCGGCCCGAATTGAAAGTGCTGTTCATCACCGGCTTTGCCCAGAACGCTGCCGTGGGCAACGGCCTGCTCGATGCGGGGATGGAGGTCATGACAAAGCCCTTCGAGCTCACGGCCCTGGCCCGGAAGGTGCGCGACATGATGGACGGGCAGACCGACCGCACGCGGCCCGCCGCTCCCCCATAAGCGCCTGCACAGCTGCAGGCCTTTGTGCCTGGGAATGCCACGGCCATGCAAAGCATGGCTGCGCCATCACTCGGACGAATCGGAAGGCCCGGCCTTTGCCACCGATGTGGCGCGGGCCGCCTGGGCCTGCACCTCGGTGGCCTTAGCGCGCCAAAAACCAGGGTCCATGCTGTTGGCCAGCACCATGGCCAGCACTACCAGGGCCCCCGCCACTTCGGCGTACAGCAGGCCACGGCTCTCCCATGGCGAAACGGGCTGTGGGAACTCGCCGGCAGGGCGGCGTGCAGGGTTGGCGGGCGGGGGCTGGGTGGTCACGGCATGCTCCTTGGGGTGGGTAGCTGAAAATAAGCCACGCCACGCTCCCCGCTTGTCAGACGGCATCCCCAAGCGATGTGGTGCACGCAAAAACCAGCCGGCACTGCCTCTCAGGCCAGCGCCTGGAGCAACAGATGCGGCTGCAAAGGCTTTCCCATGTGCTGGTCGAAACCAGCGGCCAGTGCGCGATCACGGTCCTGCGGGCGGGCGAAGGCCGTGAGCGCAATTGCGCGCAGGCGGGGATGGCCTGCGGCGGCCTCCATCTCCCGGACCTTGGCGATCAGGTCATGGCCGTCGCGGCCGGGCAGACCAATGTCGCTCACGAACAGGTCGGGCCAGGCCTTGTCGAATTGGGCGATGGCAGTCTCGTAGCTGTCTGCGACGCGCACGATCGCACCTTCGTCGGACAGCACGATGCTCAGCATTTCGCTGGTGTCGGCGTTGTCGTCCACCACCAGGATGTCCTTGCCCTGGAGCAGGCGGACTTCCTTGGTGTGGGGAAATGCTTGCTCACCTTCGCTGGCTGCGCTTGGCTCCTCATAGGCCACCATCAGGCGGGCCGTCATGGAGGTACCCTTGCCGGTGCCTTCGCTGAACGCTGAAATGCTGCCCTGGTGCAGTTCCACCAGGTGCTTCACGATGGAAAGACCCAGACCCAGTCCGCCATGCGCCCGGTTGCCGGGGGTACCGCTTTGCGTGAAGCGCTCGAACAGGAAGGGCAGAAATCCGTCGGAAATGCCCACTCCATGGTCCTTGACGACCAGCGTCAGCACATCACCGTCGCGCAATAGCCGCAGGTCGACCGCGCCCCCCGTCTCGGAGAACTTGATCGCGTTGGTCACCAGGTTCCACACGATCTGCTGGAACCGCGTGACGTCCAGCCATGCAGGCTCGTCGGTGTCGTCGGCCTGTACCGACAGCACAATGCCCTTGGCCTGGGCCAGATCGCGCAGGGCATCCAGCGAAACGCGCGTCAGTTCCATCGGGTGGGCCCACTCGCGGTGCAGGCGCAGCTTGCCGGACGCAATGCGGGAGACGTCCAGAATGTCGGAAATGATGCGCCCCTGCGCCTTGGCCCCGCGCTCTATGGAATCAATGCCGCGCTTGAGCATGTCGGCACTGCAGTTGGGGCGCTTGAGCATGTGCACCCAGCCGGTGATCAGCGTGAGGGGGGTGCGCAATTCGTGCGACAGCACGGCCACGAAATCATCCTTGGTGCGGCTGTGCCGCTCGGCCAGCACGCGCGCGGCCTGTTCGCGCTCCAGCAGTTCCTCGCGGCGCCGTTCGAAATCGATCCGTTCGGACAGGTCGGATGCAATGCCGATGCGAACTCCGGGCTCCACGTGGCTGGACATGCTCCAGTCCAGCAGCATCTGCTGCCCATCGCCCCGCACCATCGGAAACTCGCCCTTCCAGGCGATGTCTTCGGAGCTTTCCAGGCGGGCTTTCACGAAGTCTTTCCAGGCCTCGGGCACCAGCTCGGCCACCGCCATGCCGATCAACTCACCCCGTGTCCTCTGAATCAGCGCTTCGGCGGCGGGATTCACATCCGCAAAGCAACCCGCAGAGTCGATCAGCATCATGGCCACAGGCGCCTGCCCGTAGATGGCGCGGAACCGGCTTTCGCTGCGCCGCAGCTCTTCTTCGGCGGTGCGCGCCCGTATCAAGGCCTGCAGGGTGGCCACCATCAGGGGCGGCTCGGCCGGATGCACCATGTAGGCGTCGGCCCCCGCATTCAGGCCGGCCACCTTGTGCTCGCTCTTCACGTAGGTGGCGGACAGATGGATGATGGGGGTCAGCGCCGTGCGCATGTCCGCCCGCAAGACCCGGCAGACGTCGAAGCCGTCCATGTCCGGCAGATGCACGTCCAGAACCACTGCCGATATGTTCTTCTTTGCCGCTTCAATGGCTGCGCCCCCCGTGGCAACCTCATGGGTTTGAAAACCCGCGGCACGGATGACGCGTGCAGTGGCGTAGCGCGTGACGGGGTTGTCATCCACCACCAGCACCGTGTGCAGGCTGCGGTCAAGGGTGGGCAAAATCAATCCAGAATTAGGCATGGCTCACACAGCGGCAGTGGCTTGCGCCGGCAGCAACTGCGCGGGCACGATGACCGAAAAGACGGAGCCTTCGCCCACCACACTGGTCACCTCGATGGATCCGCCCAGCAGGGAGGCCAGCTGTTTGGAAAGCGCCAGGCCCAGCCCGGTGCCGCGCAGCCGCTTTTGGATGGGGGCATCCACCTGGGTGAAGTCATTGAAGAGGGCCGGAATATGCTCCTGCGCGATGCCGATGCCGGTGTCGGAAACAGAAAAGCGGACCATATCGCCCGCCTCGCGGACCGCAGACACCCGCACTTCACCGCGCGCCGTGAACTTGAGGGCGTTGGAGATGAAATTCCGCAGGATCTGCGACAGCTTGCGGTCATCGGTGTACAGCCGGGGCAGGCCTTCTGCCTCCTCGAATACCAGGCTCAACTCATCATTGTCCAGGATGGGCTTGAACATGCCCCGCAACGCGGTGAACAGGTCCATCATCTCGAACCACTCGGGGGAGATGTCCACCCGGCCGGCTTCGATCTTGGCCAGGTCCAGCAGGTCGTCCACCATGTTGGAAAACTCCTGGCAGGTCATCTGGATGAACTCCACCTGGCGCTCCTGCTCCGGGGTGAGCGGGCCATCCACATGGTCGAGCAAAAGCCGGGCAATGCTGAGCGTCGCCCCGATGGGCGTGCGGAACTCATGGCTCATGTACGAAAGAAAGCGGCTCTTGAGCTGCGTGGCATGCTTGAGTTGCTCGGCCTGCTCATCGAGCTCGGCGTAGAGCGCCACCACCCCACGGTTGGTCTCCTCCAGTTCGGCGCGCAGCGCCTGAACTTCGGCGCGGCATTGCTCCAGCTCAGCCTGGGTCGCTTCGCTCACGGTCATTCTCCCTGTTTCACCACGACCACGGTGGCGTCGTCACGGCCCCGCGTGTGCTGCCAAAGCAATGCGGCCGCAATCAACGCGGGATCGCGCTGCAGCAGCGGCACCAGACTATCGGCTTTCCACCTCGACGCAATCCCATCGCTGTGCACCACCGTCACGGCGTGCGCGGGTACTGCGATGCTGGCCACGTCGGGCCTGCGGACCTGCACACCCACGGTGCCATGCTGCGTCATCAGGGACTTGTCGGACACCCCTGAGATGACACGCCCCATGACATTGCCAGCACCGGCATATTGCAGGCCTGAAGCGTCGTCCATACGCAGGACGAGGAGCGCCGCACCGCGCGTGGACTGCAGCCCGGCATGCGCATCGTTCAACAGGGCCTGCAGGGGGGCAAAAGGGTTGCTGGCAAACACGTCCAGCGCAGCGTTGGCCGCCACTGCGGCATGCGGCCCGTGGCCCAGGCCATCTGCGACCACCAACGACACCTTGTCGCCGTCGAAGGCAACGGCCCAGGCATCGCCGCAGACCGTTTCACCCGGGGCGGCCAGGCTCACCGCACCCAGCCTGGGCGGAGCCAGGGGCCCCTGCGCAGCAGGCCGAACGCGCGCCAGGCACAAGGTCCCCTCGCCGCTCGAATGGATGCTGAAATCGTTGGCCAGGCGGCGTATGGCCCCCAGGCCCGTGCCCGGGGACCCGGAGCCGGTGGACACCCCGTCCTGGATGGCGCGCTGTACGTCGGCGATGCCAGGGCCCCTGTCCAGTGCAATCACCTCCACCTCCAGCGCTGCGTTCTTGATGGCGATCCACAACTCGCCCTGCACGGCATGGCGCAGCAGGTTGGTGCCCAGTTCGGTCACGACCAGCGACAGGCGCCCCGCGTCCACCTCGGACCAGTCCCAGTCCTGCACCGCACGGGCGCAATAGCGCCTGGCCTCCCCCACACAGCTCGCATCCGTGATCTGGAAGGGGCGGTGGATCCAGCTGCGGATCACTTCCATTTGGTGATGCTCACGCGCGTTCCACGTCCAGGGGCGGAGTCGATCTCGAAATCACCGACCAGCCGTTTGCTGCCGGGCAGGCCCAGACCCATGCCAGAACCCGAGGTCCAGCCATCGGTCATGGCCAGCTTCAAATCCGCGATGCCGGGGCCCTCGTCTTCAAAATGCAGGACCAGGCCCATGCGCAGCCCGACTTGCAGCACCTCCCAGCGCATGCGCCCTCCTCCGCCGTGGATGAGGGTGTTGCGAGAAAGCTCACTGGCCGCAGTGATCATCTTGGTCTGCTCGACCAGCGACAGTTTCAGGAGCTGGCACAGCGCGCGCACCGTCTGGCGACTGGCCACGACGTGCTGCTCGGACTCCAGCAGCAGGGTGCCAACGCGTTCAACCGACAAGGCCGCTCTCCTCGCGCGCCCGGCGCAGCACTTCCAGCCCGCGCTCCACATTGAGCGCGGTTTTCACGCCTTCCAGCGACAGGCCCAGCTCCACCAGGGTGATGGCCACGGCAGGCTGCATGCCCACGACCACGGTGGTGGCCGACAGGATGCGTGCAATGCCGGAAATGCTGGCCAGCATGCGGCCCACGAAGGAGTCCACGATCTCCAGCGCCGAGATGTCGATCATCACGCCGCTGGCGCCCGTCTTGGCGATGCGTTCGGCCAGGTCGTCCTGCAGGGCCAGCGCTGTCTGGTCGAGCATGTCCACCTGGATCGTGACCAGGAGCGTGGCGCCCATGCGCAAGATTGGTATGCGTTCCATAGGTGTTGCTGCTGGCTCAGGCTTGGCGCGTCACGCGCCAACCGGTGCGCTGCAGTGCCAGCGACAGGGCATCGGCCAGGCTGGCCTTGGTGGTGATGCCCTGCAGGTCGATGCCCAGGTGCACGATGGTCTGCGCGATCTGGGGCCGAATGCCGCTGATGATGCAGTCTGCGCCCATCAGGCGGATGGCCGTCACGGTCTTGAGCAGATGCTGGGCCACCAGGGTGTCCACCGTCGGTACACCGGTGATGTCGATGATCGCCAGCTCGGAGCCCGTCTCCACGATCTTTTGCAGCAACGTCTCCATGACGATCTGGGTGCGGTTGCTGTCCAGGGTACCGATCATCGGTACCGCCAGCACCCCGTCCCACAGTTTGACGACGGGGGTGGACAGCTCCAGCAGCTCTTCCTGCTGGCGGTTGATGATCTCCTCGCGGGCGTGCTGGAACGTGGTGGCCGTGAACTGCGCCATGCTGTCCACCAGCTTGGTCAGGCCCCAGAACGCAGCCATCAGCTGCGCACTGTCGCCCCCCGCCGCCCACGTCTGCAGCCCATCGAGCAAAGGCTTCTTCAGCGCCAGAACGAACACGCTGGTGTCACCTGCCGTCTGCCCTTGGGCCGCACGCGAGCGCGACAGGGCAGAAAGCACCTGCTGCAGCGGCAACCAGCGGGGGTCGCGGAAGGACCCGGCGTCGGCCCCTGCCTGCAAGGACGCGCCAAAGGCAGCGACCACCTCCGTGGCGTCAGCCGTGGCGGACTTCGCCAGGTCGGGGTTGCTGGTGCGGGCCTCGGCGATCCAGTCCTGTATCAGTACCGCACTGTGGGGGGCTTGCAGTGCGTCAAGGATGTACGTGGTCAGGTTGTTCATGAAGTCGCTTGAATCCGTGTGTGCGAGGCCTGGATGCCCCCTGCGTGAGTTGTCGTAAAAATTTGTAGCATCAGGGTACAGCCTAAACAGGTCCAGCACGCGACCGAGGTTGTGTTCGCGGCACTGTCCTACGCGCACTAACCCCAAAACAACTTTGGGTGGGTCGCAATTCACTCATCGGAATGCGCACGGGTGCCCAGCATCTGCCTGAGCTTGCGTGCCAGGTCTTCGCGGGCGTAGGGTTTGCTCAGCAGCGCCACCCCGGCATCGAGCCGCCCGCCATGGACGATGGAGTTCTCGGTGTAGCCCGAGGTGAACAGCACCTCGATGTTCGGCTGCACCAGCCGCGCCTTGCGCGCCAGATCGGGGCTGCGCAGCGGGCCGGGCATGACCACGTCGGTGAACAGCAGGTCGATCTGGACGCCGCTCTCCACCACCGCCAGCGCACTTTGCGCATCGGGCGCCTTGAGCACCTTGTAGCCCATGTCGGTGAGCAGCTCGACCACGGTTTCGCGCACCTGGGCGTCGTCTTCCACCACCAGAATGGTTTCGCTACCGCCTTCGGCCTCCACCAGCGGCAGGGGGCCGCTGGAAAGTTCTGCTTCGACCGATCTGGGCAGGTAGAGCTTGACGGTGGTGCCGTGGCCCACCTCGCTGTAGATCTTGATGTGGCCACCGCTTTGCTTGACGAAGCCGTACACCATCGACAGGCCGAGCCCGGTGCCATGGCCTTCGGGCTTGGTGGTGAAGAAGGGCTCGAAGACCTTCTGCACGATGTCCTCGCTCATGCCGCAACCGGTGTCGGACACGGCGATCATCACGTACTGGCCTGCCGTGACTTCGCCATGGGTCAGCGCATAGATGTCGTCCAGGCTGGCGTTGCCGGCCTCGATGGTCAGGCGGCCATGGCCCTGCATGGCGTCGCGGGCGTTGATGGCCAGGTTGAGCAGCGTGTTCTCCAGAAAGCTGCTGTCGGCCAGGGTGTTCCACAGGCCGCCGGCCACCACCGTCTCCAGCTCGATCGCTTCGCCCAGGGCGCGGCGCAGCATGTCGTTGAGGTCGCGCAGCAGGCGCCCGACGTTGAGCACCACGGGCGACAGCGGCTGCTTGCGCGCAAAGGCCAGCAGGTGCGATGCCAGTTTGGCGCCGCGCGCCACGCCGTCGAGCGCGCCGTTGATGCGGCGCAGCGCTGCCTCGTCCTTGGCCAGGGTCTTGCGCAGCAGGTGCAGGTTGCCCGAGATGATCTGCAGCACGTTGTTGAAGTCGTGGGCCACGCCCCCGGTGAGCTGCCCCACGCTTTCCATCTTCTGCGACTGGTGCAGCGCGGCCTCGGCGCGGCGCAGTGCCTCTTCGGCAGCGCGGTCGTCGGTCACGTCGCGGCCCACCGCAAGGATCACGCCGGCCTCCGGCACGGCGGTCCACATCAGCACGCGGTAACTGCCATCCTTGCACCGGTAGCGGTTGTCGAAGCGAAAGGTGGTCACCCCGCGCGCCAGGCCGCTCATCTCGTCGAGGGTGGCGGCCTGGTCATCGGGGTGCACCAGGTCCATGAAGCTGCGGCCCAGCAGTTCGCTGGCCTGCCAGCCCAGCAGGCGCGTCCACGCGGGGTTGACGGACAGCACCGTGGCTTCGAAATCGGCCACCAGCATCACGTCGGTGGACAGGCGCCACATGCGGTCGCGCTCGGCCGTGCGCTCGGCCACCTCGCGCTCCAGATTTTCGTTGAGGTGGGCCAGCGCCAGAGCGGCGGCCCGCTGTTCTTCGATGTCGGTGTTGGTGCCCACCCAGCGCACCACGCTGCCGCCTTCGTTGCGCAGCGGCACGGCACGCGCCAGGTGCCAGCGGTAGGTCCCATCGGCCCGGCGCAGTCGAAATTCCGATTCATAGCCCACGCCGCTGGCCAGTGCCTGCGCCCACTTCTCACCGGCCTGGGGCAGGTCGTCGGGGTGCACGATGCGGGTCCAGCCGGTGCCCAGCAGTGCGGCCGGCGGCAGCCCGCTGTACTCTGGCACCTTGTCATTGAGCCAGTCGAGCAGGCCGTCCGGCCCGGCCGCCCACACCTGGTTGGGCATGGCCTGCGCAAACACCTGGAACTGCGCCTCGCGGCGGCTGGCCTCTTCCTCGGCCAGAACCCGCGGCGTCACGTCGGAACCCTGCACGAAGATGCCAGCCACCCGGCCCTGCGCGTCGCGCAGCGGGTGGTACAGCACATCGATGTAGCGCCTTTCGTACGCGCCATCGGGTTGGCGCTGCAGCGTGGCGGGCAGCGCCGTGCCGAAGAACGGCTCGCCCGTGCCATACACCTGGTCAAGCAGTTCGAAGAAGCCCTGCCCTGCAATCTCCGGCAGGGCCTGGCGCACCGGCTTGCCCAGCACCTCGCGGTGGCCCACCAGTTGCATGTAGGCCGGGTTGGCCAGCTCGAACACATGGTCCGGACCATGCAGCAGGGCCATGAAGCCCGGCGCCTGCTCGAACATGCTGCCCAGGCGCTCGCGCTCGCCCTGCACGCGCTTTTCGGCCGTGACCTTGGCCGTGGTCTCGGTAAGGATGGCCATCACACCCACCGGTTGGCCCTGCCCATCGGGGATGGGCGAATAATCCAGGTCCAGGTACACCTCTTCAGGCGCGCCGTTGCGGTGCAGCACGAGGAACTGGTCGCGAAAGCTCAGCGTGCCGCCCGCCAGGCATTCGGTGATCACCCGGTCGTTGAAAGCCTCGGCCTCGGGCCAGGCCTGGCGTGCGGGCATGCCCAGTATCTCGGGATGACGTGCGCCGGCGATGACGGCATAGCCGTCGTTGTAGAGCAGGATGCCTTCGTGCCCCCACATCATCGCCATGGGCACGGGCGATTGCAGCATCAGGTCCACCGCCACGCGGACGGTGGGCGGCCAGGCATCCTGGGGGCCCAGTGCCGTGGCAGACCAGTCGAATCGGGCAAAGGCCTGGCGTACGGGGGTGATGGGCTCAACAGGCGTGGCAGGAGAGGGGGCGCTGTACATACACGGTAGGTTGCAAGGGGCCAAAAACGCACGCAGGTGCACGGTGCCGAGGGCAGGTTCCAGGCGAAATCCTGGCAATCACCCAGAGAGAGACCTGCGGGATTCTCACATGGTTCAGGCCTGGGCCACCCTGTTTCGGCCCGCCTCCTTGGCCGCATACAGCGCCGCATCGGCCCGGGCATACAGGCTGCAGGCGGCTTCCCCGTCCTGCAGGGTGACTGCGCCGATGCTGATGGTCACGCCGCCGTGGGCCCCTGGCGTCTGGGCCACTGCAAGGCGCATGCGCTCGGCCACCTCGAAGGCGCCCTGCGCGCCCGTGTTCGGCAGCAGCACGGCGAACTCTTCCCCTCCCACACGGGCGACGATGTCGATGACCCGGGCGCCAGCACTCAGGACCTGCCCGATCATCTGCAGCACCTGGTCCCCGGCATCGTGGCCCAGGCGGTCGTTGATGCGCTTGAAGTGGTCCACGTCCAGCATCAGCAGGCTCAGCGGCGAACGGTGGCGCTCTACGATGGCCAGCTCCAGCGCCAGGCTGTGGTCGAACGCGCGCCGGTTGCGCAGGCCGGTGAGCGAGTCCGTCGTCGCCAGCTCGGCCAGGGCGCGGTTCAGTTCATCCACCCGCTGCAGTTGCTCCAGCAGGCGCCGGTTGAGCGCGTCCGATTCGCGCACGGCCCTGCGCAACTGGATTTCACGCAGGGCCGAATGCGCCAGCTCGGTCAGGACTTCGACGTCGGTCTCTGTCCATTGCCGGGGCTTGAAGTCCACCGCGCAGAAACTGCCCAGCACCTGCCCCTGGGCAGTCACGAGAGGAATGCCGGCATAGGCACGCACCCCGAGAGATTTGACGGTAGGAACGTCGCAGAACACTGCCATTTGCGTGACATCGGCGAGCACCAGGGGCCCGTCAGACACCATGGCGTAGTGGCAAAACGAACGGCCCTCCAGCTGGCGCGTGGTGTTCAGCGGCTCGCCCAGGCCGAAGGCGCTTTTGTAGAAGTCCCGGCTCGAATCCACCAGCGACACGAAGGTGACGGGTGCCCCCGTGAGCTTGGCTGCCAGGCGGGTCAGCCGGTCAAAGCTCTCTTCGGGAGGGGTGTCCAGCAGGCCGGTGTCCCGGACCGCCGCGACACGGCCTGGGTCCGCCAATGCCGCCAGGATGCTGGCTTCGTCTGCGGGAACGGGAGACGGTGTTTCCATGGGACGCAGCACCTTTAAAAAGTGTGCAAACGTTACACGATCGTCCGAAGCGGCGCACGATAGCGCGCAAAGCCCCTGAGCACCCTGGCAAGCGTGCAATGGCGAGCGGATTCGCGGGGTATTCGGCCCACGCCCAACGGCGCAGTCCAGGGCTGACACACTCAGGTCTTCGGAGGCAAACATGTTGATACAACTGATCTACGCGAGCCGCACCTCGCGCGTTCTGGGGCCTGCAGATGTCAAGGACATCCTGGGCGCATCGCAGCGCAACAACACCCGCGCCGGCATCACGGGTGCGCTGTGCCTGAACAACGGCATCTTTCTGCAACTGCTCGAAGGCGACCGCGCTGCGGTGAACGCGCTGTACCACCGCCTGCTCAAGGATGGCCGCCACCGCGACACGGCGATCCTGGACCTGAGCGAAATCCCCTACCGCCGCTTCACGGGTTGGTCCATGGGGCTGATTGCATCGCTGGAAACCAACCGGCAGCTGTTTCTCAAATATTCGGGCACGGCGGATTTCGACCCCTACACCATGGGCACCGCGAGCCTGCGCAGCTTCTTTGAAGAGATCCTGCAGAACGTGCGCTGGCTGGAGTAGCTGGAGGGCCGCACGGCAGGGTAACGGACCGACCGAGAAGCCGAGGAGCGTGCGCGGCAGAAGGAGCATCGGCTGCAACGCCCGACAAACCGGTCTCGCCGGGTATTACCTCCGGCGCCCAGGGGGCCACCCTGGGCTTGTCGGTACTACCCAGCGATCCTCGGTTTTCGGACGTTTCGCTTCGACGCCTTCTGCCGCGCACGCTCCTCATATGGTCGCCATTGTCAATACTGTCAGTGCCTCATTTGGTGTGCGTTCTCTCAGGATCGATCGGGTGATGCGACACGAGCGTTTGCAGCGACGATGAATCAGACTCATATCCGCGGAT
>Ga0308157_10001933_pt1 | contig 37904 bp, 17 predicted proteins | sample PhyBR1_FD_201035 | JGI IMG/M metagenome (GOLD analysis project Ga0308157, IMG submission 201035) | Phyllosphere microbial communities from UC Gill Tract Community Farm, Albany, California, United States - DLSLB.R1 | ecosystem: Host-associated > Plants > Phyllosphere > Unclassified | place: USA... | reverse complement strand
GTAAACTGCAGAAAAATGGAAGCCAATGTTTGGCCTGACCGTGATATCCTGAAAATGATTAGCGAAGATTACATCCTGATCCAATTGTATGTAGATGATAAATCGGAACTGGCCCCTGCTGATGTAGCAACCACACCCGAAGGGAAAAAATTAAATACCATAGGCAAAAAATGGAGCGATTTGCAAGCCAGAAAGTTCCAGTCTAATTCGCAGCCGTTTTATGTACTGCTCGATCCGAAAACTGAAGCACTATTAGCACAGCCGCAGGGAGCAGATTACGAAGTGGCCAATTATAAAAAATTTCTCGAAAGTGGCTTAAGCGCTTTCAAATAGCAAACCGTTGGTAGAAGTTAGGAGCTACCAGCGTGATTTTAATTTTAGTTAATGATAGTAAGGGCAGTGCTGGATAGTATGCCCTTATTTTTTTGTCTCCCCCTTCCTCAATCGATTCGACTTTCTCCTCAATCCTTCAGCCTTGCAGGATGGAACAGGACAGATGAGCCAGATAAAAGCGCTACCCTCGTATAACCAGATATAATCTTTTGCAGAAATATTTCTCCTGTTAGCGTTAAAAATACATCTCCATTAAATACAAAACCAATATGAGCAACAAAAACAACAATTTATTTACACCAACAGCAACACAAATACACGTCGGTATAACGCTTTTTTAAGGTTATACCAGCAAGTTTATTTGTAAAAACTTCAATACCGAATTAATAACTAACAACATTCTTCATTTAAAAACAAGCTGCATTAATCGGGCAAGGTTACGCAGCAATGTCTTCTAAATAAGCTTTCGAAAACGGGTGACCTGTTTCATAAAACATGCTACCCGGCTAAGTAACCAAATATTTATAAAACCAAATTCATTATGGATCTTAATTTTTATCCAGAAAATTCAGGGCGGCAGCGAGGCTCTTCCTGCAGGAAATTCCTGATAGCAGGCATTTCGGCAATAACCTTTTTCAATATTGCAGAACCACTTAGTGCAAAAGTGCATGCGTTTAATACCTCACCAATCCATCTCAGTGTTTCAACCGGTAAATGGGATACAACCATTAAAGGAAAAATTGTTGACGAAAAAGGTGAAACCCTGGTGGGTGTGAGTATAAAAGTAAAAGGTACCACTTTGGTAACCAGTACCGATGCCAATGGTGCTTTTTCAATTACTATCCCTTCTACGGTGAGCAACCCGGTATTGGAAGTATCGTACATTGGCTATACCAGCCAGGAAGTACCCGTTGGCGGAAAAACTACCCTGAGTATCCAGCTAAAAAGCGCTACCAACGACCTGGACGAAGTGGTTGTAGTGGGTTACAATACAGTAAAAAAGAGCGACTTAACAGGCGCCGTAGTGAGCGTTGGCGCTAAAGAAATCAGATCGAGGCCAGTAACCAATGCGCTACAGGCCATGCAAGGCAAGGCGGCTGGTGTAGATATTACTTCAAATGAACGACCAGGTCAGGTTGGCGATATTAAAATCCGTGGGCTCCGTTCATTAAAAGCCAGTAATTCGCCATTGTTTGTTGTAGATGGAATTCCGCTACAGGCCGGTGGTATTGATGCGATTAACCCCAACGACATTGAAAATATTGATGTTTTAAAGGATGCCTCAGCAACGGCTATTTATGGTTCGCGCGGAGCGAATGGTGTGGTGTTGGTTACCACTAAAAAAGGCAAAACCGGCAGGCTAACCATGGATTATGTGGGAACAGCAACCATCGAAACCTTAAACGATAGAATGGATATGATGAACTCGGCTCAATATATCGAGTTTCGCCGCGATGCATTCAGGGCATTGCCGGCAACCGATGTAAGGAAATTCCCAACCGTACCTACTTTGGCTAAGGATAGAGAAATATTTGCCGGAGACCCCTATGTACTCGAAAACATAGAAAAGGGATGGGCAAATGGTGTTTACGATGGCAGTTTGGTGCCCACTACCGATTGGGGCGATTTGGTTACCAGAACCGGAATTACACAAGACCATGTACTAAGTGTAAGCGGTGGTACCGATAAAATAAAAGCTTACGGATCATTTGGTTACCTAAACCAAACCGGCACGCAGCTGGGCCAGGATTTTGAACGGTACAGTGGTAAGTTAAGTGTTGAAATTAATCCGGTTAAATGGTTTAAAATGGGACTTAATGTAACGGCAACCTATGGCCTGCAAAACTATGGTTTTGTGGCAGCAAGTGCTTCGGGGGCTGGGAATATATATGCAGCTGCAAGAGGCATGCTGCCTATGGCTATCCCTTACGATCCGAGCGGCAACAGAATTAATTTACCGGGCGGCGATATCAATATCCAAAACCCTATTCTAGAAGCCGATTATAACATCAATTTACGCAAAACGTTAAGAACCCTCGGGTCGGCTTTTGCTGAAGTTAATATTTTAAAAGGATTAAAATACCGCATTAATTTCGGTCCTGATTTTTCTAACTTCTATAACGGAAAATATCAGGATGCAAAATCAGTAAACCGGGATGCAGGCATACCGGGCTCAGTTAATAATTATGCGCAGTTAAACCAAAGCAATAAGTTTGCCTATACACTCGATCATTTGCTGTATTACGATAAAACCATTAATAAACACAGCTTTGGTGTAACCTTATTGCAAAGTTCTTCACTCTTTCAGGATGAATCGTCATCACTAACCGGTAGTAAAATTAACTTAATTGCACCGCTTTGGTACGGTTTGAGGGCGGGTAGCATTACCGCTTTAGATGGATTTGACACTGATTTTAGAAAATCTACGCTCGAATCGTACATGGCCAGGGTAAACTACAGCTTTGATAGCAAGTACCTCTTAACGGCATCACTCCGCTCGGATGGCGCATCGCAATTGGCCGAAGGTAATAAATGGGACTTTTTCCCATCAGCAGCCCTGGCCTGGCGTATAGATCAGGAAGATTTCATGAAAAACATCAAATGGGTTAGTCAGCTAAAATTACGCCTTGGTGTGGGCAGTACCGGTAACTCTTCGGTTGATATTGGCAGTACACTTGGCCTTTTACAGCCCCTAACCTACACTTTTGGCAGTGCAGCCCAAATCGGCTATGTCGCATCCGATGCCTCACTGGCAAACCCGATTTCATTCCCGAATAAGCTATTGGGCTGGGAAAAAACGCAACAGTATAACTTAGGTTTGGATTTCGAGCTCCTGAAGGGAAGAATTAACGGTTCATTGGATCTGTATAAATCTAAAACAACTGATTTAATCCTGCTTAAAAAAATCAATATCATCAATGGTTACCCTACTTCTTTTGATAACATTGGCTCGACTAAAAACAAAGGACTGGATTTGACTATCAACACGGTTAACGTAAGATCGAAAGATTTTAGCTGGGAATCGACCCTTAACTTCTCAACCAGCCGTGATGAGATTGTTAAACTAAACGGTGGCGATATGGTAGCCGATTTATTCTTTATTGGAAACGGGATCAGCGTAGCTTACGATTATGTAAAAGACGGTATCTGGCAGGATACTCCGGCCGATAAGGTTGAAATAGACAAGTTTAAAGCTAACGGACAAACATTCGTGCCCGGAAATATAAAGATCAGGGATTTAAACGGCGATTATAAAATTGATGCCAATAACGACCGTCAGATACTGGGTCGCTACACCCCGAGTTGGACCGGTGGTATTACCAATACTTTTAACTACAAAGGTTTCGATTTATCGGTTTTCATTATTGCCCGGTATAATTTCCTGATTGCAACAGGTGCTGAGTCACTTCAAGGTCGTTTTGCACAACGCGTATTGGATTACTGGACCCCAACCAACCCTACTAACGATTACCCTGCACCAAACTACGGTAGTGCGGCAGGCGATCAGTTTAAGAGCGCCATGAACTACCAGGATGGTTCTTTTATTAAAGTAAGAAATATATCATTAGGCTACAATTTCGCAGAAAATATCACCAAAAAATTAACACTATCCAGACTCAGGGTTTATGCACAAATGATCAATCCCGGTCTGATCTATTCGAAAGTTAAATGGATTGATCCCGATTTAGGCGGTTCTACATTTAACAGAGGTGTTGTATTTGGCATTAACGCCAGTTTCTAAGAAATTAAAAATATTGATTATGAAAAAGATTATAAATATCATATCAGGCGTGGCCTTGTTAAGCGGATTGATGATCCTGCCCACTTCCTGCAAAAAAAGTTTCCTCGATGAGGAAGTGATTAACTCGCGCAATACATCCGATTTTCAAAAAACAGAAGGACTGGATGGTTTGGTTATTGGGATGTACCAGAGTTTAAAATTCCATTTTAATTATACCTGGGCCTATACCAGCACCAATTACGGGGTTGATGAATTTACCGTAGGTGGCGACAGAACAGAGCAAATGTGGAACTCTTATGATGGGACCTTAAATTCGTTTAACGTAGATGTACAGGCCGTTTTCGATAACATGTACACCAACATTAATTCGGCTAACATTGTAATAAAGAACGTTCCCATTTATTATACCGGTGCCAATAAGAACACCCGTTTGGGAGAAGGATATTTTATGCGTGCTTTCGATTATTTTAAGCTTGTAAAACAATACGGCGGTGTACCTTTACAACTCGAATCGTTAGAAAACATTCAGGATGAATTTACGCGCAATTCGGCTAAAGAAGTATACGAACAGGTCATTCAGGATTTTACGCAAGCCTACAACCTGCTTCCAAATACAGCAGCCGAAAGGGGCAGGATTACCAAATGGGCAGCTGCGCACTTTCTGGCAAAAGCCTACCTGTTTCGCGCCAGCGAAATAAACAACGACTGGAACAGCGATACCAAAACAGCCGATTTACAAAATGCCATTAAATATGCAGATTTAGTAATTACCAGCGGTCAGCACAGCCTGGCTACCAACTACAGCGATTTATGGAACTTTACTGCCGTTGATGGTGCAAACGAAACTAGTAAGGAAGTTATTCTTGCCGCTCAATTCTCTAACAACACCGCAACACAGGGAAGATATGGCAACCAGATTCACCTGTACTACCCTTCGGTTTATCAAACCTTACCGGGTATGATCCGCGATATTGCCGGCGGAAGGGAGTTTCAGCGTTTACGCTCTACAGATTATGCATTAGATGTTTTTGACCGGGTAAACGATTCGAGATTCTGGAAAAGTTTTAAAACCCGTTATGTTGCTAATAATGCAGCCAGCATACCCAAGTGGGTTAAAGGCAGTGCACCAACACCGGCCCAGGAAGGGCAGCCAAAATTTGCTGTGGGCGAAGAAGCTGTTTTATACATTGTGAACAATGCTGGCGATACCCGCTACACACCAATTGTTCCCAATGCCGACCCGGCTTTACCAACCGATTTAGCCCGCCGCAAGCCTTCTATGTTTGTGCGGTATTTCGCTGGTCAGCCGCAAAGTTATTTAAACACCCATGGCAATTATGGCGTAAGCCAGTATGTAGCCTTATCTAAATTTATGGACGGCTCGAGAAATCTGGTTGCCTCACAATTTGGTCAGCGCGATGGCATTCTGGCCCGACTGGCCGAAACCTATTTAATTGCTGCTGAAGCTTACGGGCGTTTAGGCCAGTATGCTCAAGCTATCCCCTACTTAAACAGTGTGCGCGATCGTGCAGCCTATAAAGAAGGCGAAGACCGTTCTGCTTATGTTGATGGTGGAATTGCCTACAAAACCAATCCAGCGGTTACTTCGGCCATTGTTTCGTATTCTGACAAAAACAGCTATTTCGAATCGAATAATATTCCGGTTACAACCGTTAATACCTTAAGTTCAATGCACCTAAATAGCGAAGCTGATATTTTTAACTCAACCAAAGACTTTTACGATAAAGTAGGTGCAAGCAGCAATGCCGATAAATTTAATGCTTTTATATTAGATGAAAGATCGAGGGAGTTGATGGGCGAACTAATGCGGTGGGAAGACCTGGCGCGCACCAAAACACTGGTAGCCCGTACAGCTGCATTTAACCTCGAAGCCAAGCCTATTGAGGGCAAACATTACCTGCGTCCTATACCCCAAAGCTTCCTGGATGTATTGAAAATTAACGGGGAGGCTTTAACACCTACTCAAAAACAAGCTATGCAAAATCCGGGTTGGTAAGTTTAAATTTCAGAACTTAACCTACTGACAAATTAAGTAGAAATGGGCTTTAACCGAAGCAGGATGTTTCGGTTAAAGCCCATTTTTTATGCTGGACAAACTGCTAAAAAATTTGAATTATTTGGCCTGATACAGCACATTTACACTATCCAGAACCACATATTTGGGTTTAGTGCCATTACCGGTAATGATGTTGTTAAATTGCACATCTTTCGCATCATTAACCTTTATTTCTGCTCCACCGGGTAGCTTAATGGCATCAAACACCACGTTTTTAAGTTTATGACCTTCAGCTTTAAAACCATTGATATTGATTACGGGTTCTTTGGTTAGCGCTTTGGAAAGATCGATATTGCGGAATACAAAATTTTCAAAAACAGGTGGCTCAGGTGCCGCAACCCCATCGTTATTATAGTTTACCGCCGAGAAAATGGTTATTTTAAGCAATTGGCAATCGGCAACAGTTACATTTTTAACATAGCCACCCCGATCTTTAGTGCCTTTTATCTGCATACCATGCAACAATGCTCCTGCTGTACAATCCTGTACTAAAACGTCGCTCACCCCGCCCGACATTTCGCTGCCGATAGAAATGCCATGGCCTCTGGTAAACTCACAATTACTGATGTTTACATTGCGTGTCGGCTTCCCAATAGTATATCCTTCCGGGTTTTTGCCCGATTTAATGGCAATGCAATCATCACCGGTTGAAAAGGTACAGTTAAAAATATAGCTATCGTCAGATGAATCGGGATCTAAACCGTCGCCATTGTGGGCAGTACTGCTAATGTTTAAATCGTGGCAGCTTATGCCTTTGCTGTAAATGTAATGGATAGTCCAGCAGGGCGAATCTTTTATCGTTAGACCCTGTATTTCCACATCCTTGCAATTCATCAGGCAAATTAAACGACCACGGCTCCTCAAACCGTTTTGATCAATCATGGCTTTGCCCAGAGCACCTCCTCCACCGGTAATGGTTCCCTCTCCTTTTATAGCTAACTGCTCAACCTCAAAACCACCTTTATTGTTCATTACACCCGCATTAAGTAAACTGGCATAGGTTTTCATTTCCCAGCCTTCAAAACGGTTGTTAATAAAAGGCAGGTAATCTGCGGTTTCTCCACTGCCTTTTAACACGCCATCTTTGGCGATTTCCAAAGTCATATTACTTTTCAAAAACAAGGCTCCACTTACAAACACACCTTTGGGTATGCGCACGGTACCACCTTTAGGGCAGGCTTCAATCGCTTTCTGAATGCTCACTGTGTTTACAGCTGTGCCATCGCCTTTTGCACCAAATGCGGTTACTGTTAAAATTTTGCCAGTGGCTTTAGTGGTAAATTTTAATGTTGTACTGCTGGCCGATAGTGCTCCCTGCTGGTTTTCGGCTTTAATACTAAAAGTGTAGGTTTTTAAAGGGATCAGATTTTTCAGCGTATAGTTTGTTTTAGCCGAAACACCAACCTCTTTTCCATTTAAGATAATGTGATAGCGAAGCACATCCGAATATACTTTAGGTTTATTCCACACCAATGTAGCCGAATTAGCCGAAATCGTACCCGGTGCTACAAGCGGATTAAGCGGGGGGCCAGCTACAGCAAAAGACTGAAAGGAAAAAACAATTAAAAATGCAAAGATAATTAACGAGCTTTTCATAATTTAACAAGGTTAATGGCATAATTCTCAATTTATGCGCCTTAAATGATTTGGTTAGACCAAGGACTAAACAAGATAATATCATCAAGTTAAAGCAGCCCGTGGATAAACGAAATTATCTTATTCGGCCTGATAAATCATCCTGTAGTGTCCTGCATTAAAAACCACAACATACCATTTAAACCACTAATCAGCCCCTTTATACCAACCAAATCCGTAACGTTTTTAATACCGGATTTGCAGGATAGCACAGGATAGATCGCTGGATTTTATATGTTAATATCGTATTATCTTTTAACCAAATATTTCAGACCATTTATTATTACAAAGCTACAGATATATCTAATCTGTAAATCTGTTGCAGAAAACAAAACCGAATGTAAGGTCAATTATTTGATACCACCATTCAGCTTAGCCGTAACCTAATTAAAAATGAGCCAAAAAAAACTAATAGCCCTTATTGTTTGCTTCCTTTCCTGCCTGCAAGCTTTTACACAAGAAAACACTGTTGTTAGCAGAAGCTATAATTTTAATCCCGGATGGAAACTTTATCTTGGCGATATAGCAACTGCAGAATCTGTTGATTTTGATGACCGAAACTGGAAAGCCATTACCCTGCCCCATGCCTGGAATGAGGATGAGGCCTTTAAAAAATCGATAGAAGAGCTCTCAACAGGGATAGCCTGGTACCGCAAACATTTTAAGCTCCCTAAAAACAGTGAGAACCACAAAATCTTTCTCGAATTTGAAGGCATCAGGCAGGCAGGTGAATTTTACCTGAATGGCAAATTTATTGGTCGCCACGAAAATGGCGTAATGGCCTTTGGTTTCGATATCAGCGATTTGATTAACCCCGACAAAGAAAATATTATTGCCGTAAAAATAGATAATGCCTGGAACTACAGGGAAAAAGCCACCAACTCAGGTTATCAATGGAACGACAAGAATTTTAACGCCAACTACGGCGGTATTTCGAAAAATGTTAAACTACACATTACCAGCAAAATTTATCAAACCCTTCCGCTTTACTCCACCTTACAAACTACCGGAAATTACATTTATGCTAAAGATTATAATATCGATCAAAAATCGGCGACCATTGTATCGCAATCGGAAGTAAAAAACGAAAGCAACCAAACCAGTACCATCACTTACGAAATAGTATTAAAAGATGCTGAAGGGAAAACGATTAAAACCTTTGCAGCAGCCCCGCAGGGTCTTGCCGCGGGTGAAACCAAAATATTGAGGGCTGAATCGCTGGTTAATGGGCTCCATTTCTGGAGCTGGGGCTATGGCTATTTATATACCGTTACTTCACGCTTAAAAGTAAACGGAACTGTGATCGACGAGCTGAAAACCCAAACCGGTTTTAGAAAAGCTGAGTTTAAAAATGGCATGGTGTATTTAAACGATCGTGTCTTGATGCTGAAAGGTTACGCGCAACGAACCAGTAACGAGTGGCCTGCCATTGGTCTATCGGTACCGGCCTGGCTAAGCGATTACAGCAACCAGTTGATGGTAGAGAGCAATGCCAACCTAGTACGCTGGATGCACATTACCCCCTGGAAACAGGATATCGAATCGTGTGATCGCGTAGGTTTAATCCAGGCCATGCCAGCAGGCGATTCGGAAAAAGATGTAACGGGCACGCGCTGGGACCAAAGAAAAGCTGTAATGCGCGATGCGATTATTTATAACCGCAACAATCCCAGTATTTTGTTTTACGAGTGCGGTAACGAATCAATCAGCGCCGAACACATGAAAGAAATGAAAGCCATTCGCGATACCTACGATCCTTATGGCAACCGTGCCATCGGATCGAGAGAGATGCTTGATATACCGGAAGCCGAATACGGTGGTGAAATGCTTTACATCAATAAAAGTGCAACCAAACCACTGTGGTCGATGGAGTATTCGCGTGATGAAGCGCTTCGCAAATACTGGGACGAATTTTCGCCACCCTATCATAAAAACGGTGCTGGTCCGCAATACAAAGGAGCCGATGCCAGCGATTACAACCGCAATATGGATAGCCATGCCATTGAAGATGTAATTCGCTGGAACGAATATTACCAGGAAAGGCCGGGCACAGGTATCCGCGTAAGCTCGGGCGGGGTGAACATCATCTTTTCTGATTCTAATACCCACCACCGCGGCGAAGAAAATTACAGACGCAGTGGCGAAGTAGACGCCATGCGCATTCCCAAAGATGGCTTTTTTGCACACAAAGTGATGTGGGATGGCTGGGTAGATGCCAAAAAGGAAGGTATTTACATCATTGGTCACTGGAATTACCAAAAAGGAATTAAAAAGAACATCTACGTAGTGGCTGCTGGCGATAAAGTAGAACTGATTCTCAATAACAAATCGTTAGGTTTTGGAAAAAAGACTGATGGCTTTTTGTTCACCTTTAATGAGGTAGCTTATCAGGGGGGGACATTGAAAGCGATATCGTACAATGCTGATGGTAAAAAACTGGCCGAAACACAGTTAAAAACTGCCGGTAAGCCCGTAACACTCAAATTGACTACGATGAAAAATCCTACTGGCTTTAAGGCCGATGGTGCAGATGTGGCATTGGTTCAGGTTGAGGTAGTAGATGAAAATGGCAACAGATGCCCAACAGCTTTAAACACCATTAATTTTGAATTGAGTGGCCCTGCAGAGTGGTGCGGTGGATTGGCTCAGGGGCCAGACAATTATATTTTATCGAAAGTTTTACCGGTAGAGGGTGGTGTAAACAGGGTTTTAATCCGTTCGTTAACACAAGCTGGTCAAATTACACTAAATGCTAAATCTGATGGTTTAAAATCAGCTTCAATTGGATTAGCTACGATACCTGTACAGGTAGAAGGTGGTTTATCGAAAAGCTTTCCGGCCGATGCCCTAAAATCTAATCTGACTAAAGGTGAAACACCCAAAGCCCCATCATTTATCGTACAGCGCAAAACCATTAAAATTATTTCGGCAGAAGCTGGAGCTAACAATGATAAAGCCCAGCTGAGTTACGATGATAATGAATTGAGCGACTGGGTTAATGATGGAAAAATTAATACTGCCTGGATAAAATATACACTGGAAAAAGAAAGTACTGTAAGTCAGGTAGCGCTAAAATTAAATGGTTTCCGCTCTAAAACCTATCCGCTGCGCATTAGTGTTGATGGTAAGGAAATATTTAGTGGCGAAAGTAAAACCAGTTTAGGTTATTTTACTGCCAACTGCAAACCCACCAAAGGGAAAACCGTAACCATACAATTGCTTGGTTTGGGCAAAGAAAAAGAAAATGCGGTGGTTGGTGTAGAGATGAATGGCAAAAAACTGGATGACGGCGTGAGCAGAGCAGAAACCAAATTAAAAGGTGGTTTAAGTATTATCGAAGCTGATATCTTTGAAAAACCATAAAGTAAACCAACTATGAGCACACTAAAAACATCTATTTTATTACTACTCTATACCTTAATGGTTTCAGTGGTACATGCACAATCAAAAACCAGCATTGAAATAAATTTCGGCCAGTCCATTGCCCCAATGAAACCTGTTTGGGCCTGGTTTGGTTACGATGAGCCGAATTACACGTACATGAAAGATGGCCAGAAACTGCTCACGGAGATTTCAAAACTAAGTCCGGTGCCGGTTTATGTGAGGGCACATAATTTGCTTACCTCTGGCGATGGTACGCCGGCATTAAAATGGGGCTCAACCAATGCCTACACAGAAGATGCAAAAGGCAATCCGGTGTACAACTGGAAAATTGTTGACCAGATTTTCGACAACTATGTTAAACGGGGCATGAAACCGCTGGCGCAGATTGGCTTTATGCCCGAGGCATTATCTACAAATCCTATTCCTTACCAGCACCAATGGAAACCCGGAGCAAAATACAGTGTAATTGAAACCGGATGGGCCTACCCGCCCAAAGATTACCAAAAATGGGGCAACCTGGTTTACGAATGGGTAAAGCACAGTGTGGCTCGCTATGGCAAGGCCGAAGTAGAAAGCTGGTACTGGGAAGTTTGGAACGAACCAGATGGCGCCTACTGGAAAGGTACGCAAGCCGAGTTTTTTAAACTTTACGATTATGCAGCTGATGGACTAAAACGTGCCTTGCCCACAGCCAGAATTGGTGGTGCAAATGTTACCGGAGGGGCTGCGAAATACCTCGATGCCTTTATTAAACATTGTTTAACCGATACCAATTATGTAACCGGAAAAATTGGCTCTCCTTTAGATGCCGTGCTTTTTCATGCCAAAGGATCGCCACGGGTAGTAAATGGCACAGTAATTATGGATATCAGGGCACAGCTGCGCAATATGGAGTCGAACTTCAAGGTGGTTACCAAATACCCGGAGCTTAAAAACACCCCTGTTATTATCGGTGAGTCAGACCCTGAGGGCTGCGCAGCCTGTGGCATGGCTACCAATCCCGAAAATGCTTACCGCAATGGCACCATGTATTCGAGTTATACCGCAGCTTCTTTTGCCCGCTTGTATGCGCTTACCGATTTGTATAAAATTAATCTCCTGGGGGCTGTAACCTGGTCGTTCGAGTTCGAAAACCAGCCCTGGTTTGCGGGTTTTAGAGATTTAGCCACCAATGGGGTGGATAAACCCGTGCTAAACGTTTTCAGGATGTTTGGAATGATGAAAGGCAACCGGGTAGAAGCCAAAAGTAACCGCATGTACGGGTTGAGATCGGTACTCGATTCGAGTATCAGGAAGCCTCAAAGCGATATTGGTGCACTTGCAGCTAAGGCAGACAAATCGGCGTCGGTAATGGTGTGGAATTACCACGATGAAGATAAAACAGGCACACAAGATTCGGTTAAGATTACACTGAACAATTTACCGGTTAAAACGGTTACCCTAACCGAATACCGCATAGATGCCGACAACAGCAATGCTTACGAAGTTTGGAAAAAAATGGGTTCTCCGCAAAATCCAGACCCAAAACAGATTGCAGCGCTTGAAAAAGCCGGGCAGCTAAAAATGGTTGGGAAACCGATAAAGCATACTAATTTAAAAGAGATAGGGCTGGTATTGCCACAGCAAGGCGTTTCGCTACTGAAAATGGATTGGTAAATAAAAACCTCGCAGGTTTTCGAAACCTGCGAGACCTGATCATCAGGACTATAAGTCCTTAGTTCATCCGGTAGCGATTACAAATCACGACCAACCCCAAGCCGTCATTTCGACTAAGCATAGCGAACGGAGAAACCTATAAATTAATTTGGGGACTAACTCTCTCAGTTAATCTTAATGAATAACAGGTCAGATGGTAGCATCTGATTTCACCCAAAGAATTATTTACAATATTTAGTTAGCACGGCATCGGCTAAATTACTATTCAGTGATTTTACTTTTTTCCAATCACTACAGGCTCCTTCCAGATTTCCAAGTTGTTGCCTGCAAATTCCCCTTCGATAAAAATTTTCCTTATCATCTGGTCTATCTTTTAAAGCCATATCATAATAATAAAGGGCAACTTCAAAATTTTTCGATTCGTAAGCTGCATTAGCTTTCTGGGTATTGAAGAAACTAGGTATTACTTCATCACTAGTGAAATACTTTTTTTCCTGGTACATTAACACTTTAACAGGCTTTCCATTATGGTTAGCGGCAGTCCATTTATTTTTGGCAGCATAAAATATTTTGGTATATGCCCTATCATAATCAGGGTTAATACCTTGAATAATTTTCAAACTATCTGCTTTCCCCAATGGATTTACTATAAAAGTGGCATTCAATGTTCCACTTCTAGCGCTTATACCAGCCTTACTTAACTCAGAAGAAATATAATCACTAAAATCTGGTCCTTTAAACAATGCATATATTTTTTGACTGGAATTAAATACCGTATCAGCACCATTAATCTTATAAATATCATCAGGACTAAGTTCAAGGCTCTCTTGAACCAATTTTTCAGGATAAAAAGTATACTGAATAGCAGTTGGACTTTCTAAAGAACCATTTGCATCCGCCATGACCATAACCAGTTTATTTTTATTCAACTCCATTATTTTTAGGGTATTCATAACAAATCCAACGCCCGATTTTACAAGTAATTTATTTCCACGGATATCAAAAAGAAATTCAGAACCTAAAATAGAATACACAGCAGCATAATAGATTTTATCAGGCATAGCAAATGTGTATTTTACATAGGTGTATTTCAATATATTTTCATCTGGCAGATCATCACCACTAAGAAAGTTCACCTTTCCGGCAACCCATGAACCTGAAAGATCCGATGATTTAATTTGTGCTTTCGAGAAATTGGCAATTAAGCAAATCAAAAGGGTAAAAAAAGAGCGCATTGAATAAAAATTTTAGTGTTACGAATATAAAAAAAGCTTTCATCTATTTTTGTAGATGAAAGCCTTTTTGATTGTATCGGGTTAATCTTATTTCCAATCAAATGGCAAATACCAGTTTGCAGGCGTCATCAGTTTCGATCTGGTTGCGCTTGCATTCGGATCGCCGGCCTTTAACAATTTCTGATAAACGCGCTCGGCCAGGAAAGCTGGATTGTTTTGCCTGCGGGCAACACGTAACAAATCTGGCCAGCGGTTGCCTTCAAAGGCTAGCTCCAATGCACCCTCATCAATTAATTTTCCTTCCAAGCCCAGCATATCGGTTTGAAAACTTACATCCAATGCGGTTACTCCAGCCCTGTTGCGGATACCTGTATTGCGGTACCAGGGGTTTTTATAATCGTTATTGTTTCTGGCATCAAAATAAAAAGGTGCGGCATAAGGCGTTTGCATGGTATTAATTTCATCAAACGAAACAGGCGATGGACTGCCTGCAGCGGTGCGCGTACCATTGTAAAAAGTATTGGCTATACCAATATTTAAAAGTGCCCAACCCAACTTACCCTTACCATCGCGGTTTGCCGCCTCTGAAAAGCGTAAGTGCAATAGTGCCGCACGGTAAATGCCCCACTTCCCACCTCTGTTAAAATTACTGGTTGGGATAATGTTATCGGTTAATTTGGTGATATATGGCCCTGCTACCGAAGTGCTATATGATAATTTCCCGCGGGCATCGTATGGAATACCATTATATTGCCTTTGTGCGTTCCAGTTATCAATGGCTGTTTGGGATGGCTTGATTAGATATTTACCATACAGAGAAGAGCAGACATCGATCATTGGGTTACCAGGCTTATAACTGGCATTGTACGGAATGCCCCATAAAAATTCCATATTCCACACGTTTGCGGTATTGGGTGCAGAAAATATAGTTCTCCAGCCAGCTTCTGTCAAAAGCGTGCTTTCATCCTGCGATCTGCCATAACGTACCGATTGGTCGTTATAATCGGCCGATAGGTAATAAACAATTTTATAGGCGTTGTATGATATGTTAATGTTGCTGTTGTTATTTTCAACATCCATAATTTTTTCGTAATTCTCTGCCGCTTTTACATAATTGTTTTTCCATAAGTAAAGATCGCCCAAAACAAATGGTTTGCAGATAAACAGTTTATTGGTGTTGCTGCCATCGATGGTAATTACCAGAGGGTTACCAGCCGGATAGGCATATACTTCTTTATAAGGCAGTTTTTCGGTAAAATCGATCAAGCGGGTCAATAAGTCATCGAAAGATATGCGCGGAAAGGTGCTTAAGTTTTTAACGTCTTCCACATTCTCTACCGGCTCCGTAATATAAGGTATGCTACCATATTGGATCCCCAACTGCAGGTAAATCCAGCTGCGCAACGCACCGATATCAGAGTAGTGCTTATTAAAATCATCAACGCTCATGCGATGGTCATCGACCATTAATTTAAAGTTTTTAAGCACATCGTTACAGTTCAGAATAACCTTGTAATATGGCCGCGGGTCGGCATAAGGATTATCTTTTGTAGTGGTATGGTTAGAAAGCTGTTTTAAATACGGATCGGCATTTGCGGTTACATCTACCAAATCGGCACGGAGTTCGTTTTGTAATATATAGAGTTTTTGCAAGCCAAGAAACTGACCGTAAATACCAATAACGGCGGCATCGGCATCAGTAGTATTGCGGTAGGCATTGGTAATATCGAGCTTATCCTGAGGTGCTTCATCAGTTATTTTTTTGCAAGACCATGAACCTGTTGCAAGCAGGGCTACTGCTAAAAGGGCAATAACTTTTTTATTAAAATCCATCTTCATCTTTTTATACGTTATCAATTATAAACCAATTCTAACACCCAATTGTACCGACCTGAACTGAGGTTCTAAAGTAGTATCTACACCCTGATTAAAAATACTTCCTGATGCACTGAACTCAGGGTCGTAGCCAAGGTAATTGGTTAGTGTAAACAAATTATTGCCAGTGGCATAAATGCGGGCGTACTTAATGGCTTTTGTTTTTAGTGGCACATTGTAGGTTAGGTTTACCGTACGCAGGCGCAGGTATGAACCATCTTCGATCCAGCGGTCAGAGAATTGTGCATTTCCCATCGGGTCGCCGTAGGCAGCACGTGGTACATTTGTAACCTGCCCCTCGCCTCTCCAGCGGTTTTTCATTATCTCGCTTTGGTTGTAATAGCTACTTCCCGATTCGAGCACTGAACGGGTATAATTGTAAATATCATTTCCGGCAACAAAAGAAACCAGCACATCCAATGTCCAGTTTTTGTAGCCAAACGTATTGTTAATGCTTCCAAAAATATCCGGATTCGGATCTCCGATCACCACTCTATCTGCAGCGTTAATAATTTTATCGCCATTGGTATCTACAAAGCGCATATCGCCTCCTTTAAACGGAATGGTTACGCCAGCGCTGTTAACCATTGATAAACCTGCAGCAGCAGCCTCGGCATTGGTAGCATACACCCCATTGGTGCGCTGACCATAAAATAAATTGGCACTTTGCCCTACACGGGTAAGGTAGGTTCCGTTTGCGTAATTGGTTAAGATATCGGTACCATTTGGCAGGCTTTTTATTTTATTGTTATAAGTAGCCAGATTAATGCCTAAGTCCCATTTAAATGTTTTATTCAGGATACGGGCATTAACACCAAAATCAGTACCTGTAGTTTGCATTCCGCCACGGTTATCGATAAACGAATCAATGCCGCCAATTGCAGCAACAGGCACATAGGTTAACATTTTATTGGTGGTGTGCACGTAATAGTCCAAACTCATGCTTAAACGTTCGTTAAAAAATGAAGCATCAACACCGGTATTAAATTTTGCAATACTTTCCCACTGGATATTGGGATTGGCAATATTGCCCCTAACCAGGCCTTGCAAGCCTAGTAAATTCTGCGACACATAGTATTGTCTGTTATTATAGTTACCAATATCATCGTTACCCACAAGCCCGTAACTCATCCGTAGTTTTAACAAATCAACACCTTTGTAAGCTTGCATAAAATCTTCTGAAGAAATTAACCAGGCACCGCTTAAGGCAGGCAACACAGCGGTTTTTCCACCAAGAATATCCAGCCCGTACCCGCCAACATAACGCACCGAAGAGGTGATATCTTTTCTTCCAAAACGTGATGATGCATCGGTAGCCAATGCCAGGCTCAAATAGTATTTATCTTTATAACTGTAATCGCTTGTGAAATAAGTATTCAAAGAACTCCACTTGCCTATATCGCCACCAAAGTAGCGTAAAGCGGCATTACTGTTCCCTATACTAATAAGTACATCTGTAGCAGAGTTGTAGCCAATGGCAAAATCCTGTTCGCTTTCATTTTGCGAGTAACGTGTACCCAGGGTAAGCTGCAAACTGTGATTTTTAGCAAATACCTTATTATAGGTCAGGCGTAAATCGTTAAAAACATTGGTATACCTGATTACCTGCGAGCCCAGTTTGCTATCGCCGATGGTTGTAGGCAAAACTTCGTTGGTTACCCCCTTGCGTGGAATAAATAAAGTTTCCTGTGTTTTATCGTAAGTTACACCGGTTAGGTTTGATAGTTTAAAGTTTTTATTAAACTGGTAATCGAAGTTGATGTTTCCGAAAAAACGGTATGCTTTTTTCTGGTTTAAACCTTTCTCGATCAGTGCCCGCGGATTACTTACCCCCAATGTATCGGCTTCTGCCAGATTTGGAGATACAGCGCCGCTTGCATTGATTTCATTCTTTGCTAAAAACGGAGCCTTTACCAGTGAGATAAAAACAGGATTGGTACGCGAAGATAAACCCTGATCTTTGAGTGTTTGCTCGGTATAACTAAACGAAAGGTTGGTATTGGCCGTTAGTTTCTTGGTCAGGTTCAAATCACTATTAAAACGCATGGTGTATTTGGTATTGTTTGTCGAATCAATTACCCCCTTATCTTTTGAATAGCCGGCCGACAATGCGTATTTGGCAATGTTATCGCCGCCGCTTACTTTTAAAAAATAGCTTTGATCGAAACTTCTTTGAAATACCTCTTTCTGCCAATCGGTATTTTGATGGTACATTTGATAGGTTGGATTGCTTACCGGATTTGGATCATCGTTCATATAAGGTAACGCCGCAATTGCGCTACTGCTCAATCCACTGCTCTGTAAAACATCAGTTAAATAGGTTCTGAAATCACCACTGTTTAGTACTGCCAGGCTGCGCGGCTTTAAATTAATACTGCTATAGGCCGAAAAATCTATCTGAGTGGCCAAATCATGTGCATGGTTGGTGGTAATTACCATTACACCATTGGCAGCTTTGGTACCATATACTGCGGCAGCGGCTGCATCTTTAATTAAACTAATGCTTTCTATATCCCTTACATCTATAAACTGCAATGGATTATTTTTATGACCGGTGGTTAGCGATGTGCCATAGGCATTGGCATCGAATATCATCCCATCAACAACATACAATGGTTGGTTAGATGCATACAGGGAAGTAAAACCGCGTACAAAAACATCGGCTCCAATACCTGGTGTACCCGAGCGCCTGATGGCGTTAAGCCCTGCAATCCGGCCCTGTAAATAGCTATCGGGAGTTTCTGAATTTACATTCCAGCCACCCTGCGGGTTTACAAAATTAATTGCCGATGTTGAGCGTGCAATGTTTTGAGTACCCGATGGCAACACCACTTCCGTAAACAAAGAGGCGTAATTGGTAGGGTAAATTTTGATGGCTGCCAGTTTGCCCTTATGCACCGGCAATAACTTGGTGTGGTAACCAATGTTACTGATGAGTATGGTAGCATTAAAATCGGGTACAATAATGGTAAATTTCCCTTTATCATCGGTTAAGGCTCCAGAAAAATCAGTAACGGTGAGCTTAACGCCAACGATGGGTTTATTGGTATAACCATCTACAACCATACCGGTTACTTTTTGGCCAATTAATTTCTTTTGTTTCACTTTTACCGTTGTGGTATCGGTACTGTACTGGCTGGTATCTGTTTTTTGTGCCAAAGCAGCAACAGAGCACATAAGCCCGAAAAGTATCAGTGAAAATCCTTTCTTTATAATGGTAAAATTATGCATAGTCTTTTTTTGAGTCAGATTTACTTGATTACGGAAGAATAGGTTCAAATCTCAAATAATCTAAAATGAGCGTATTTACATTTACAGCAGTGCTGTTTGCCGAAGTAAGCCTTAAATCGAGCACACCAAATTGTTTGGGGCTATAATCGCCCAAATACACTTCGCTATAATTTAAAGGTGTTACCGTTTGGGTTGCAAACAAATCATATACCGGCAAATCGATTGTAGAGGTTAACGGGTTATAAATAAAATAACGCTGTGTAAAATTAGCCACCTGCGAATCGCCTGCTGCACCAGCAATTGCCCGGGCATAAACCTTGTATTTTACAAAAGGTACAGCGGTTCGGTAATAACGGATGTAATATTCGGCTATAGCGTGGTTATACACTTCAATATCACGATAGGGCACATTGTTGTTATCTAATTTTAACCTGTAAAAAGTATTATTTGTCCTGTCTGCCCTGAACGAGAAAGGATTTTCGCCTTCAATTTTAAAAACAGGCACTTTATCTTTTAACCTGAAAGGAAGGGCATTCACCACATATACAATACCATTGCTGGCTCTGTACGATTTTACAATTGCCGCTTTTGAAACCGGAATTTTAACCCCCCTTGTCGAAAGCAGAGTATCAGGCAGCTTATCTAAAGTATACAGGCCTTTCACAGTTAAATCTCTTACCAGGGCAAACTTATCGCTTACAGAAAAGTATGGAGTTAGTTTGGCAGCTTCGCTGTTGTAAACCGCATCTGGCAACATAAAGAAAGTATACTGCTGATTTTCGGTTCTCAAATCGGCCACAGTAGTCCAATACGCATTGCGCGATACCATTGGCGGGTTGGGTGCAAAAATGGGTGCACCAGAATTGGTGTAACCAATAATGGCGGCATTGGCCGAATCGATTACCAGGGTAGAAATATTGCTGATGTAGCTGGTTTGTAAAGGAGCATCGGTACTGCCAAGCATGTATTCCCATACATTTTTTTTGGTTTCTACAGCTTTATCAATAACGTACAAGGCGCCGTTTCTAACAAATTTACCGCTACCTACAACACTTGCTTCTTCATATTTATCGCCAACTATGGTAGCATATTTTTTATTCATCAAACTCACCCGCAAAGTATCGCCAATATTTTTTGGTGTCGTAATGGTGGTATAGGCTACGTGGTTGGCAACAAAATCTTTTAATTTAACCGGATCAGCCGAAATTGCGGCATCGAGTGTAGCCAGGGCATCGTTAGTAGGTGCCCATACGGTATAACTTTGCGAAGATGTAAGTATTTTATCGTAACCGGTGCTTTTAATAAAACCGCTAAACTTACTCAGGTTGGGTTGCGCTGCTATTTTTTCGAAAAGATCTACCGTATTATCGATATTAACTACCTCTATATGTTCATCCATTGCATTTTTGCAAGAATTTAGCCCGAGTAAAGTACTCATCAGCAATAAGGTATTTATTAAATATTTTTTCATTCAGGATATTATAAATGGTGTAAAAATTTTAAAAGTGCCGGCTAAGCTGCCGGTGCTTTTTTATGGCCTGTTAAACTGTGCACCAGAAATTGAAAACCTTGGGTAATTCTGATCGGCATCTACAGGTATAAAATGGATCATATCAATCCACATGCTGGTAGATGCACCCGCGTTTGTACCTATACTGGTTAACCTGATCCAGTGCCTGTCGGTTGTCTGTATATCGGCAGTTCCGGCCAGGCGGCCAACCATGAGCTCCCAGTTAGAAGCGCTGTTGGGTTGTGTTCCTTTTAAACCAGCAGCATTTACATCGGTAGTAGTAGCCATATAGCGTTTAAACCCGTTGGTTAACATTAAGGGATCTGACGATGGCAGCGCAGCAGCAGCGGTAGTATTTACCCCCGATGAAGTAAGCGTTTGCCTAAAATCGACCAGGTTGGGCAATACCTGCTCGCCTGCCCTGCCCACATCTACACCTACCTGGCAAACCGGGCCTGTAGTACTTTGTTGTGCATAACAAACCCATATTTTATATTTCCCTTTAACCAGCATCGGGCTTCTAAACTCTAAAACCTGGGTTCTTAAAGTATTGGTACCCATAGCCACGGTAATATTGTCATTGTTGTTGTACATCCTTTTGGCATCAGGTACGGTTACGTACGAGTAAAAAGGAAGCTGGCCGTTGTAGCGGTTTAGCGTCATGCCACTAAGCAAACTTGCTCCGTTTGCAACCAGATCGATGGTTGCAGCTCCAGCGCCCCTCCATTTTGGGTTTGTGCGGAGTTCGGGCTGATCGGCAACATCGAAATAAACAGCAGTTTGCACACGTACCTTAATGCTGAATGGTTTTTTCACTTCGTGAAGCACTCCATTTGCCGCAGTTACATCGCTAAAGGTTCTGTTAATTGGCACACCAGGTTCTATCACACCATTAAATTCATCTTCATTTAGCAGAATAGACTGACCAGAAAATTTAGTGGTGATAATTTCTTTAGGTGCAAGGGTATAAATAGCCGGCGATGTAATGATATCGGGGGTATAGGTTGGCCCGGCAGAGATATGGTAAGCCATATACAGCCATAAGCTATCGGTATGGTTTTTAGGATCGCCCGTTTTTGAATACCTGTTTTTAAAGCTGGCATATGTTGCAAAACCAGCCGCTTTAAGTGCAGAATCAGATTCGAGGATAATGGTTTGAAACCTGCGTGTAGTATCTTTTGCAGCTGCACCATTTATATTAAGCGAATCGTAAAACCCGGTTTCTTTTAATGCCTGGGCGAAATAAGTATAACGGGTATTGGCCTCAATACTTTTTGACAGGGTTAATGTTGCCGGATTTAAAACATGATCTAAAACATGGATAATGCCGTTACCTACCCTGATGTTGGATTTGGTAATTTTTGCTATTTTATTTACGATATAACTGCTTACACCGCCTTCGTTGGTAGCGCCGGTTTGCAGGTACTGCCCATAAAGCGTTATTTGCGCCAGTTTTCCATCGGTAAACTTATTGGTTGCCACAGTATCAGGCAGCAAATGGAACTTTACTACATCTTTTGCCTCATCTATGGTTAAATCGGCAACCGAGGCTTTACCTTTGGTTTTAAGCCATTCGGTTATCGCAGTATTGCTTGGCGTAAATAAGGTGTACTTGCCATACGCGCCTAAAAAACCTGTAGTACCCGAGCGGTCTATAATCTGTTTCATTAAAGAAAACTGATCAGGATAACGATCCAGGTAGCCGGTAATATTTACGTCATCGGTAGTGGCCAATGTATATTGTTCTCTTTTACAAGCATTAATAAACACCAATGTAAAAGCTACTACAACCATTAAAATGGTAAGGTTACGGAGTTTTAAATTACTTTTCATCGTACTGTTTTATTTAGTGTAAAAAGGATTTTGAACCAGTTTTGGGTCGGCAAAGAGCTCGGCCTCATATATGGGGAGGTAATGACTATTAATATCCCTGAATTTTACAATGGCAGATTGTTGTAGTGCCGGCGAAACCGTTTGGGCTACAATGTTAATCAGCACATCCAGTCTGCGGTAATTTTCGCGTTTGGCCATGCGTAAAATATCGTACCAACGCTTGCCCTCGAAAGCAAACTCACGCGAGCGTTCCGCCAGAATATAATCACACAAACCATCTTTGTCTTCCACATCAGGCGTTTGAGCGGTTGCGGTAACGGCATTTCTTTTCAGCCTGATTTCGTTAATGATGCCCAGAGCCTCTGTACCACCATTGGTTTGTGCCAGAGCCTCAGCTTTCATTAATAAAATATCGGTAATGCGGTAGGCCTGCCAGTTTACAAACGATGGTGTTTCGGTGCCCCACTTTATAATGCTAAAATCAGAGTTGCGGTAAAAAACATCGCCACGGATATCGTAATTGCGGTCTGGATCAATATCATCGGGCATAAACACATCGCTAGCTACGTAAGCAGAAGCAATAAACCTTTTTTTTGATTGAATTAATAAATTGGTAAAAACATTATTAACTGAACTTGTATTGTTAAACTCAAAAATGGTTTCGGTTGAGCTGCCGTTATAGAATACATTAAAATACCACGATGAACCGGCCGATTGCATGGCGAAGCGCTGTGAGCTGATAATTTTATTACATTCTGCCAGGCATCCGGTATAGTTATCCATCCAAAGGTAAACGTCGGCCAAAATAGCATTTACGGTAAATTTAGTAACCCGTCCTTTATCGGTAACGGTGTTACCGTAGCTGGTAACTGCACCGGCTTCTGCTTTCTTAAGGTCGGCTACAATTTGGTTTAAAATGTCGTTTCCGGCAGTTTTTGGCAAATCCTGCAAATCGGTATCTTTCGATGTTGAGGTTAATTTTAAAGGAACATCCCTAAAGGTTTTAACCAAGTAAAAATACATCAGGCTTCTGAGCGTTAATACTTCGCTCAAATAAGCATTAAGTTGCTCGTTACTAAGCGTAGGGTCAATTTCCTTTACTGCCGGTGCATAATCGAGCACCGTATTGCAAAAATTAATGGTGCGGTAAAATGCCGACCACCTGCTTACCGAATTACTTTCTACAATATTAACATCAAAAATATCTTTCTCCTCGTTGGTTACCCCGGGGCCTGCATCAATCATATCGGCACGTATTTCGCCAAACATAAACAGGTACTCGGTTAAAGCCTTATCGCCTACACCTGGCGGCGGGGCCAGCAAAGAAGCGTAACAGCCCGAAACTGCCGCCTGGATATCTTCTTTGGTTTTCCAAAAACCCTGTCTGGTAATGCCATCACGAGGCTGTGTATCTAACCATTTCTTACAAGAGCTGCTCATCATCAGCACCATCATTACCCCTACACTATATATAATCTTTTTCATTTTGTTGCCTGTTAAAAGTTTGCAGTTAAACCAAGGGTGATTGTTTTAATTGGAGGAGTGGTAGAGTTATCTACAACTGTAGAAAAAGCACTCAATTTTACCGGAACTTCAGGATCCTGACCGGTGTATTTGGTAAATGTCAATACATTTTCTACCATTAAATTGGCGCTCAGCCCTTTCATTCCCAGGCGTTTTAAAAACATTTTATTAAAATCGTACTTAAGTGTTACGCTCCTTAACCTTAAATAAGAGCCATCTTCTACATAGCGGTCTGAGCCTAAAAAGTTATAACCTGTACCGTATGTAGCACGTGGGATATCGGTAACGTCGCCCTCTGTTTTCCAGCGGCGTAAAACGGCCGTACTCTGATTATTAAAACCATACATACTTGTGGTGTTAATTTTTGTTCCGTTAATAATCTGGTACCCGGTTCTATAACTAAAATTAGCCCCAAAACGAATATTGCCGTTAATGGTGATCCCGGTTCCGAAACCTCCGGTTAAATTGGGGTTACCATTTCCTAAATACACAACATCCTTATAGTCGATATTTCCGTCGTGGTTAATATCTTCATACATGGCATCGCCAGGCTGAAAAACATAATCAACCGATGGGTAAGCGAAGCGCATATATACTTTTTGGCCATTCGGACCAACAATCTGGTTTCCATTATCGTCTAACGCAACTGTTGAGTTTAAGTCTTTATAAACACCTTTGTATTTAAATCCATAAAATGAACCAAATGGGTTATTTTCCTGAATATAAACCTTAAACACATTGTTATTGGTAATTCTACCGTTGTTCTCACGCGGGTAAAGCGGATCTATTTCGCGGATAATATTTTCGTTATGGGCAATATTGAAAGAGAAATCGATGCGGAGTTTCTGGGTCCTAACCGGAGTATAATTCAGGCTAAATTCCCAGCCCTGGTTATCCATGGTACCTACGTTCATATCAACACCCGAGTAACCATTATAAGTTGGAATGGCAATGCCCTGATAAAACAGATCGGTTGTACGTTTACGATAAACATCAACATCGATATTTAACCTGTTTTTAAATAAAGCCAGCGTTAAACCAACGTTTGATTGTGCAACTTTTTCCCAGCGCAGATCAGATAATTCGATATTGGTTGGGTACACACCCGATGAACCTAAATAACTGAAACCATAATTCTGGTACATATTGAGGTAAGAATAATCGTTACGCGGTGCATTACCTACAATACCATAACTGGCCCTAAAACTCAAATCATCAATGTATCTTTCGGTGCGTTTCATAAAAGGCTCTCCTGAAACACGCCAGCGTACCGATGCTGAAGGAAATAAGCCATAGCGGTTATTAGGGCCAAATTTAGAGTTTCCGTCGCCCCTGATACCGGCATTAAAAATGTAACGGTCTAAAAATTTGTACTGTGCGTTTAATAATAAACCAACTGATCTGCTTTGCGCAAAAGAAGAATAGGCCGAGCCCGATAAATTTGTTCTTCCATCAATTGATGGATCGGCTAAATAAGAAGATGCAGTGTTGCTGGCAAACATGCCTTGCCCTGTTCTGCGGCTATCGTTACTATCGAACCTGGCAAAAGCAATTAAATCGTGTTTTTTACCCAATTGCGGGGTATAAGCTAAGGTAATATTGGTAGCCATGGTAAACGAATCGCCGTCAGAATCGCCCGCATAATTTACTACCGGTTCAGAAAAAGGCCTTCCGGTGGCAATCTGAGGCAAGAATTTTTTCACCTTGGTATTGTTTATATCTGCCTGGAAATTTGCGTTAAGCCTTAACCTGTCGGGAATAATCTGGTACTGTAAACCAAATTTCGGGATCACCCTTTCGCCCAGCTGCTGGTTACTTGCGGCCATGGCCATAGCCAATGGATTGTAGGTACCTAAAACACGTGAGTTTCCAAAATCGTAAATAAAACTACCTTGCGCGGTAGCGGCCGGACTAAAATAATTGGAGGTTAAATTACCATATTCATCATACTCGTAAATAGCCTGGTTTGGCATTTTGGTATAGGCTACATCTCTTACATTGGCATCTCTTGAACCGCTTGGATATAAATTCTGATTATCGATATGGGTATAGGCAATATCCGCACTAAAACGGATTTTATTCGAAACCTGGTAATCTAAATTTACCCTGGCACTTAAACGGCCTAAACTGGTTCCTTTTGTAGTTCCGTTTTGGTTAAAATAGTTTAACGAAGCTCTGTATTTTGCCTTTTCGCCCCCACCAGAAATAGACAGGTTATGATCTTGCAGGTAACCGATTCGGGTAATAGATTGCAACCAATCGGTGTTATTGCTAAAATTATAATAGTTGTAAGGATCGTTCTTATCGTATTGAAATTGTTTTGCAAACTCCGTACTCGAAAACTGCCTGCCTGCATTGTAAAACTCTTCTAAAATTAATGAAGAGTATTGGTTACCGTTTAACATCGGGATAGCACTTGGCTGCTTAGAGTAAGAACCTTTAAAGTTATAAGAAATAGCCGGCGGCCCCATCGCCCCCCGTTTAGTATTGATTACCAATACCCCATTTGCAGCTCTCGAACCCCATATAGCGGTTGCTGCAGCATCTTTTAATACACTTATATCTTTAATATCTGATGGTGCAATGTTTAACAGCTGACCGTAATTACTTTCATCTGAAGTAGCAAAATTGAAGTCGGATGGTATGGTAATATCATAAGGCATACCATCTACCACAATTAGCGGATCTACCGCTCCGTTGATAGAAGAAGTACCCCTGATCCTGATCTGCATGGGCGCACCCGGATCGCCGCTGGTGGCCGCAATATCTAAACCGGCCAACCGGCCCTGCAAAGCCTGGTCAATCGATGCGGCCTGCATGTCTTCAAGTTCTTTTGCATTAATGGTACCTACAGCAGATGTTTGATCGCGTTTATCGATACTCATTCCACTTCCGTTATCTGTTTTTGCCCTCGAAACAATTTGTACTTCATCCATTTGATTATCAGAAGCCTCTAACTGGAAGTTGATAACTGCTTTATCGATAGCAAGCGGAGCAGTTGATTTATATCCGATATAAGAAACGGTTATTCTATATGTTTTATCTGCAACAGGAAGTGAATAATTTCCATCAATATCAGTAGAAACACCCTTTACTACCCGCCTGTCTTTATCAACCAGCACTACTGATGCACCAATAATAGGCTGCTTATCTTTCTTATCAATTACCTTTCCCTTTACATAGTTAATTTGTTGAGCGCTGGCTATAGCCGACATTAACAAACAGCACAGTAAAATAAAAGTACTATATGTATATCTTTTAGTCATTTTAGTTAAAATTGGTATTTTAAGTATGAATTGATTTGGTGGATAACCGCCCGGTTCGAAAGTACATTGCTCATATCTGTAGGGCCTAACAGCACATTAACCGTAGTTCCGGTAACATCTCTTAACATCAGAGAGTTAACGGTATTGATGGTAACATTAATTTTAGCAGCATCGCCAGCGTCATTTTTAAGCAACGATTCAAATTCACCTATTTTCTGGCCATCGCTTACCACCGTGCTTTTATTAATGATATGGTATTGGATAAACTTATTTACCTTGGTAATATCTACCCCATCGGCCGAAGTAAAATTAGGAACACCGGTAGTTACATTACCAGGTAACAAACCTGCTTTTACAGCCAAAACAATGGCAGCATTGGTTGGAATAAAAATGGTATAGTTAACACCATCGGTTAAACCTGTTATCGCACCGGTAGTTTTGTTGTAAAGTACACTGTTAAATAAATACTGATAAAAATTATAATATGGTGCTGTTGCAGTTGTTCCATATTTTTCGATGTGTTTACCAATGTTTAATATGGTATAGGTAAGGGCTTCATTTCCATAAACTGCAGCACCGTTAATTGGCGTCGTATTTACCGAATCGATTGGAATGGTTTGCTTAGCTACCAGGGTACTGTCTTGTGTACCTGCAGAAAGTAATTTTCCTTTATCGTATTTTACATATTCTCCGTTAGATGCTTCAATAATGCCAGATCCGGTGGTGAAGTTAGGTACCGCCCTATCGCCTAGTGGAATGATATGTGTTTGGAGAATGCGTTTAAAAGCAACAAGATCGCCACGAATTGGAGCCGATACGAAAAACGGATCGTAAGAAAAGCCCATTTTTTTAAGTGTCTTATCCGGAATTAAAACAACTAGATATCTTAAGGACGGGGTTTTAATCGGGATAGTTAAGCCGAAATAATTTAAAGCCTGTTTCATGATACTATAATCAGGATCGAGGTTTACATTGCCATACACTGTAGCAAAAACACTTGCATTTTCTGCCTTGTCTACACCATACAAAAAGCCATTACTTAAAGCCTGTTTATCTACCACATCTGTAATGGCACGTTTCGTTAAATCGCCTAAAGCATTGGTGGTATTTTTAAACTTAGTTGGGAAAAGCGGCGTAATGTACAGGTGCGAGTTTACAAAATCCCTGATCAGATCGGGGGCTACTACATATAATTCGGTTAGCGTATTTACGCCTTTTTTCTTCCAATATTTTAAGAGTACATTTTTAGCGTAAGTGTTTACCGCATCGTTGGTTGGTGCCAAAATACTATAAGAGCCTTGTTGGGCATCATTGGCATCAACTTTAAGGTAGTTTTCGTTATTTGGCGAAAAGGCCAGTAACGTGCTGTAATTTTTAACATAAACATTGCCTGCCTTGCCGGTTAGCACCTCGTATTTATGAGAAATTTCGGTATTGAGGTTATAGGTAACAAATTTATCCAGCAAACTTTTAAAAACACTATAATCTGGTTTTTCATTTACATACTGATCGATACTTAACGGCGGCGTTAATACTTTATCGATAACATGGATTACCCCATTTTCGGCAATAATATTTTGTTGGTCGCTTAAAATGTGCGCCGGACCAACATTTGCACCATTATAGGAGGTGTTTGGATAAAAAAAGTTATAATCTATAGCCGAAAGGCCGGCCATGGTTACAAATGGTGATAAAAAATAAGTAATGTTCTTATTGTTAAAATCTCCTGAGACGTAAGCGCCATTGCGGTTGGTAGCAATGGCTTTTATCGGATTGCCATTGTTATCCTGTGTATCATACACAAAATCGTAGTAAACCGAACGTCGTCTGTAAGCGTTGTTCTTAATAAAACCCTTACTCGAAAAATAATCACTTAACTTTTCTACCTTTTCGCCATCATAAATCATTGAATAGCGTACAATCTTCGAAGCCAGATCAACCGAAACTTCGGTTAGGTTATTTTCTTTTAAATAGGTAGCAAAAGCTTCGTCGGTTGGTGCAAAAACCGTCCACGAGCCAGCTGCGCTTAAGGTTTCTTTGTAGCCGGCCTTATCTACACAATCTAAAAACTTAGTGAAATTACCTTTGGCCTGTAGCTGTTGATAAATGGGATCGCCCAGGTTTTCGGGACGGCCATAAAACTCATCAAATTCCTTTTTCCGGCAACTGCTCAGAAAAAAGATAACTGTCAAAAAGACGATTAAAAATCTGGGTAAAATTATACGCATAGCAATTTTATTGGATAACGGCCATTAAAAATACTGGGCAATAAAAAGCTAGGTATCTAAATCAATTAGAAGTTGGTAGAGGAGAAAAATTGACTAAAAATGATGCGTAGAGTTTTATTGCATAGAGTGGTATTAACGTTCGTTAATTAATTTTTGGTTAAAAGGTTATCTGGTTAGAAAAATTATTTCTTAAATATAAAAACGTGCAGTAAAAATCCCATCCTGTACTATCCTGCCTTTTTATTGTAAAATATTAGCATGAATGTAAAACACTCATTTACGACGAACTAAATCGATTAATGATGATTAAAATTAATTTGTTAAATATTTTTCGACTGATTACACATACATGTTTTTAGTGAAAGATGTGAAAATAGAATAATGGTTGATTAACCTTTCTATTGCATTTAGATTACCATCCGATAGCTATCGGATCGAGCTGGCAATGACGGTCAGTGCTAAGGGATGCAACAAATGTGTTCACAGTAGTTTTGGCCGGCGTGCTTCGCCGACCAAAAAAGCTGTTTCGCAATGAACGTGAAGGTTTAAATTCAATTCACCTAATTATAAGGCGTAATGGTTACCGGCCCAATTAAACCCGATGGCATTACCGTCCAGTTTGAAGCGTCGAAATCTTTATAATTGATGTTTACAAAATTAATTTCGTGGTAGTTGCGCCAGGGGATTTTTCTAATATCCATATCGCGGACGCGGTTGGCCATTAAATTAACTACTTCTATTTTAATGGTGTTGTTGCCTACTTTAAGGTATTTACCAATACGGGCCTCAAAAGGGATGCTCCACAAAATGCCCACCTCTTGTCCGTTAATCGATACCCTTGCGCTTTCATCAACCCGGTCGAGGTTTAACAGATATTCTTTGGCCGATTTATCCTTTAAGTTGAAGCTAGAGTTATATACACCTGTACCTGAAAAGGCCTGCAGTTTTGGGTCGCTTAATTCCGTCCACGATACCAGTTTACTGAGTTGTTGATCTGCTGGAATTTCTGGTCCGCCGGTTGTAAAATGCAAATTCCAGGGATTGGTTACTGCTATTGGGTTAGCGGCCTTATTGAGGTAAAGCCAGGGTTTATTTGCGGCAAAATTTGCTCCTACCTGTAAAAACAGCGTTTCGCCCGATTTGATCTGTACACGTACTTTGCCATTTTCTACAGCTGCCAGACCAACAGCAGTACTTTGCGGATCCATAATCAATGCAGCACCTGTTTCGTTTAAAGGCACATAGGTATCGATATCTTTAGCAGTATGGTTAACCAGGTAATAGTATTTTCCGGTATTGGTTTTCCGCCTGATAAACTGCAAACCTGAGTCGGTTAAAGCTTCGCGGTTAACTGCAACCAACTTTAAGGCATTTTGGATATCATTGGCCAGTATAATTTCGCCCTTTCCGGTTTTAAATGTTTTAATGCCATCATTTCCTTCTGTAAAAGTAAGTTTAGCCAAAATGGATTTTAACTGCTCACGCCTTGCGCTCAGGTTATTTAAACCGGGTACATCTTGTGGTAAAGCCTGAAAAACAACCTTAGCGCCATTATTGGCCAGCTGAATCATGTTGTTTAAAGTTTCAATACTCATCATTTGGCACTGCGGAACAAGCAATACTTTATAGGGGGCTGCTGCAGTACTGGTGCTGATCAGTTGGCCATTCACGGTTGATTTTTTCAGCAACCTATCTGATGCAAAATCATAAGCATAACCCGATTTGGAAAGTTGTTTGGCGAGTTTGTAAAAAGGTGTTGGGTACAGCCATTCGTCAACATCGTGCACTTTGAGGGCCATATCCAAGCCTTTGGCTTTGTTCCAAACATCGTAAACCGGCCAATAAATCAGTATTTCGTTATCGGCCTGCCCGGCTTGAAGAATAGATTGACAGCGGGCGATATAATTGTTTAATCCCTGGGCCTGCGGCCACAAACTGTTATTCGGGTTCATTTCTACCGAAGCATAAAACAACCAACCCGGCCAGGGCACATTGGCTGGCGAATTGGTAGTACCATGATAGAAAACATGGTTAATACCCGATAGAAAAAGCTGCTCTACCTCTGGTTTACACTGCGAAAAAGAAGTTTTAAAATGTTCGGTAAGCCAGGTAAAAGTTTCAGAAGAAATGAGTTTCTTGCCTCCGGTATGCCCTGCCGAGGAAGCAAATTTCGACATGATCGGGTCGGGGTCTACATTTCTAACATCGCCTGCATCGCGTCTCAAGCCCGCAATAGGAAAAAAGCTTGAGCCAAAAATTTCTGTTTCGGGAATATCAACTGCCCCATACAAATCGAGCAGGTTGCCTGGGGAGCCATGCGACTGGTTTTTGGTTTTAGATTGTAGACCGTGTGCCCAATCAGTCCATTTTTGGGTAAAGTTATGCAGTAAAAGTTCATCCATGGTTTCCCGATAATCGGATTTTAATCGGGCCATGTTTTCGCCGGTAGAATCTTTACTGGCTAAATCTTTGAGATAGCCCGCTAAATCGTAACCTCGGTTTTTTCTAAATTCCTGAAAAAATGTTGGTGTCCAGGTAGCGCCGTAAACTTCGTAACTATCGTTAAAAAACGACCTGATGCCTTGCGGTTTGTTGTTAAAAGCATCGCTAAACCTTTTCAGGTAAACATTAACCGAGTTTTTATCCAGGTGATCTAAAGTAAAGCCCTCACCACCCGGTGCAGCACGTTTAACCAATTGCCTGGTTTTACCTGAAAATGCAGCGTAAATATTCCAGGTACCATTACCCGGCGACCAGTTTAATTTTCCATCAGGCTGCATTTTAGATAACAGGTTGAGTATTTCTCCATTTTCGTTATAAGCGGTTACCGCTTGTAATAGCGCAAAATCTTGCTTGGCCTCTTTAACTTTAATGGCTTCGCTCAGTTTTTCGCCTGCTTTTAAGGCATATTGTTGAATAATTAGCTTGGTTGCAGCATTTTCTGGTTTAATCTGCGGACCACCAAAGGGCCAGCCCGTACCGGTATTCATATCCACACCTAAACCCAAAGCGTTTGCTTTGTTAACGGTAAAATGCAAAGCGTCCATCCATTCGGGTGACAAAAACTGAAGGTATTGCTTTTCGAAGCCCTTTGCGCCGTAAATGGGCGTAATTTCTACACCGCCTAAACCTGCATCTTTATATTTTTGCAATACGGCACTGAGATTCGGTTCATCAACGGCATTCCCCATCCACCACCAGCGGGTCCAGGGTTTCATTTCTTTTTCAATAACCGGCCAGGTAGTTGCTTTTTTTACTGGTTTTTGCGCACTGGCAGTACCACAAAGCAAAGCACAACCTAACAGAACAGCATAGCGTTTACGTATTTGCATATTTTTAAGCTAAATGGAAAACCATTTCTAAAGGGAATGTTTTTGGAGAATTATCGGCATTTGTTTCCATAATATCGGCCATGTAAGCCCACCATTTCTGCACAATCTGTGTACTGCCCAAATCTTGCGATGAGCTACCACTCTGCTGTTGTACAGCAAACAGGCTGTTGGTTTCTTCGTCTAAAAATATAGAATAATCGCTTATTCCATTCTCCTTTAACAAGGTAGCTAACTCCGGCCAGATCTCATCATGGCGTTTCTTGTATTCTGCTTCAAAGCCTGGTTTAAGTTTCATTTTGAATGCAATTTTCATATTTAGTTTTATTTTGTTTTGATTCGTGTTGCCACGAATCGCTTTCTTAGCATTAACTTTTTTTACCACAAAGGCGCAAAGCCCACAAAGCCATTTTTTCCATTATATCAACAACTTACATTGTCAATCTGCCTGTCGAAGACCTTTTATTAATCGCCATGGTTCGTGTCACCACGAACCATTATTGTCTTCTTCCTTTTAAAATTAATTTACCACAAAACTCAAATCTCCGCCATTATCTCCTGCTGATTTAACCCAGAGCAGTTTAGCATTTGCATCGTAATACCAACCTGCTGATTGATCTAACTGGCTGGCGTTTTGCAATTGTTTTACCACCTTACCGTTCTCGGTAAGCGCTTTTGGTACAGCTTGCCCTTGCCAGTGCACTTTAGCCAGGTATTGATGTTTAGCTGGATTAAAACTTCCGGTAGGTTTATTCACTTTGAGTGTAAAACCTGTTGATTTTAAGGAAGCGGTAATGGCCGTTAAAGCAAAATCTCCTTTTTTGTAGGCTGCACTTAAATTATCGTCTTCATAAAATTCATATTTCGATTCCCCATAGGGAAAAATATCAAGGGTAATCACATCAACTGGTTTTTCTCCGGCATAAGTCATTTCAGGCTGCATCGGAATAATGCTTCCGGCCTTAACAAAAAGCGGGATGGTATCTAATGGTGCTACCACATGATGATAACTTTTCCCTTCATACTTTTCGTTTGTCCAGTAGTTAAACCAGGTGCCTTCGGGTAAATAAACCGAACGTGTAATGGCTCCTTTTGTGGTTACAGGTGCCACCATTAACTGATCGCCAAACATATACTGATCGCCGATTTCGTACACATTTTCATCGTCCTGATGGTTTAAAACCAAAGCGCGCATCATGGGTACACCAGTTTGGGACTGCTGGTGCATACTGGTGTACAGGTAAGGGAATAAACGGTAGCGCAGCAAATCGTATTTTTTGAAATTGCGCAGCGCATCATCGCCATAGTGCCAGGGTTCTTTATATCCGGGATGATCCATACCAAAAACCAGTGCAATTGGACTAAACATACCAAACTGTACCCAACGGATATACAATTCGGGATCGGCCGGATGTTCGAAACCACCCATACAATGTGCCCAGGAGCCTACTCCAGAAAGTCCAACATTTAAACCAGCCTTAATTACGGGGGCAAAATACTGCCATTCGCTGGGCCAATCGCCGGCAAAAATATAAGGGTATCGCTGTATGCCTGCATAACCCTCGCGCGTTTGGTTAAGCCCTCTGAAACCGTTAAACTTTTCAAATTCCAAAAAAGGTGCTTTGGCATAAGCAATTGGGAAGAGGTTATGTAAGCGTTCAGCGTTCTTTCCGGTAGGGCCAACTTTTTCACTTTCGTTGGCCAATGCGCCAAATGCACTACCCTCGTCGGTTTTAAGAAATTTAGCACCAAGTTTAGCTACCCGCATTACGCCATTATCCCACCACCACTGTGTAGCCTGATCATCAAAAAAGTTAACAAACTCACCGGGTTTTCCATTCTCCGGAAAAGTATAACCTTTGGCCTGCGCCTGATCTAAAAGATTTAGTTTTTTAGCATTATCAAAGCGTGGACGAAGGTGTAAGCCCACCATTTTATAGTTCATGGCATAAATGCTGTCGAACATCGATTTTGGATCTTTAAAGGTTTCGCGCCATTCGAAAGAGGTTGCTCCCTTTCCGCCTTTTTCGCCAAAGAGGCGCCAGGTCGAATCCAGCCAGAGCAAATCGACCGGAATACCCAGCTCCCTGTATTTTTTGGCCAGTTCGACTACGTAATGATCGGATGTTTTCTCTTCGTGGCTCCAGGTACCACCACTGTATGTACCTGCATGCAAACCAAGTGCAAATTGCGGCAACATGGGCGATTTACCGGTAATGTTGGTATAATGGTTTAAAATGGCCGGAAAGGTTGGTCCGTAAATAAAATAATAATCCAGTTCGCCATCGGCGGCCTTAAAACTGTATTGAACTTTCTGACTGGAACCCATATCCCATTGTGTAGCGAATGAATTGTGCAGAAAAATGCCATACCCCTTGGTGCTCATAAAAAACGGAACCGGGCAATAATTGGCTTCGAGAATGTTATAGGCGCCAATAGCATGAGGCAAACCTTTACCACGCCCCACATTTAAAGTTACCTTTTTAAAGCGACGATCCATAAAGTCCATGCGTTCGCCAAAGCCAAAGAAATGCTCGTCGGCCTGCAGTTTTTTGGTTACGCTTACCGCAGTATTTTCTTTGCGCATAGCACCGCCAGTCTCTCCACTCAGCAATTTGCCTTTGGCATCAAAAACATCCAGTTTGAAAGGACTTTTATACAGCTTAACACTCAGTTTAGAAGTGCTGAACAGCAAATAATCTTTTCTATCCTCTACCTTAAAGGCAACATTGGGCCATTGGTAATTGATGACCATCAGGTTTTCGTTTGCTTCAAATTTACCATCCCAGCTGGTTCTGATCCTGAAAATTTCGGGACTACAAAATTCAAACCTCACTTCTCCTTTTGTAGTTTGGAAAGAGATAAGGTTATTTACTTTCTTAAAACCACCTTTATAATCGCCTATGCTTTGCGCATGGGCAATTGAAAGGCTAAAAATTAAACTGAAGGCAAAAGCCAAAATTCTTTTCGTCATATTTATTTTATTTCCAACTGGTTAACTACCAAACCCGGATCGAGCAGGTAGACTTTAACCGTCGATTTTCCGGTTTTAGTAATCTGGTGTTTGGTTACGCCCGAAGCATAGCCTTGCAATACGTTCTGTTTCCAGATGTTATTTTCTGAAGCAGGTGAAATATTTACAATTTGTGGTTTATCATTGTTTACACTGATGGCATAACGCACTTTTAAGCCGTTATTTACGCCCTGCGTAGGCAGGCATTTTACCTCAATCTCGTGTTCGCCGGCAGTATTAAAATCGACCTGATATACCGCGTAAGCTGCATTTTGCAATTCGTTTGCTGCTACAGGCTTAAAAGTAAAAGGGTAGCTGGAAATACCTTCACCACCAATGCCCAGGCCTTTAATGCTTTGTAACGTTACCCCATTTGGAGTGAATTTATTTTGGTATTGGCTTGCCCGAACAATGGTTTTATTTTCAGTTTTCGCAATTGCTTTGGCTGCACCTGCAGGAGCTATCGAATCGGCCACCTTTGGCATTTTAAACACAGCTAAATCGCGGGGTTTCCAGCTCATCATGCCATTCCATTTGCCGTCTGCAATTTCTTCGTTGTATTTTTTGGTAATCAGCTGAATTTCTGCAAAAGCTGCCTTAGCTTTTTGGGCATAGGCTAAAGCCGATTGATCTCCGGATGCAGCTAAAGTCAGACTTTTTTGTGCGTACAAAATCTTTTGGTTCATGAGCATGGCGCCCTGTACCGGATAGAGGATCAACTCAAAATAAGCATCCTTCAACCTGGCAGGTATTTTATTGCTTAAGGCCTTTGCTTCATCGTAAATCTTGGCGTAAGCAGCTAAGCGTTCCTCAGCCTGTTCATTGGTAAAATTAACGCTTCCCATGTGCTCGGGTTTAGCCTCGTGCCCCAGGCGGTAATAAACCGCTTTAAGATTGGCAATAGGCTTGGCAAATTCGGTACCGAATGTTTCTGCGGCCCAACTTTCGGCATACTGATAAGCATTTTCGGGTTTCCATTTGTTGATATCCCAGGCTAAATCCATCGCAAACTGGGTTTCCATTTCAGCAGGTTTAATATCGCCAACGTTAATTACCCATAACCGGTCGGCTTTGTATTGGTAAGCCTTGGTAAGTTCGTAAGAAATAAGTGATGGCGAAATAGACGAAAGCCACAGGTAATCATGCGGCGCACCCCAATACGAAATATGGTAATACACCCCGCTTCCACCCGATCTTTTTTGCTCTTCTGGGTTGGAGAGCTGGCGGATGTAGCCATGATTATCATCAGCCCATACCATGGTCACATCATCAGGTAATTTTAAACCAGCCTGATATAAAGACAATACCTCTTTGTAGGGGCAAAAAATCTGTGGAATGGAACTTACCGGCTGTGTGATATTTTTACTTAAAATTGTCCTTTGATCGGCAATTACTTCGTCCAATAATTTTACCTTTTCATTTTTATCTTTTGGTCCCGGCATGCTGCCATCGTGGATGCCTCGCATACCAACGGTATAAACAGATTCGTAATTTTTAGCCTGCACCACCCGGTCGGTCCAGTATTTTTCAATTTCATTTTTGTTCAAATCGTACCGCCATTCGCCGGGCTTTTTGCCATACTCGTGTTCAAAATTTTCGGCCCATTCAAATACATTGTTCCGCAGCATGGGTTCACAATGGCTCGAGCCTAAAACAATGGCATATTTATCTGCCATTACTGGGTTATTGGCATAATAGTAAAAAGCTTTAGTAGAGGGGTGCATACCCGGCCAGATGTAATTGGCTTTTAACCGGAGCAGCAGCTCGAATATTTTGGTGTAGGTTTTTGGGCCAATGTCTTTTACATCAGTATCCATCATTTTGGCTGCCCAGGGTTGGATCCCCCAGTCTTCATCATTAATAAATATACCACGATACTTAACCGAAGGCGATTGTACAATGCTTTGGCCAGCCTGCACGTAAAGGTTTTTCTTTTTGGCAGGTTTTACATCAGCCCACCAGCAGAGCGGCGACACACCGAGGCTTCTGGATAGTTCGAAAATACCAAAAGCGGTTCCGCGCCTATCGCTACC
>Ga0308157_10001930_pt1 | contig 37936 bp, 36 predicted proteins | sample PhyBR1_FD_201035 | JGI IMG/M metagenome (GOLD analysis project Ga0308157, IMG submission 201035) | Phyllosphere microbial communities from UC Gill Tract Community Farm, Albany, California, United States - DLSLB.R1 | ecosystem: Host-associated > Plants > Phyllosphere > Unclassified | place: USA... | reverse complement strand
TCAGGTCGTCGCCGAGCCCGCCCTTCTGCGCCTGGGTGTTATTGACGATCGCGGCCTGGGCGCTGCCGTCCTTGAGCGCGGTGACCGTCTGGTTCGAGTCGACCGGCAGGATCTCGATCTTCTGGGAGGTGATGTCGGCCTCGGTCGAGAAGGCGTCGCCGCCGTCCTTCAGCTCGAGCAGTTCTGCACGCTGCAGGTTCAGCAGGGCGCGGGCGAGGTTGGTGGGGTTGTTCGGGAGCGCGACGGTCGCGCCCTCGGGGATCTCTTCGACGCTCTTGTACTGCTCGGAGTACAGCGCGAGCGGGTACACGGCGGTCGCGCCGACCGGCACGAGCGTGCCGCCGCTGTTGACGTTGAAGTCGGAGAGGAAGATCAGGTGCTGGAACAGATTGACGTCGAGCTCGCCGTCCTGGACGCCCTGGTTGAGCTGCACGGCATCGGTGATGGTGCGCACCTCGAGCTCGATGCCCTCTTCGGCGAGCTTGTCCTTCAGAATCGTCCAGTGCTGCTCGGTGCCGTCATCCGCACCCAGCACGATCTTGGTCTCGTCTGCCGCGCCGTCGGCGGAGTCGCCTCCGGTCCCGCCGCCACCCGCGCACGCCGCCATCGACATGGTCAGCGCGCCGGCTGCCAGCACGCCGAGGGCGGAAAGGATCTTGTTCTTCGCACGGGAGTTGTTCACGAGAACGAGTGAATCACGCACCCCGCGCATCACCGATTCGGACGGTAACGGCGCGTAACGCGCGGGCTCCGCCGCATACGCTGAGGTCGTGACCCTCAGTCAGCTCGAGCAGGAGACGCTCGACTTCGTGCGCGATCTCATCCGCATCGACAGCGTGAACACCGGCGACCTCGCGACGATCGGCGACGGCGAGAGCAGGGCGGCGCGCTTCGTCCAGGAGAGGCTGGAAGAGGCGGGGATCGAGACGACGTTCGTCGAGCCCGTTCCCGGTCGAGGGAGTGTGATCGCCCGCCTTCGCGGGTCGGATCCGGATGCCGGTGCCCTGATCGTGCACGCGCACCTCGATGTGGTGCCGGTGGATGCTGCGGACTGGACCCACCCGCCGTTCGGCGCCGAGATCGCAGACGGCCTGCTCTACGGCCGCGGCGCCGTCGACATGAAGAACTACGCGGGAGTGATCCTGGCGGTGGCGCGGCACTTCGCGCGTTCCGGCATCCGCCCGCGACGCGATCTGATCTTCGCCTTCCTCGCCGACGAGGAGAGCGGCGGAGTGTGGGGCGCCTCGTGGCTGGTCGACAACCGTGCGGAGCTGTTCGCCGGTGCGACCGAGGCGATCAGCGAGGTGGGCGGCTTCTCGGTGCCGCTCGTGGAAGGACGCAGGGCGTATCTGCTCGCGACCGCCGAGAAGGGCGTCGGCGGACTCAGGCTCACGGCGCGCGGGCAGGCGGGGCACGCATCGCGACCGTTGCCGAGCGACCCGGTGCCGCAGCTCGCCGGCGCCGTCGCGCGGATCGGCGCGCATCGATTCCCCGTCGTGCGCACTCCGGCGCTGGCCCGATTCCTCTCCGTCGTGGGCGAGGCGCGAGGCACCGCCTTCACCGACGAGAACCTGGATGCCGAGCTGGAGCAGCTCGGATTCGTCGGCCGGGTCATCGCCGCGGCCGCACGGCACACGGCGGCGCCGACCGTGCTGCGCGCGGGCGACAAGAGCAACATCATCCCCGGCAGCGCCGAGGCCGTCGTCGACTACCGGGCGCTGCCCGGCGGCGAGGACGAGCTGCTCGACGAGGTCTCTCGCCTCGCCGGTGACACCGTCGACGTCGAGCGACTGCGGTCGATGCATCCGATCGCGTCGCCCATCGACGGCCCGTTCGTCGACGCCGTATCCTCCGCCCTCACGGCGGAGGATCCGGACGGTGTCGTAGTGCCCTACCTGCTGCCGGCATCCACCGACAACAAGCATTTCGCCCGCCTCGGCGTGCACGGGTACGGATTCGTGCCGCTGCGGGTGCCGGAGGACTTCGACGTCTACGGGCAGTTCCACTCGGCGGACGAGTGCGTGCCCGTGGAGAGTCTGTACTTCAGCGCCCGCGTCACGGCGTCGATTCTCCGGGCGGCGTAGCGCGAACCATTGCCCCGCACCTCGACGCGTCGATACGTTGAAGGCATGAGCACAGCCGAGGCAACGGAATCCCGCTCGACATCTTCCGCGATCCTCGGCGTCGCCCGACGGATCCCGGCGACGCTCGCATTCATCGCGGTGATCCTCGTCGTCGGCATCGTGGGGCAGGGGCTGTGGCGACCGCTCGCCGGAACCGACCTGTTCGACGCCGTCGCCTACGGACTGCCCGCGCTCGAGCAGGGCCGGTGGTGGACGCCGATCACCGGCACGTTCTTCGTGATCCAGCCGTGGGTATACATCCCCACGATCCTCGGATTCTGGGGCATGGCCTACCTCGAGCATCGCCGCGGCTGGCGGGTCGCACTGCTCTACTACTGGATCGGCCAGCTGTTCGCGATCCTCGGATCCGCACTGCTGCTGACCGGCGGGCGCGCACTGCCGTGGCCGTGGGCGCAGCAGCTGGCACAGACGCTCGACGTCGGCGCCTCGGGCGGCACGATGGCGTGCATCGCCGCGGCGGTCGGGCTCTTCGCCGCGCCGTGGCGGCAGCGGGCATGGTTCGTCGTGCTCGGATTCGCAGCGATCAGCCTGCTCTACCTCGGCACCCTCGCCGACGTCGAGCACGCCTTGGCCATCCTGCTCGTACTGTCGGTCGATCGATCCCTGCGGGTGCAGCGCACGACGGTCCACGAGCAGCGGATGCTCGCCGTGAACATCGTCGTCGCGCTCGGCATCGTGCAGCTCATCGTGATGCTCCTCCCGACGAACGGTCCGTTCGGCACGACCGATCTCTGGCTCGAGACCGCCCTGCCCGACGTGCTGTTCGACACCGCCGTGATCCTCGTGATCGCGGCGGGGCTGTGGCGCGGTCGCCGCTGGGCCTGGATCATCGCGATCATCCTCGCGGCGATCAACATCATCGTCGGCGGTCTCGCCATCCTGCTGCACGTGCTGCTCCTGGTGGTGGACGACGGTTCGATCGACGACGTCCAGGGCGACCTGGACGTGACGGTATCCGCCGGGATCCTCTGGTTCGCCTATCTCATCTTCCTCATCGTCACCCGTGCGGCCTTCCGCGTGTGGCGGCGCCCCCGCAGCCTCGGCGGCGATCAGGTGAGCGTCGACGACGTGAAGCAGACCATCCGGGACAACGGCGGCGGCACGCTGTCGTGGATGACGACGTGGGACAACATGGATTACCTGCGCACGTCGTCGGGCGGGATCGTGCCGTTCCAGCTGCGCTCCGGTGCGGCGATCGCGCTTGCTGACCCGCTCGGCCCGCCAGAAGGTCACGCGGATGCGGTGCGCGAGTTCATCGACGCGGCCGAGGCGCACGCCGTCACGCCATGCTTCTTCAGCGCATCCGCGCGCACACGCGAACTTCTTCCCGATGGGTGGCAGGCGCTCACCGTCGCTGACGACACGATCATCGACCTCGCCGGTCTCACCTTCCAGGGCAAGGCCTGGGCGCGGGTGCGTCAGTCGTTCAGCCGCGCCGAGCGCGAAGGGATGACCTTCCGCCTGACCACGCTCGCCGAGGTCAGCTGGGGCACGCGGCAGCAGCTCAGGGCGATCTCGGAGTCGTGGGTGGGCGACAAGGGTCTGCCAGAGATGCGCTTCACGCTCGGAACCCTGCACGAGGCTGAGGACCCTGAAGTGCGGCTCGCCCTCGCGATCTCGCCGGAGGGCGACGTCGACGGGCTGCTCAGCTGGCTCCCGGTCTACGGCGCCGGCGGGCGGATCATCGGATGGACGCTCGACCTCATGCGTCGTCGCGACGGCGGTTTCGGTGCGGTGATGGAGTTCCTGATCGGCTCGTCAGCGAAGGCGTTCTCCGAGGAGGGCGCCGAGATCCTCTCGCTGTCCGGCGCACCGCTCGCGCACGAGTCACCGGTGGACGAGGGCGCCATCGCATCGCTGCTGTCGAGGATGGGCGGGATGCTGGAGCCGGTCTACGGATTCCGCTCGCTGCACCAGTTCAAGAAGAAGTTCAATCCCCGCTACGAGCCGATCTACCTGCTGTACCGCGACGAAGGCGACCTCGCGCGCATCGGCAGCGGTCTGACCAGGGCGTTCCTGCCCGACGCGACCCTGCGTCAGCTCACGGCCGCCGGTGTGGATCTGATCCGCAGCTGAACTCGCACCGGGCGCGGCGGTCACGCGGACGGCGGGGCTCAGGCGCCTTCGCGTCCCAGCATCCGGTCGGAGTTGTCGGCGACCCAGGCGACCAGCGGCAGCATCCGCTCCATGAGGTCGACGCCGAGCGGCGTCAGGCTGTACTCGACGTGCGGGGGGACCGCCGGGAAGGACTCGCGATGCACGAGCCCGTCGCTCGCGAGGGTGCGCAGCGTCGAGGCGAGCATCTTCTCGCTGATGCCGTCGACCTCGCGGCGCAGCTCTCCCCAGCGGCGCGTGCCGTCGGACAGGCTGGAGAGCACGAGCACTCCCCACTTGCTCATGATGTGATCGAGAACGACTCTCGTGCTGCAGCCGTCTTCGAAGACGTTCGGAATGGATTCCTTTATCTGCGCAAAACTGACGTTCATGTGGGTACCTTACTTCAAAGTGGGTACCCTTAGATCGGAATGTCATGAGCCGTGACGGGTTGTCATCGGAGACCGCTCCTTGAAAGGAACCCCATGACCATTCTCATCACCGGTGCGACCGGACAGCTCGGCCGCCTCACGATCGACAGCCTGCTCACGCGCGGCGCCGACCCGCAGACGATCATCGCCGGCGCCCGTGACGTCTCGAAGGCCGCGGATCTCGCCGATCGCGGCATCCGCGTCGTGGCGTTGGACTACGACGACACGGCGTCCGTCAGCGCGGCGCTCGCCGGCGTCGACTCGGTGCTGCTCATCTCGGGCTCCGAGGTCGGCCGCCGCACGCCGCAGCACAAGGCCGTCATCGACGCGGCCAAGGCGGCCGGGGTCAGCAAGCTCGTCTACACGAGCGCCCCGAAGGCCACCACGAGCGACCTGATCCTCGCCCCGGAGCACAAGGCGACCGAGGAGCTGATCGCCGCATCCGGCGTCCCCGCCGTGATCCTGCGCAACAACTGGTACACGGAGAACTACGCCGGAAGCGCGGCGCAGGCCGCCGAGACCGGTGTGCTCGCCGCGAGCGTCGGCGAGGGCAGGGTCGCATCTGCGAGCCGGCGCGACTTCGCGGATGCCGCGGCCGTCGTGCTGCTCGAAGACGGCCACATCGGCGAGGTGTACGAACTCGCCGGCGATGCCGCCTGGGACTTCTCTGAGCTGGCCGCAGCGATCGGCGAGGTCGCCGGACGCCCGGTCGAATACCGGGCGCTGTCCACCGACGAACACACCGCGCAGCTGGCTGCGGCCGGCCTCGACGAGGGCACGATCGGCTTCGTGACGGGCCTGGATGCCGGCATCCGCGGCGGCGCGCTCGCCGACACCGACGGCACGCTCGCGCGCCTCATCGGGCGACCGACGACTCCGCTCGTCGAGGGCCTGCGCGCAGCCGTCTGAGGCGCACGCCGGACCCCGGCTGACCGTTCAGTCAGTAACTCAACGCTCGACGAGGATGCCGTCCTCGTCGCTGTACAGGTGAGCGCCCACCCGGAACAGCACTCCCCCGAACGACACGTCGACGTCGACCTCTCCGGCTCCGAGCTTGGCGCTCTTGCGCGGATTGGTGCCGAGAGCCTTCACGCCGAGATCCAAGCCGTTGATCGCGACGCTGTCGCGGATCGCGCCGTTGATGACGACGCCGGCCCAGCCGTTCTCCACCGCGGATGCTGCGATCAGGTCGCCCATCAGCGCGGTGTTCAGCGAGCCGAGCCCGTTGACCACGAGCACCGCCCCGTCGCCGAGGGTCGCGAGCATCGTCTTCACGAGCGCGTTGTCCTCATGGCAGCGGATCGTGCGGATCGGACCGTCGAATGCGGCTCTGCGGCCGAAGCTGCGCAGCTGCAGTGGGAGTGACTGGAGCGCCTCTCCGAACTCGTCATACAGGTCTGCGGTGGCTTGGGTCATGGCGTCATTGTGGCATGTCGGCGTTTCTTTCGAGGTCAGTGGAATACCCCCTGGGGGTACTCTGTTATGGTTGTGGAACGCCGGCGAACGGCATCCGATCGAAGGGAACAGAGATGAACACCACCGAGTACAAGGTCACCGGAATGACGTGCGGTCACTGCGAGATGTCCGTGCGCGAAGAGGTCAGCCAGATCGCGGGAGTCGAGGACATCCAGGTCAGCGCGCAGAGCGGCACGCTCGTCGTCACCACCACCGAGACGCTCGACGACGCCGAGGTGCTCGCCGCCGTCGGCGAAGCGGGCTACTCAGCCGTCCGCGCCTGAACGCCTGAACGTCTGTCACGAGAGGAGTCTGCGATGAGTGTGTCCGGATCGAGTGTCGAGTTGGAGATCGGCGGCATGACGTGCGCCTCGTGCGCGATGCGCATCGAGAAGAAGCTCAACAAGCTCGACGGCGTCGCCGCGACGGTCAACTACGCCACCGAGAAGGCGAAGGTGACCGTGCCTGCCGGATACGAGGCCGCACAGCTCATCGCCGAGGTCGAGAAGGCCGGATACACCGCCGCGGTGCCGGCGCCCAAGAACGCGAAGACCACCGAGGCGACGGATGCCGATCCCGAGCTCACTTCGCTGCGCCAGCGTCTGATCATCTCGATCATCCTCACGGTGCCGGTCATCGCGATGGCGATGATCCCCGCACTGCAGTTCACGTACTGGCAGTGGGCGTCGCTGGCGCTCGCTGCACCCGTGATCGTGTGGGGCGCATGGCCGTTCCACAAGGCCGCCTGGACCAATCTGCGCCACGGCGCAGCCACGATGGACACGCTCATCTCGATGGGCACTCTGGCCGCGTTCCTGTGGTCGCTGTATGCGCTGTTCCTCGGCTCGGCGGGTATGCCGGGCATGACGCACCCGTTCGAGTTCACGCTCTCGCGTTCGGACGGCACGGCGAACATCTACCTCGAGGTCGGCGCCGGTGTGACGATGTTCATCCTCGCCGGTCGCTACTTCGAGAAGCGCTCGAAGCGTCAGGCGGGCGCGGCCATGCGGGCGCTCCTCGAGCTCGGGGCGAAAGACGTCTCGGTGCTGCGCGACGGCGTCGAGACCCTCATCCCGGTGGACGATCTACAGGTCGGCGACGAGTTCATCGTGCGTCCGGGCGAGAAGATCGCCACCGACGGCGTCGTCGTGTCCGGCACGTCTGCGGTCGACGCCTCCATGCTCACCGGTGAATCGGTGCCCGTCGAGGTCGGGCCGGCGGATGCGGTCACCGGGGCGACCGTCAACGCCGGAGGGCGGTTGGTGGTGCGCGCCACGCGCGTCGGCACCGACACCCAGCTCGCGCAGATGGCGCAGCTGGTCGAGGACGCGCAGACCGGTAAGGCAGAGGTGCAGCGTCTCGCCGATCGCATCTCCGGCGTCTTCGTACCGATCGTCATCGGCATCGCCGTGGTCACGCTGGCCGGATGGCTCATCGCCGGGTACCCGGCCGCTGCGGCGTTCACCGCCGCCGTCGCCGTGCTGGTGATCGCCTGCCCGTGCGCACTCGGCCTCGCCACACCCACCGCGTTGCTGGTGAGCACCGGCCGCGGCGCGCAGATGGGCATCCTCATCAAGGGCCCTGAGGTGCTCGAGTCGACCCGCAAGGTCGACACGGTCGTGCTCGACAAGACCGGCACCGTCACCACGGGGCGGATGGCGCTCGTCGACGTCGTCCCCGAGCCGGGGACGGATGCTGATGAGCTGCTGCGCCTTGCCGGAGCGCTGGAGGATGCGTCAGAGCATCCGATCGCCCAGGCCATCGCGAAGGCCGCGACCGCGCGTGTCGGCGCTGCGCAGGTCGGCACGCTCCCAAGTGTCGAGAGCTTCGCGAACGTCGAGGGCAGGGGCGTGCAGGGCGTCGTCGACGGGCACAGCGTGATCGTGGGACGGGAATCGCTGCTCGGCGACTGGGGCCTCGTGCTCTCACCCGCCGTCGCCGCGGCGAAGGCCGCAGCCGAGAACGACGGGCAGACCGTCGTGGCCGTCGCGTGGGACGGCGCCGCCCGCGGCATCCTCATCGTCGCCGACACGGTCAAGTCGACCAGCGCCGAGGCGATCGCGCAGTTGAAGAAGCTCGGCCTGCACCCCATCCTGCTCACCGGCGACAACGAGGCTGTCGCCCGGCGGATCGCTGCCGAGGTCGGTATAGACGAGGTCATCGCCGAGGTGCTGCCGAAGGACAAGGTCGACGTCGTGGCACGGCTTCAGCGCGACGGCAAGGTCGTCGCGATGGTCGGCGACGGCGTCAACGACGCACCCGCGTTGGTGCAGGCCGACCTCGGCCTCGCGATGGGTACGGGCACAGACGTCGCGATCGAAGCATCCGACATCGCGCTCGTCCGCGGCGATCTGCGCAGCGCCGCCGACGCGATCCGACTGTCGCGCAAGACGCTCGGCACCATCAAGTCGAACCTGTTCTGGGCCTTCGCATACAACGTCGCCGCGATCCCGGTCGCGGCGCTCGGGATGCTGAACCCGATGCTCGCGGGGGCGGCCATGGCACTGTCGAGCGTGTTCGTCGTCGGCAACAGCCTGCGACTGCGGGCGTTCCGGTAGCGAGGATCCGCCGCCACCCCATTCGGGCGATGGAAGAAGATTTTCCGGGGTTCCACTGCATCCGAACCCCGGAAAGTCTTCTTTGCTGATCAACTCAGGCGGGGTTGGGCCGGAGCCGACCGATGCGACTCATGCCGCTTGACTGCGGACGTGTTCGGCCCAGACCCGGTTGACGATGCCCTCGTGATCGCGCTCGCCCTCACGGGTCTGGATACCTGCGTCGAGCAGGGCATGTGCGAGCTCGGTGACTTCATCTCCCATCGTCGCCATGAGCCCGCTGTGCTCGATCGCGTACGCCGAGTGCGGCAGACCGGGAACCACGGTGCCCACCGTCGCCTTGATGGCGGTGATCACCTCCGGCCGGAGGCTGCCGATACGGCGCGCGAGCGTGTCGACGAATGCGTCCAGTTCATCGCTCGGGAGCGCCCGATTCACCAGACCGTACTTCTCCGCCAGCTCAGCATCGACGAGTTCGCCGCCGAGCAGAAGTTCGAGCGCACGTGGGCGCCCGACCAGTCGGGTGAGGTTGAGGGATCCTCCACCCCCTGGGAGGATCCCCATCAACGATTCGGTCTGCGACTGCCCCGATCTTCCGATTGCAGCGAAGCGCATGTCGAGATACATGAGGAACTCGTTGCCCGCGCCACGGGCGAAACCGGCTAGCTTACCGATCGTCACCTGAGGCAGCGTGCGGATCTCCTCACTCAGGCTCTGCAGGATGTTCGTGCCGATCGGCACCTCTGCCCCTGGGGCGGCGGCGACGGCTGCGCGTGTGGCTGCGGGAAGCGCATCCGGGTCCGTGAGGTAGCCCATGTCCCCGTGCGCACTGAAGAACTCAGGATCGGTGCTCTGGAACACGACGACCCGAACGCGATCGTCGTCCCGGACGCGGTACACGAAACCGCGTAGCGCCGGGAGGAGGCGCCCGTCCATGAGATTGAGCGGCGGGTGATCCAGGGTCACGGTGGCGACCCCCTCAGAGATCTCGACCTTCAGGCCCTCGAGATCGTCGTAGTGCATGGCTTCTCCTCGTTCGCGATGACAGCGGCTGTCGGAGCATCCGACCTCGCTGAGTCTCAGTTGCTTATCTGCGACTGAGTGTCAGAGTAGAGTCTGACTTGCATAAGTGCAAGTCAGTATGACTATGCTGGAGAATGCCCTCTTCCCCTCTGGCGACCCGGGAGATCGGACGACACGCGGTCCGCTCCGAACTCGCCCGCATCGCGTTCGACAAGTTCTGCCTCACGGGCTTCGAGCAGGTCACGTTCTCAGACCTCGCGGGCGCCGCGGGTGTCTCGCGCAGCACGTTCCTGCGCCATTTCGACACCAAGGAAGACGTCGTCCTGTATGTGTTCGACCCGGTCGAGCATGTGCTGCTGGATTCGATCCGCGCGCGTGCTGAAGGTGCCGGTGACTGGGCGACGCTGCGAAAGGCGGTGAGCGAGGCGGTCGAAGTCCTGCACCGCGACGTCGAGCGTCTTCCCGCCATCATGGACCTGCTCGGGAGCACCCCGGCGCTCTGCGCCCGACTGCGCCAGAAGCAGATCGGGTGGGCGCCAGGGCTGGTCGTGGCGCTCAGCGAGCATCCGCATGCCGCAGAGGAGCTCGATCTGGTGCGTCAGGTGCGGCTCGCTGCAGCGTTCGAATGCATGTGGATCGTGCTCACGGAATGGAGTACGACCGGGGCGACGGGCGACCCGCGCGACCTGCTGGACGGCGCCTTCTCCGCCCTGGCGCCGACTGCCTAGGACAGAGGCCATTCCGGCGGAGCCTTCACACGTTCGTGCGCGCCGCCCTGCTGGCCCACAGCATCCCGCGCTCGACGATCGTGCGCACGTTCGGATCCTCGAGCACGTCGACGCTGTGACCAGGGGTCGCGACGAAGACGCGTCCTGCGCCCCACTGCCGGGTCCACACCGCGGGTGACGTCACGGGCCGATGCCACGGGTGATACGGCTGAACCGGGTGGGTCGTGGTCGCGAGAACGTCGATGAGGTCATCGTGCAACACCCAGTACTGCTCGGTCGTCAGCGGGAAGTCCGAGATGCCCGCGGTGATCTCGTGTTCGCGTCCGAGCTCGGTCATGTCGACCGTGTACGACAGGTAGTTGTCGGTCTCATCGCCGGGGCGCTCTGCCGGCGGACGCCCTGGGTGAGTGGCGAACTGCCCGCCGATGAGGTGCAGGTAGTCGGAGTTCGCGCGATACGAATCGGCGATACCGCCGTGCCAACCGGCCAGCCCTGTCCCGGCCTCGACGGCGGAGCGGAGCCCGGCGAACGCCTCCTTCGAGATCTCCGACATCGTCACGGACTGCACGATGAGGTCGGTCGCGGCCATCACCTCGGCATCCGCGTAGATCTCGTTGGTCTCCTCGACGCGCACGTCGAATCCCGACTTCTCGAGGAAGGGGAGGAACAGTTCCGTCGTCTCGACGGGGTGGTGCCCCTCCCAGCCTCCGCGGACGACGAGTGCCCGTCGATCGGTCATGAAGTCTTTCCTTTCGCTGCCGCCGTTGAGAATGCCAAGATCTACCACCGATCCGGGGACGAACCGGCCGGGACGGATTCGGGCCGCTCGGCAGCGCTCGTGAGCTCCACCACGCGACGCTCGCGTCCGGCCGACAGCACCGCCTCCATGATCTCGAGCACGTGGAAGGCGAGCGCGCCGGAGGCCCTGTGCGGGCGCCCGGTCTCGATCGCACGGGCCATGTCGGCGAGACCCGCACCGCGCCCTGTGTCGGCATAACCGCCGGAGACGGGAGCGACCCTCCACTCGGGGGCATCCTGGGTCCAGACCTGGGTCGCGTCGTCGAATCCGTTCGGGTCGGCCACCGAGATCGTTCCCGCCGTTCCGTAGATCTCGATCATCGGCGCCCGCGTCTGCCAGATGTCGAAACTCATCGTGACGGTCGAACTGACGCCGCTCTCGTGGAACAGGATGGCGGAGATGTGCGTGTCGATCGACACATCGAGCGGAGTGCCCTGCAACGGACCGCTGCCGATCGACCGACGGCGATCCGACGTGCTCACGGATCCGGCGACCGAGACGACCGGTCCGAACATCGTGACCAGCGTCGTCAGGTAGTACGGGCCCATGTCGAAGAGCGGCCCCCCGCCGGGCTGGTAGTAGAACTGGGGCGACGGATGCCACGACTCGTGCCCCGGCGACGACCAGTGCGCGGAGGCGCCCACGGGCGCGCCGATCGTGCCGGCATCGAGAAGATTCCGTGCCGTCTGCACGCCGGTGCCGAGCACGGTGTCCGGTGCCGAACCGACACGGAGGCCGGCGGCATCCGCCGCACGCAGCAGTTCGGCGGCCTCGGCGACGTTCAGGCCGAGCGGCTTCTCTGCGAACACGTGCTTTCCGGCCGCGATCGCGCGCAGCCCGACCTCCACGTGAGCCGCGGGGATCGTCAGGTTCAGCACGGCGTCGATGCGATCGTCCGCAAGAAGGTCGTCGACGCTGAGCGCCTCGACGTTCTGCTCGATCGCGACGGCGTCCGCGCGCTCCGCGTTGACATCCGCGACCGCCACGAGCTCGAGGTTCGACAGCTTCGGGATCTGAGCGAAGTACTGCTCGGCGATCTTGCCGACGCCGATGACGCCGATCCTCATCGGAGTGGTCATGGATGTTCCTTCAGTTCGGCGCACGACCGCCGTCCTTCATCTCGCGGCGGTCGTGCCCGCGACGACGAGCGACGTCGTGAGGTTCATGTGGAGGCCATGCAGGTCGCCGATGAACCGATTTGTTGTCGGCTCCGACAATGCATGACGAGACCAATGTACCGAACTTCGAACGGTGGGGTCCGATTCATCCGGACTCGCCGATCACGGCAGATCGGCCAGGTCCACGTCCTCGTCGTCTTCGTCTTCGTCAGAGTCTTCCTCAGCGTCATCCTCCGAGTCGTCGGACGCCCCTGTGCTCGGACCGAGGTCAGGGTCGACGTCCTGACCGGGCAGCACGCCGTCCTCGTCGGGCATGGTGCCTTCTTCGTCGGGCAGCGAATCGGACATGGTGTTCTCCGTTCTGGTCGTAATCAGGTGCCATCAGACTCGCGCTGCCCGTCGATTTCGCCATCCCCGTTGACACGCGGGGCGCCGAGCGCCTAGCCGAGCGTCGCCGCGAACGGATCGAAGTCGGCCGGCATCACGGTAACCTCGCCGACCGTGCTCTCGATCTCGAGGTACTGGCCAGACGCCGCCGAATCCTGCGCCGACAGCAGCACGTCGAGCACGTGGTAGCCGAGCTCACCGGTGGCGATGTGCGGGCGATCCGCCGCGATGGCTCGCGCCATGTCGAGCACGCCGAGACCTCGGCCGACGACCGTGCCCTGCTCCTCGATGTCGATCCACTCCTGCGTCGTCGACATGCCGTCGCGCAGCACGCCGAGCGGCTTGACGTAGGCGGTGCGGCCCGAGAACGTGTTCGGGTCGGGCATCACCAGCGTGCCCTCGCTGCCGTGGATCTCGATGACGCCGTGACGCTCGAGCGCCGAGTCGAAGCTCAGCAGATGCGTGCCCTGCTGACCGCCTTCGAAGGTCGAGAGCACCTGCACGGTCGACGGCACCTCGACGGAGAAGCTCTCCCCCGCACGCGGCCCGGTGTGGATCTGCCGCTCGGTGCGCCAGCGCGATCCGCGCGCCGCGACACCGGCGATCGGACCGAGCAGGCTGACCAGTGCCGAGAAGTAGTACGGCCCCATGTCGAGCAACGGGCCGGCGCCGGCGGCGAACAGGAAGGCGGGTTCCGGATGCCACAGGTCGGGCCCCTGCGTCTGGAACGCGGTGTGCACGAACTGCGGGGTACCGATGATGCCCTCGGCGATCGCGCGCTTGGCGGTCTGGAAGCCCGGTCCGAGGATCGTGTCCGGTGCCGATCCGATGCGCACGCCCGCGGCGTCCGCTTCGCGAAGCAGAGCCAGCGTGCTCTCGCGGTCCATTCCGATCGGCTTCTCGGTCCACACGTGCTTGCCCGCGGCGACGGCGCGAGAGGAGATCTCGATGTGCGTGGCGGGGATGGTGAGGTTCACGACGAGGTCGACGTCGGGGTGCGACAGCACAGCATCCGCGTCGCCCCACACCGGTACACCGTGCTCTTCCGCCTTCGCGCGGGCGCGGTCGGGGATCAGGTCGCCGACGGCGACGACGCGCACGTCGGGGAACGAGGTGAGGTTCTCGAGGTAGGTCTGGCTGATGACACCCGTGCCGATGATGCCGACGCCGAGGGGCGCGCTCATGCGACGAACCCGCCGTCCTTCAGGAAGGTGAAGCCGGCCGCGATGTCATCGAACACGTCACCTGGCGCGTGGTCGTACTCGATCACGGCGTACGCGACGTTGTCGTTGGCGCGCAGCGCCTCTGCGAGCGGAACATCGCCTGTTCCCGGATGCCGCTGGTCGAGGCTGTCCGACGAGAACTTCGCCCCGTCCGGGCCCCAGGGGTTCACGGCGGGGATGATGCCGTCCTTCACGTGCACGGCGGTCAGGCGGCCTGCGAGGCGTGCCGCCAGAGCCGTGACGTCCTGCCCGCCGGTCTGCGCCCAGAACAGGTCGAGCTCGATCTGCACGCGCTCGTCGGTGAGCTCGATGAAGCGCTCGTACGCGCTCTGATCACCGAACCAGGCGACGAACTCCTGAGCATGGTTGTGATACCCCACCGACAGCCCGAAGGTCGCGGCGACGTCTGCGGCTCGGTTGAGGCGCTCCGCGATGTCGGCGACGCCGTCTTCCGTGAGCCAGCGCTCCGGCGCGACGAACGGGTCGAAGACGGTCGTCATGCCGATGGCGGCCGCCGCCTCGAAGACGATCTCGGGCTTGGGCGTGGGGATCGCACCGTCCGGCGTCCAGAGCTCATCCGACAGCAGCGGCGCGTGGCCGGTCGAGGCCGCGATCCCCGTCGCGTCGAAGGCCGAGCGGATCTCGGCCGGACGGCCGACGAAGTCGAACGCCTCCACCGTCGTGAACCCGATCGCGGCGAGTCGTTCGAGTGAGCCGTGCATGTCGGCCGAGAACTCGCTCGCGAGCGAGTACAGCTGCACAGAGGCGAGGGGCAGAGCCATGATTCTTCCTTCGTACGTCGTTGTGGAGGGGTGCGCGAGGCGCGGATGCGACGAGATTATCACGAAACCTCCACATGGAGGTTAATTGTCGGCGGCTCTCGGATATGTTGTCTCGTATGGAGTCAGAGCCGGTGATCGGACGCCGCGGAGCGCATGCCAAGGGCGTCGCCCGACGGCAGGAGATCCTGGATCGCGCGATCGAGGTGTTCCGCGAACGAGGCGCCGACGGCACGTCCCTGCGGCGCATCGCCGAGGCGATCGGCGTCTCGCACGCCGCGCTTCTGCACTACTTCGACTCGCGGGAGCAACTGCTCGTCGCGGTCTACGCGCACGCCGAGGCGCAGCGCGCGGCGGCCGATGCGGCGCGGCGCGCAGAGGGCGCTCCCCTGCCCCTCCGCGGCGTCGATTCGATGGCTGATGCCGCGGTCAAGAACGTCGAGGTGCCAGGGCTCGTGCAGCTGTACTCCACGCTGGTCGCTGCGGCACTCGAGAGCAGCAGCGAGGTCAGCCGGGAATTCTTCTCGGCGCGTTTCGAGCGCGTGCGCAGCGAGCTGACGACGAGCTTCCGGGTGCAGCAGGAGGATGGCAGCATCCGCGACGACGTCCCGGCCGAGCATCTCGCGGCGCTCGTCGTCGCGGCATCCGATGGTCTTCAGATCCAGTGGCTGCTCGAGCCGTCCGTCGAGCTCGAAGGCACACTGAGGTCCATCGCGACGCTGTTGCAACCACAGCCCGGCCCGGATCCGCGTCGGTCCTGACGCCGACCCGATGCGGCGCCGAGGTTCAGGGCGCCACGGGGTAGTGACTGCGCACGGCGATGCGGTTCCACACGCCCGTCACGATCGCGAGCCAGCTGATCGCCGAGATCTGCTCGGGAGTGAGCGAGCCGTCGTCCCAGTCCGAACGCTCAGGGACGGACATCTTCGTCACTTCTTCCGCGAGGCCGAGTGCCGCCCGGTCCGTGGCGGAGAAGTACTGCGACTCCCACCATGCGGCGACGACGGCGAGCCGATCGGTCGACTCGCCCTTCTCCAGCGCACCGCGCGTGTGCAGGCGCAGACAGTACGCGCACCCGTTCAGCTGCGAGACTCGCACCTTCACCAACTCGACGAGCTTCTCGTCGACGCCCGCATCCGCGAGCGCCTCCGACACCTGCCCGTCCAGTTCGAGCACCTGCCGGTATGCGACCTGGTTCGTCTTGCTGAGGTTCACTGTCGTCATGTCCTTGCCTTCTCCCTGTTGCGCGCAGCTCAGTGTTCCACGCATGCGTCATCCATGTCTCTGATGATCCGACGACGCAGCGCGTAAGAATGTGAGGCCCCTCCGAGAGCAACGAACGGGTAGCCACGCACGCGGTCACCGGCTAGATTCCCACTGGACGCGAACACCCGAGACACGGAGGCCGTGGTGAAACTGACGTTCCTGTACGAACCGACCGCCGATCCTGCGGCCGCGGCGCCGTTCTACCGAGACGTGCTGGGCTGGGAGGAGGCGTGGCGCGACGGCGAGAAGACGGTGGCGTTCTGGCTACCGGGCCGCGTCGCGAAGGTGATGCTGTCCACGACCGACCAGCCCGCGGGTCCCATGTATCTGGTCGACGACCTCGACGCATGGATCTCGGAGCACGACGGCGTGACGCTCACGATCCCCAGCTACGCGATCCCCGGCGGCTCGGTGGCCGGGTTCGCCGACACGGACGGCAACGCGTTCTACGTGTTCGACCAGCCCGACGCCTGACCCGACTCACATCCGGGCGTAGCGGGCGCGTGCGACGCAGAACAGGCCGTAGAGCACGAGGCCGGCGCCCACGGTCCACAGGATGACGGCGCCGAACGGAAGTCCGGCCAGCGTGCGCAGGGCGGAGTCCAGTCCTCCAGCGGCCTCGGGGTCGTGCGTGAGCGCGGCGACCACGAAGAGCACACCGGCCACCGCGACTGCGATGCCCTTCGCGACGTATCCGACGACCCCGAAGGTGACGATTCCGGAACGCGCCGCCCCCGAGGGGAGGTCGAGGTTCTTCTTGAAGGCCCGAGTGATGCCGCGCACGACGAAGGCGACGCCGATCGCCGCGACGACCAGTCCGAGCAGCACGAGAACCGCGACGCCCGCGGGCGCGGCCAACAGCTGAGCGCTGAGCGACTGGGACGATTCGGATGACTGCGCCTGCCCGCCGAGGGCGTAGGTGAGAGCGGTCCAGGCGATCGCGATGTAAGCGAGCGCTGTGCCGATGAACTTGACCCGGTACCCCCACTTCTTCTTCGTATCAGGGTCGCGCTCCACGACGGCTTCGGCGATCTGCCAGATCGCGAGGGCCACCAGTCCGAGGACGATGAGCCACAGCAGCACGACCCCTGCGGGCGATCGCTGGATCTGCTGCATCGCACCTCCCTGATCGGCATCGCCTCCCCCGCCGCCCGTGGCGATGGAGACGGCGATCGCGCCGATCAGGATGTGCAGGATGCCGAGCACGATGTAGCCGATGCGAGCGAGAAGTCGGAACGCGGTGGAGTCCTGGGCCGACCTGGCGGCCGACGCGGCTGAATCGTGAGCATTCATGGGTTCGGAACACTTTCGGTCGGTTGATCGCTGGGGGAGGCCGCGGCACGGCTGGTGGCACGACGATCGCGGACGGCCTCGGATGCGACCCAGACGAAGGTCGCCACCGCGATGCCTTCGAGCAGCCCGGCCACGACATCGCTGAACCAGTGCGCGTGCAGGTAGGTGCGACTCCACATCATCGTGAGCACCCGTACCGCGCCGATGATCCACACCCACCAGCGTCGGAGCAGGAGTCCGAGGACGATGCACACCGTCGTCGCGACCGCGGTGTGCCCGGATGGGAACGAAGTCGCCACGCTCTCCGCGAGCGAGTCCTCGGGGCGGGTGCGGCCGATGATCGCGGCCATCGTCGCCCCGATCGCGACGACCACGACCATCGCCGCCGCCAGCGTGGCAGCATCCGCTCGTCGCCGGCGCCAGAGGAACAACGCGACCAGCACTGCGCCGATGAGGATCATGCCGAGCGTGCCGCCGACGACCGCCGGCACCCACGCGACGGCGACCCACACGTCGCTGCGATCTGTGACCATCCGGTCGTGCCACCAGATGTCGATCGCCAGGGGTTCGTGATCGGATGCGGCGACGATCAGCCTGAGGCTGACGAAGGCGACCGTGGCCACGATTCCCACCACGAGAGCGGCGATGCGGGAGTGCGGGCTCGAGGTCGTCGCAGTGCTCATGCCGATGCCCACCCTCCCCAGAGATCACGTCATTGGCGTGGCAAGGATGAGACTATCCCGCGGCGGTGCGATCCGGTCCCTGCCGCGTACGAATCGACCTGTCGTTCGGTCGTGGACGCGAGTATCGTGTGATCTGGAGGACACTATGGACAGTGTTCGAACTCTGGTCGCTCAGGCGGAGGTCAGCTCCGAGCTCGCACCCGGCACCGCCGAACGGTTCGCCGGTTATGCGCTCATGAGCCTGCCGTTCAGCTCCGGCCACGTGCTGGGTCTTCGGCGGTTCCCGGTCACGTCGATCGGCCCAGGGTACACGTCGGTCTGGGTGCGCACTCCTGCGGAGGAGTGGACGATCTACACGACCGTCGACGCGGAATTCTCCTGTCCCCGCTATTTCGGGCGCGCGTTGGAGTCCACGTCCGTGCACAGGATCGATGTCGACTGGACGGGCGAGCGCACCTTCGTCGTGACCATCGGCGACGAGATCGATCTGCGCTGGTCGGTCACGCTCGCCGCCACACCGATGACGCGCATGATGTCGCGCGTCGCCAGCTCGCTGCCTGCGCGGCTGTGGCAGAGCGAAGCATTCCTCTCCGCGCTCGGCGCCGTCGCCGGCCCGTCACTTCGCGCCGGCCGGATCGGGATGACGGGGAAGACTCCGAACGCGCAGTTGTTCAAGGCCAGGCTGCAACGCATGTGGGTCGTCGAGTCGTCGCAGGCATCGATCGGCGGTGAGGATCTCGGAACCGTCGAACGGTTGCCTCGGCAGACCAGGCTCGGGGACTTCTGGATGCCGCAGCGAGGGATATTCATGATCGGCGGCGCCGCATTCGATCCTTCTGAGGCGGCGGACGATCCGACGATCGCCGACGCTGCTTCCGCGGGTTGAGTCCTGATACGACAAGGCCCCGGAATTCCGTGGTCTTGATCTGTAGCAGGAGCAGGGCTTGAACCCGCGAGAGGATTACCTTGCCCCGATCGCGTCAGGCGGTCGCGCGGCGTGTACGGTGACGCTGGCGCGTTCGGCGTCGCGCAGGCGGGAGCTCAGGTGCACCCTGTGGCGCACCGACACGATTGATGAGGTCGCCGATGCCCTCGATCGACATGGCGACGACGTCGCCCTCCTTCAGCGGAGGCGGAATGAGCCCCTGGTTGCGCCCCCACAGCTCACCGAGGCATCCGCCATTGCCTACCGTTCCCGATCCCAGGACATCGCCGGGGATCACTCGCGAGGTTCTCGACGCGTAGGCGACCAGCTCAGGAAAAGGCCATCCCATGTTCGAGATGAGGTCCTCGCCGAGCAGCTCACCGTTGACCCGGACTTCCGCACGGAGCTGAAGGAAACCCTCTTCGTCGAGGTACTGCTCGAATTCGTCCGCGGTGACAATCCATGGCCCCAGCACGGTACCGAAGTCTTTGCCCTTGGCTGGACCAAGTCTCACCTGCATCTCGCGGGCTTGAAGATCGCGGGCCGACCAGTCGTTCATGATCGTGTAGCCGAAGATGACGGATGCGGCATCCGTGGCGGTGAGGTTCGACTCCCCCACTGCAGGTGCAGCGCCGATGATTGCGGCCAGTTCGAGTTCGAAGTCCAGTCGTTCGGTGACGGGCGGTCGCAGTTGTTGACCCGGAGCGTGGACTGTGTGCGGGTTGGTGAAGTAGAACGTCGGAGCCTCGTACCACTCCGGGGCGACGTGACTCTTGCCTTCCACCCCGGCGGAGACTCCCTCGACGTGCTCTTCGAAGGAGACGAAGTCCCGGATGGATGCGGGCACGACCGGGGCGAGAAGTTCGACGTCCGCGAGCAGTAAAGCCGCGGTTTCCGATTCTCGCAGCTGGTGAAGGACCCGCCCGTGCGCTTCCCGGGCTCCCTCAAGGCCGCGCGCGAGAATCTCGGATACTGATTCCCCATCCGCGAATCCGACCACGCGGTCATCGACGACGAACCCCTGGCCGATGTGTCCGTTGTGCGTCCAGCGCGCGATTCTCATGCTGACATCTCCATTCGATCTGCGGGTGGTTTCTGCGCCTCGTGGGCGGCGGCGAAGTTCTCAGGCATGGCAGGCGAGAGGCCGCATTCCGTTGTACTCGTACATCTCCTGCCAGGCTCTCGCGAAGTCCGGTTCGACCCCGTCTAGCTCTGCGACAGCGCGGTGGAGGTTTCCGACGATGCGCTCCTGTTCCATGAGATCGCCGAACCGGGCGAGGTCGAGGGCGCGAGCTGCCTCCAACGGCGTCAGACCACGGTCGCGGGCTTCGGCCGCCGCATCGATGAGGAAGTGCAAATAGTCCGCGACCGGCCCGAAGAGCTCCGGACCGCCCACAGGCCCATGCCCGGGGACGACGATCGCCGGGTCGAGGACCGCCATCTGCTCGATGGCGCGTAGCCACCCAGCAGGAGAACCAGACAGCGCGAACGGCATCCCACCGTGAAAGACCAGGTCTCCTGTGAAGAGCACGCGCTCGTCGGGGAGCCAAACGTACGCATCACCGCTGGTGTGTGCGGGCCCTCCGGGATGGCGCACCTCGATCCGCCGCCCGTCCGGGTCGATGGTCACAGCGTCTTCGAAGATGAGGGTCGGGATGCGCGGCTCGATCGCCCCCTGCTCGAAGGACTGGAAGATGTGCGGGGCAAGCGCGTGCGGTCGCTGCAAGTCGTCGGCGACGTTGCGGTGGGCGATGATCTCGGCGTCGGGCATCAAGGAGGTGCCGTTGCAGTGGTCCGGGTGCGAGTGGGTGAGCACCACCCGCTTCACCGGCACCTCGGATACCCGTCCGATGGCGCGCAGGTAGTCGCGGGTTCGCCGTTCGCTCGATGTCGCGTCGACGCTCGTCGCGCCGCTCGACCCGCGGATCACGCCCATGTTGTTGATCATCCAGCCTCCGTCGGGCTGGATGTACGCCCACACTCCGGATGCGAGTTCCTGCATGCTCGGGCTCGCGGTCATGATCAGGCGTCCTTGCTGAAGCGAGGCAGGGTCAAGAGAACGACCGCGGCGACCGCCATCATCGACGCGGCGACGATGAGGGGGATGCTGTAGGTGCCGGTGGCGTCGAACGCGAAGCCGGCCATAACGGGTCCGAATGCGCTGCCGATCATGAAGACGCTGTAGACGATGCTGTACAACGCACCGAACGCGCGCGGGCCGAAGTATCGCGAGCTGAGATAAGACATCAGGTCGATCTCAGCGCCGAACCCGATGCCGATGAGGAGCGCGGTCAACGGTGCCGCACCGGGGCCGGCCCACAGGAGCAGCAGGCATCCCAGCGCGGCCGCGGCGAACAGCGGAACGGCGACGTAGATCGCGTTGAAGCGGTCGAAAAGCCAGCCGATCACCGGGCGGGCGATCACGGTGCCGACGCCGACGAGCGATGACAGGAATGCCGCCCGGACAGGGTCGACGCCGGAGTCGATGAGAAGGGGCACGAAGTGCGGGATCATCGTCAGCAGCGCCCAGCCCAGCAGGAAGAAGACGACGCATAGGCTCCAGAATTCGCGCCGGCGAACCGCGGTGCGCAACGTGAGCCCTGGAAGAGTCGTGCGGTCGATTGCTCCGACGGCGGATGGCGCGCTCAACCGAGCGAAGAATACGAGGACGAACGGCAACGCAGCCAGCACCGCCATCGTCAGGTATGCAGCACGCCAGCCACCATTGGCGATCACGATACCCATGAGCGGCGGCAGGAGCAGACCTGCTGTCCCGAGACCACCCGCGACGATTCCCAGCGCGATGCCGCGGTTCTTGTTGAACTTCTCGACGACCGCCTTCGAGTACGTCACAGCGGACGTGCCAGCGCCCAGGAATCCCGCCATGGCGTAGAACGCGAGGAACGTCATCAGGCTCGAGGTCAGGACGCTCAGCAGAGTCAGTACGACGACGAAGAGCGGTATCGAGATCAAAGCGACTCGTTTGACCCCGAAACGATCCAGCAGTTTGCCCACGAACGGAAGAGCAGCAGCCAGACCGAGCGAGCTGACGAGAGATGCGAGGTTGATCTCGCCGCGTCCCCATCCGAACTCCTCCTGAAGCGGGACGACAAGGGTGCCAAGAATGTACCCCAGCGCGCTCAGACCGACGCCGGCGCCGATCGTGCTGAAAACGAGGGTCGGCCATCCTCGCCGGAACTCGCCCTTCGGCGAGACCACGCCCTTATCTTCCAGGGTCTGTGACTGCGTCATGTGCGTTCCTCTTTCGACATTGAAGGTCGCGCTCCGACACTCGGGCCGCGCGAAGATCAATCGTCACAGCCAGGTACTATTCATGCAATCCCGACTTTTTCATGGTTCATATCCATGGCGTGGATACTACCGAGGAGACCCGTGGCAGCTTTCGACTTGAATCTCTTGAAACCGCTGTTGGTGCTGCTGGAGGAGCGCAACGTCACACGGGCAGCGGCGCGCCTGCATCTGAGCCAGCCCGCGACCTCGGCCGCGCTCGCCCGGCTGCGTCGTCACTACGACGATGACCTCCTGGTACGCACCGGCCGAATCATGCAACTCACCCCGTTCGCCCGCGACCTACTGCCAGCGGTGACACACGCGGTCGCGGAGCTCACCCCGGTCGTGGACCGCAAACTCAGCTTCGATCCGTCTCGCACCGAGCGCCGATTCGTCATCGGAGCGACCGACTACATGACGGCGATCCTCGCGGGTCCACTGCTACGAACCATCTCCCAGGACGCACCCCGGGCATCGGTCGACTTCGCGCCCCAACCGGTGAGGGACGGGACGCTCGCCCCCTACAGCCATCTCGATCTCATCGTCGGGCCGGTCGGGTTCAACCTTCCCGGCCGCAGCAAAGAGCTCTTCACCGACGGCTTCGTACTCATCGCCGATCCGGACAACGCAGCACTGTCCCGGTCCGATCCGACCGTTTCAGACCTCTCATCCGTGCCGCATGCCCTCGCGTACCTCAACGACCCCGACCACGACAGCGTGCAAGATGTGCTGCGCCGAGCCGGGGTCGACTACATCATCGGCGCCCGGCTGTTCGGCCTTGCCGCGCTGCCGCTGCTCGTTTCGGGCACCGACATGGTCGCGATGGTTCCGCGGATGCTGGCGGCCAAAGCCTCTCGTACTCTTCAACTCTCAGTGTTCGAGTTGCCCGAGGATATGACGCTGCCGATGACCGAATGCGTCTACTGGCATCCGCGCGACGAGGACGATCCTGCGATCGCGTGGCTCCGGGACGCTCTCACCCGAACTGTCGGTTCGCTTTCACGAGAGCCGAGCGGACCAGCGCCCCGACTCCTCCCCCATACTCAGCAGGTCGCAACTGCTCCGGGTCCGAGTTCCCCGTCTTCCCGCGGAGTACGGCCGATCGTTCAGTAGCGTGGAATCCCGAGTTCACGCGCAGGCGCAACGTCGGGCTGGACCGCTTTCACAGGCACGATCCATGCCTCCACCGGGCACAAGACCGGCACAACTTCAGGGCGGTGCGAAAAGCGAAGTCCCCGGGAAACGACAAAACCCCCGACTTCCCGGGGGTTTCATTCTGTAGCAGGAGCGGGGCTTGAACCCGCGACCTCACGATTATGAGTTGTATGCCGTGGGACAGCGGGTACTCGTTGGTCGCGGTTTACCGCGTGAATCCGGGAGAACTGTCATGGTTGGTCGTGGCTGATTGAGGGTGGTTTCAGCGGGGCTACCGGCACCATACCGGCACGCCTCAGCGTGCGCGCCCAGCGCTTTCGAAGAGTGGCCTAGCCGTAGCCCACTTCCTCGTTCACCTCGCCGCGCGATGCAAGCCACGTCGTGTGTTCGCGGCTAATCGCTTCCTCCGCGTCAGCGACTGATTGCGCCCAACTCTCGGCCGAGGCGGAACGGATCGAAATCATCTGCTTCTCTAACTCGGCCGCCGTGAGTGCGTATGCCGCCCTGAGGGTCGAATGCTGCTTTACGGCAAGCCATGCGGCCCCCGCACCGATCAACGCTGCCAGGATCCCTGCGGCATCGATATCCCACCCCGCGAATACTCGCCCCGCAGCGAGCGTCACAGCGACTATCTCTGCAACTATTAGAGATACGCGCCACAAAGTTGCACGTAACCGATTGTGCTTGGCTTTATCTGTGTACCAATCGCGTTGCTTCTCGGTCCGATCCCGGAGGTAGATGGCGCGTTTTACATCTAGTGACGCTACGCGAAGCTCCATCATCGCGTCAGAGGGGGCGCTCGCGTCCCCCTTCGGCAGTTGCACAGCTTCATTTACCTGCCGCGCCACCTGCGTGATGCGTCGGCGGAAGAGAGCGTCAGCGTCAGCGACAGACAGCTCGAGGAAGAATGGATCCGCGCCGACAGCAAACCTCCAGCTCAGAGTCTTCGTCGACTCAGCGCCTGCACGTGCTTGATACCAATGCCTCTCAGGCGTCGCCAGCGCCAAATAGAGCTCAGCGGCTAGGGCAACCATGAACCCGATAAGCGCTACCCACGCCCACACGTCAACGCCCAAGAGGGTGAGCGTGAACACGCCACCGATTGCTGCGGCGACGACTCCAACCAGTCGGAGCTGTGTTGCTCGCAACGTAGCAGTTTGTGCCTTGGCTGAGGCAGCGTCCGCTTCTTGAAAGAACCGAGGCAGGTCCCTATCGGAGAGTGCGGTCATCTCAGATCGATCGGTTCCGTGAGTACAGCAGCCGAGCGTTGTTAACTACGGCTGCATGCGTAGATCGCCGGCTATACGCATCGTCGATCATTCTTCCGAGCGCCGCGCTTGACTGCGGGTACTTCATCCAGCGTGCATATCCGTTATCACCGTCCAGATTGTCATCGATTCGCTCCGGAACCTTCTTCCCGGTGTACTCGGACGCTGATGGAAGGGTGATCGCGAGAAGCCCATTTCGATTGCTCGTCGACGTGTTGCGAAGGGACGCGGCAACCTCCCAATCTACAAACTGACGGCTCCAGGTGTGGCGACCAACGAGCACGAGCGTCACCGTGCTGTCTCGAAGATAGAGAGTTCGGATCCGCTGTTTGATGTACTCAGCGTCGTTGCTGGCGATAACATCCCCAGCCATCGAACCGCCGATTCCTCGGGCGATGAGGACATTACGGCCGTGGTCGAAGTAGTTGATGAAATCGGAAACCTCATCTTCGTCCGCGTGGTGGTAAGAAATGAAAGTCTTGCGGCGGGTATACGGCAGAAGCAGGCTAGACATTCGCGCCATTCGCTCAGGTTGCTAGTAGGTCTCAACTCTAGCGGCGGTCGACACCCTGGTCCTTACTATTCCTTGTCGAGCGATTCCCATTCCTCGATGATTGAAGATGCATCAACCATGTTCCGCACAGCTGTTTCGTATCGTCGAAGGACGGGGCGAAGGTCTCGACTGAGCTTCGCATTTTCGCGCGCTGCGTCGGCAGCTCCTTCAAGGCTCCGCATTGCCACTTTGGAATTTGAAATGAGTTCGGCTAGCGAGCCGTTAAGGACGGCTTTACCCTCAGCAACGTCTTCCGGATCAGACAGAGCGACGAGTTCGTAGACAGCCCGAATCGTTGAGTCGATGCGGATGAGGCCAGCTGAGTAGTCCTTCGACAAGCGTTCGAGCTCACCGAGTTCAGGCTCCACATCGGCAGCCAACTCGCGCGCCGCGAGTATCTTGCGCGCAAAGGCGTCGGGCCCGCTATTCACTTGATTCATCCTGTGCGTAGTCGCCTGCACCTTCTGATTGAAGCGTTCGGTAACGGGGGTCAGATCCGAGACAGTAGTCGCCCATGCGGCCATCGCGGGCTGCGCGTCCGCCACGAGATCGATCAACCCCGGAGGCTCTTCTTCAGGCTTCGGTTGGCGTCCTGGCTCGACCGTGATTGTGTTCTCGATGTCGCTAGGGACGACAACGGGCCGCAAAGTTGCGGTGGGACTCTGGACCTCGTCGACGTTCTCTCTGAGTTCCCCTTTCGGCGGACCCAGAGCACCGGATGGGGCGACCTCCCCACCACCTGACTCCAAGCGCATCGTCAGGTCCACGAGTCTCGTGGCCAGTCGATTCACAGATCTGCGATGTTCGGCGGAATCTTCGTCAAGCAACCTCATCGCGGACCAAGGCTCGTGCTCCATGCTGGCGGCGACAGCTTTAAGTTCGTCGGCGCTTTGCTCAGTGAGATCGGCGACAGGGATGTAGTGGATAGATAGCAGCAGTTGCTGCAGTCCCAAGTCTGACGCAGAGCGAACGAACTGAGACATCTCCTTGCGACATTCGTCGCGAAGGAAGTATGTCGGCGTAAGGACGGGAATGAAGAACGCAGTCTCTTGTAGCGCTTGCTCAAGCTTCTGGCGGAAGTCGTCCCCCCACGCGATCTCGGCTCGGTCGGTGAAAATCTCAATGGTCGCGCCGGTGAGCATTTCGTATTCTGCGCGGACCAAGTCTGCAAGACGCAGAATACGACCGTGCTCGCGCTCATTGTCAGCGTGAGCGTAGCTCCAGAACACCTTGGCTGCAATCTCCATGCGGTCAACCTATCGGAAGTCAGGTCAAGGTGTTCTATTTGCGGGGGCGCTGCTGAGCGCACACGCGGCGACACCGAGGAGCGCCCGGACCGCAGCGGAGCGAGGACCGGACGCACCGCAGAGGGGCGCCGCGTTCACATGCCGGCCGCTAGGCCGCCCTTGAAAGAGTAAAGAAAGTTCTCACAGCTCCACACTTGCTTCAGCGGCCTGGCCGCGAGACTTGCACAACCAAATTGATGCATCTGATGTGCAGTCTACGGTTGAGGGGTGACCTTCCGCCCCGCTGACCGCGTCTACGTCGACGAGTCGAAGGCCCGCGGGTATTACGTCGTTGCGACTGCCTCTGCAATCGGCGACGTTCAGGCATCCGAGCGTGCGCTGCGCGATCTCCTCAAGCCGGGTCAGCGACGCGTTCACTTCAAGAGTGAGAGTGATAGTCGACGCCGCCAGATCCTGTCGCGCATGTGCGCTCTCGAGGTACGCGTGTCCGTGTGGATCGTCAAGCAGCGATCGGACAAGGAAGCGCGGCCGCTGTCCCTCGGCGCACTCGCTGAGGAGGCCGTCCGCGCTGGTGTGGCGCAGCTGATCATCGAACGAGACGAGTCCCTCGAGCGCGCCGACCGCCGACTGATCGCGGACGCCATCCGCCGTGCTGGATCATCGGAGATGCAGTATCGGCATGTCGCTCCGCACGAGCATCCGCTGCTCTGGGTGAGTGATGCTGTCGCCTGGTGTTATTCGAACGGCGGCGACTGGATTCGTCGCATCGACGCGATCGTCGAGTCTCGGGTCACCCGGCTGTAGAAACACGTGAGCCTGGCTCGTCATACCGTCCGGAAGACTGCCAGGCTCCGAGGGCTACTGCCCGCCGTGCTTCAAGTGTACCTCGGCGGGGCCGTGACGGGCCAGCGTGACTGTTCTCGACGTCTCAACCGGCACAAAACCGGCACACACGTCCCCGCGCTGCTCAACCCATTGTCCCCGAGACGACAAAACCCCCGACTTCCCGGGGGTTTTCATCTGTAGCAGGAGCGGGGCTTGAACCCGCGACCTCACGATTATGAGTCGTGCGCTCTCACCAACTGAGCTACCCTGCCGCACGGCATCCCCGCCCATGAAGAACATGAAAGCGAATGCTGCGAGCCCCGAGTCAGGATTGAACTGACGACCCCTTCCTTACCATGGAAGTGCTCTACCACTGAGCTATCGGGGCGTTGTCACCCGTGAAGGCAACCACACGAGAATACCATTTCTTCGGCGTTCTCAAAAACTGAGACGGTCAGTAGGACTTGCGTCCGGCGTTCGTCTGCAGCCACGGAAGCGGATCGATGGTCGAGTCGTTCACGATCAGCTCGAAGTGCATGTGAGCGCCGTAGGAACGTCCGGTGTTCCCGACCAGTCCGATGATGTCGCCGACCTTCACGGTCTCGCCCGCGGCGACCCGCAGCGAGCCGTACTGCATGTGCGAATAGTGGCTCGTGATGAGCGCCCCGTCGATGATGTGATCGATGTAGACGGTGACGCCGTAGTTGCCGCCGGACTCGGTCGCGATGCGCACGGTTCCGTCCGCGATGGCCTGCACGGGCGCGCCGTCGCCGGGCACGAGATCGAGCCCTTCGTGCAGACGTCCGTCACGCATCCCGTACCCGTAGCTCATGCCCACACCGACGGCGAACGGCCACTGGATGGCCGCAGTCCGATCATTCGTGTACAGCGAGTCGGAGAACGCGATGCCCTGCTCCGCAGCAAGGTCACCGAGCGACAGCGTGGAGTAGTCATCGGTGCGCTGAAGCACCTCGTTGTGCACATCCGACGAGGCGACGTACGCCTGGATCTCGTCATCGGAGGCATCGGATGCTGCGCCGGACGACGCCGCGACGAGCGAAGTCGTCGCCTGCGCCGGAATGCCCTGGGCCGCGGCGACGGCCTCGGCGGGCAACGTCATCGAGACGGCGAGGAGACCGGCGATCCCCATGATGCTCATCGTGGCGCACGCTGCGACCAGCTTGCGACGTGAACGGCTCTTGCGCGGTGCGACGTGGGCGGCGGTCGCCTCGGTCGGGAGGGAACTGGCGGTCGGCGTCTCCGGCTCGGTGAAAGCCTTCTGCTCCCCGGTCAGCGCGCGGAAGGCGAGAGAAGCGGCGGTGAATGCATCCTCCGCGTCCTGCGGCTCAGCGGCAGCCTCGGCGGCCGGTTCGCGACCGACCTCCGCGGCCGGCACCAGCTCGATGACGACTGGCCCTTCGGACACGACGCCCTCGACGTAGTCGGGGATCTCTTCGGCCTTCGCGGATGCGGCGACCTGCGGCTCCGCGGCCGCGGCACGAAGACGTTCGCGAGCCTCGCGACGGGAGAGAGTCGGGATGACGACCTCGACAGAAGAGGTCTCCTGAACACCTGCCGGGGTCACGGAAGCCGCGGTCCGGCGACGGCTGGAACGGCGCGAGGGCGCAGGCTCAGCCATAGGGGTGTCAAGGGGCAAAACGGTTCTCTCGGGGATTCGTCACGCTGGGGGGCTATTGACCTTCGACGTTCGGGCATCGAAGGTAACGAACGGGTAAACGTTACCGTGCCGGCGCTGAGAATGCCATGTACGGATCCTCAATTCTCTTTGTCAAGGACGCCGGAGATCTGCGCGTGCACGCGCGCACCGGCGGCGACCAGCATCGGACGAGCGGATGCCGTGTCCCGACGCGTCACGACGCCACCCGCTTCCGTGACCAGAAGTGCTCCGGCGGCGAAGTCCCACGGATTCAGGCCTCGTTCGAAGTAGCCGTCGAGCCTGCCTGCGGCGACGTAGCTGAGGTCCAGCGCGGCAGAACCGATCCGCCGCACATCGCGCGCGATCGGCATGATCTGCCGCACCGTGAGCAGGTCGCCGTCGTGCGTCGAAGGATCGTAACCGAACCCCGTCGCGAGCAACGCGCCCGCCGGCGTCTCATCGGTCACCGCGAGACGGATGCTGCCGAGCCACGCACCCTCGCCGCGCTCAGCGGTGAAGAGCTCCCCCATCACCGGCGCGTAGACGGCCGCAGCGAGCGGACTCCAGCTGTTCGGATCGGCACCGCCCTCGACGGCTGCCACACTCACGCTGTACGCAGGCATGCCGTATGCGTAGTTGACGGTCCCGTCGATCGGGTCGACGACCCACGTCACTCCTGTCGTGCTCTCACCGCCACCGGACTCCTCACCGAGGAACCCGTCGCCCGGTCGCTCGGCGCTCAGGCGCGCGCGGATCAGCGCCTCGACCTCGCGGTCGGCTTCCGTGACGATGTCGGCGAGAGTCGACTTCGTGGCCGCGAGCAGGAACCCGTCTGCACGTCGGAGCCGTGCGAGCTCACCTGCCTCGCGCGCGATGTCGGCCGCGAGTTCTCCCAGACCCAGCGCCGCGGTCACTGCGGCGGCGCGGGGGGAGGCGGCGGGAACGCACCAGGCGCTGCCGGGGGCTGACTCGGCGCCGGGGGTTGCTGCTGCGTCTGCTGCTGCGGAGGAAGGTCCGGAACAGGCGGCACGTCCGGCGCAGGCGGCAGATTCAGGGCCGAAGTGTCACCGGCGATGCCGTCGGGTGCGGGCGGCGCCCCGGCCGGAGGAACCGGCAGACCGTCCGGCCCGATCGGGGCATCAGGAGACGACACGAAGCCCTGCTGCGGCGGGTAGATCTGCTCCGGCGCCTCGGGAGCAGCGGCAGGCGCTTCCGGCGCCGCCGGCGGGTACTCCGTCTGCGCCGGGTACTCGTTCTGAACCGGGTACTGGTTGACTTCCGGGAACTGCTGGCCCGAGTACGAGTACTGCTGCTGCTGCGTCGGGTACCCGGTGTAATAGGCGTTCCAGTCGGGCGAGCCGTCCTGCAGCACAGGCAGCGGCGTCACGCCGTCGGCGTACGTCGGCCACTGCTGCTGCATCGGCTGCTGCTGACCCCCTGCCGCGAGCGCGGGAGCGGCGGCGTACGACGGCGACGCATAGGCGGCGGGCGCCGCATTCGGCCGCTTCGGCGCGAAGAGCGCATTGAGCAGCGGGATGAGCGTCGTCCCCACCGCGGCCAAGATCGCCAGAGCGACCACGATGCGCCAGTACAGATCGGCGTAGTGGAAGGTGTCGGGAAGCGTGAGGTAGATGACGAGCATCGCGACCAGCAGCACGAGCACGCCGATCGTCGCGTAGTAGATGATCGTGGTGAAGGTCGTGACGTAGCGCTTCGCCGCGGGTGTGAACAGCCGCACGTGCAGCAGCGCGAGCTGCAGGATGCCGACGACGAGCACCAGCTGGAAGAAGCGCGTGATACCGCCGGCGTACTCCCCCGGCTCCTCGGGCAGCCAGATCTTGACGGCACCGACCAGCAGCGCGACGATCCAGGTGATCATGCTCGCCAACGCCAGCCAGTCCGGCCTCTTGGGTGCGAGCCCGGCTTCGAGGATCGCGATGCCGGCGAACGCCGCGAGCAGCAGGATCGTGAGGAACGCGCGACCGATGATGCCGTCCTGATCGCCGATCAGCACCCACACGACGCACACGAGCGCAGCCGCGATCAATGCGCCGATGGCGATCCAGATCGCGCCCCTGATCATCAGAGAGGCGTTCGTCTTCCCCTTGGATTGCGTGCTGACCTCTGACATGGAGTTCCCCTCTTCGGCCGATTGCTCTCATCCTGCCACGCCGCGACCTGCGCGTGCAGAGCTCGTCGCTGCCTGTGGGCAAGTTTCGCGACGAGTCAGCGTGCCTTCTTCGCGGATGCTGCGGCGAACGCGGCGACGCGCGCCTTCGCATCCGCGGTGTCGAAGGCCGCTCCGATGGAGCGCGCCTCCTCATCGAGCTGCTCGGTGAACGACCGTTCTGGGCGTGAGCGCACCAACCGCTTCGCCTGGCCGTATGCATCGGCTGCCCCGGCGAGCCAGAAACGCGCGACCTCCTCCGCTCGTCCACGCACGCGGTCGGCCTCGTCCGCGGCATCCGCACCGCTCACGACCTCGGCGACCAGCCCCCATTCCATGGCTTCGTCGGCGGTGAGCAGGCGGTCCTGCAGCACGAGCTGCAGGGCGCGGCGCTGGCCCACCGCTGCGGCGAGCTGCGCCGAGACCGACAAGTCGGGCGTGAGCCCGATGTTCGCGTAGAGGCTTCCGATCTTCGAGCGCCCGCCGACGACCGCGTAGTCCGAGCAGAGCAGGATGCCGAGGCCGCCGCCCGCGGTGGTGCCATGGGCCGCAGCCACGACGGGGACGCTCGATTCCGTGAGTGCGCGGATGCCGGCGTTGATCACACCGGCGAGATCCGCGATGTCGGTTCCCGCACCCATCGTCGTCGCCATGTCGAGCACATCCCCGCCCGCGCAGAAGGCGGGCCCGGCGGCGTCGAGCAGGATCGCCTTGACGTCGTCCCTGGATGTCGCCTCGGTGGTCACATCGCGCCAGGCACGAGCGAGATCGGCGTTGAAGGCGTTGAGTCGCGTCGGGCGGTTCAGCGTCAGCCGCGCCAGCCCTTCGTCGACCGAGAACAGGATGGGTTCGCTCATGGCATCTCCTTCGAAGCGCAGGGTGAGTTCGTCGCGCCCAGCGTATTCGTCAGTCCAGCGGCTCCAGAACTCGTTTGGCGAAACCCTCCATACGGCGCCGTGTGCCGTCGAGGCGCATGTCGATCTGACCGGGAACGCGGATCTCGTTCGGAGCCAGCGGATGCGCGAGCCGCACATTGTCATGGCACGAGAGGTCGGCGCAGATGTAGGTTCCGACGGAGTCGCCTCGGCGTCCGGCATCGCCCGCTCGACGCGCGGAGAACAGGGCGACCTGCCCGCCCGGCTGCATCGTGTGGCAGATGTTGCACATGCCAGTGCGCGCACGGCCGGGGTCGGTCGAGCGCAGCACGACACCCGTGAGCCGTCCGTCGATCTCGACCACCACGCATCCGCGCTTGCTCGATGCCGGATCGCGCCAGGCGAGGAAATCGTGGAAGTCCCAGTCGACGAGAAGGAAATCGTGCGGCATCTCGATCAGCCGCAGCTCCTCCTCGGTGGCGTTGACGAACGACGCGCGGACGTCGGATTCGGTGAGCGCTCGCATCGCTCCAGTCTAGGAAGGCCGCGGGCCTAAGAGGCCATCGCGGTCTGCGGTTCGCGCTCCCGGATGAGGAATCCGAAGCCGAATGCGACGAAGAACATCAGCACGCCGTAGACCGCAGCCGGCAGACTCAGCTCGACCGATCCGAGGACGGTCTGAGCGATCACGATCGCCAGCGTCGCGTTGTGGATGCCGATCTCGAACGATACCGCGATCGCCTGGCGTCGCTCGATCTTCAACAGACGCGGAACCACGTATCCGACCGCGAGACTGATCAGGCAGAACAGGATCGTGATCAGCGCGAGACCCGTGAAGTTGTTCACCAGCAGCTCCCAGTTGGACGCGACGGCTCCCGCGATCACGACGATGAGGATGATGACGCTCGCGATCCGCACCGGGCGATCCATCCCGTCGGCGAACTTCGGCCAGTACCTGCGAACAAGCATCCCGAGGGCGACCGGAAGCAGCACGATCGCGAACACCTCGAGCGCCTTCGCCCACTGCAGTCCCAGCTGATCGTCGAACGGCTGGAAATACATGATCGCGAAGTTCGTGATCAGCGGGAGCGTGATCACGGCGATCACCGAGTTCACCGCGGTCAGCGAGATGTTCAGGGCGATGTCGCCTCGGAACAGGTGACTGTAGAGATTCGCCGTGGTGCCGCCCGGCGACGCCGCGAGCATCATCATGCCGACCGCGAGCACCGGAGGCAACTGGAACAGCAGCACGAGCCCGAAACAGATCGCGGGCAGGATGAGCAACTGGCACACCAGTGCGGTGAGAACCGCCTTCGGCTGCTTCAGAACGCGAGCGAAGTCGGCGATGGTGAGGCTCAAGCCCAGACCCAGCATGATGATGCCGAGGGCGACCGGGAGCCCGATGGTGGTCAACGCTGATCCCATGGGACTCAGTATGGCGGCTGGAGGCCTCCGGTGTCACCGATATCGGCGAATGTCCTACTGCACCACGCTCGGGTCGAGGGCTTCCACGATGACGAGGGCCTCGGCATCCGGCATCCCGACGGACCAGATGCGCGCCGCGGAGCCGATGGCCGGAATCTGCGTCTGCAGAAGCGTGTCGCTCTGATTGTCCGGATTGCTGCGGTGCCAGCGCGCGTGGACCTGTGCTCCCGACGGGTCGGTGACCATGAGCGCGAACGAAGACGCGCCGCCGTTGTCGAGGAGAGCGACGGCACGATCCGTGACGCGCCCTTCTGTCGGGGTGGCACGGTGCCTGATCTGCGCCCAGCGCTCGGCCAGCAGCGCTTCCGCACGTGCCCGCCGACCGGACCCCACGACGGCCATCGCGCAGCCGCCGAGGAAGAGAACCGGCATGATCGTGAAGATCACGTTGAACCACCACTGCGGGTTGCTCATCCAGAGGTTGAACAGCAGGATCGCCGCGCCGATCGACGCGATCGCGAGGAGAGCCCACACCGTCCACCTGCCGACCGTGGGCATGGGCCTGCCGAAGCCGATCCTCTCCGGCGCTCCGGCGTCGCCGAACGAGCGGACGAGATGCACGACATGTCCGACCGGTGCCTCGAGTTCCACGATCCGCCTCCTCCACCCTCGATGTGCTCGACATCGTAGAGTGCGCAGGTTGCGTGCGAGTTCACCCGGTGACGGACGAGGGATGCCGACGCTCACGCCTCGCCGAATCCCGCTCTGCTCGACAGACGACTGAAGGCCCCCGCTGCGCGGAGGCCTTCTTGGTGTGGTGGCGAGTGAGGGATTCGAACCCCCGAATGCGATGCAGTCTGATTTACAGTCAGATCCCTTTGGCCGCTTGGGTAACTCGCCAAGTGCACACCCGTCCAGCTTGTACAGCCAACCGGGGGCGCGAGAATCAAGCATACCCGCCGGAAGCGGGTCTAAGAAATCGAACGGTCAGCTCCCGCGGACCCCGCGCTCACCATCCTCGAGCGACTCGGGCGTGCGCAGCAGACCGCCCTCCGCGCGACACGTCGCGGCGGCGACGTCCATCGCCCTATCGAGCAGCTTCTGCCAGTCCCCCGCCGCCTGCGGACGCACTCCGACGAGGCCGGCGGCGACGGCGGAGAGCGTGGCATCGCCCGCGCCGACGGTGTCGATGACGGCTCCGGGCAGGTGCGAGATCGGGGCGGCGACGGTGCCGGCATCCGCCTCGAGGGTCGCGCCGTCCTTGCCTGCCGTCGCCAGCACGGCGTCGGCGCCCAGCTCGCGCAGCCGAGACCGCAGAGCGTCGAGATCGCCGTCGTAGAGCAGCGCGGCATCATCCGCCCCGACCTTGACGATCGCGGCATCCGCGGCAAGCCTCTCGAACCCGCGCACGAACTCGCCGCGGTTGCTGAGCATGCCGGAACGCGGGTTCGGGTCGATCGCCACTCTGACGCCGACGAGGGCCTCTGCGACAGCATCCACCTCGGCGGGCACGTCGAAGGGGAAGCAGCTGATCACGGCCAGGTCGGCGTCGGCGAGCGCTGCGCGGGCTTCGTCGCCGTAGCGGATGCTGCGCCGCTGAGCCGCCTCGTTGAAGACGTAGGTGGGCTCGCCGCGCGCATCGCGCTGCACGACCGCGCGCGAAGAGCCGAGCGGCGCATCGCTGGCGACCAGGCGCACATCGTGGTCGGCGAGGTACTCGCGGATATGGGCGCCAGCCACGTCATCGCCGACCATCGCGATGAGCGTCGTCGGCACGCCGAGCCGTCGGAGGCCGACGGCGACGTTCAACGCGGCACCGCCGACCAGCTCGCGTACGCCGCCGGCGTCGTGGATCTCGTCGATGAGGGCGTCGCCGATCACGACGGCGCTCGAGGTGCTCTGCTGCATCCATCAATTCTGGCCCATGATCAGCATCCGCTCGCGTACGTCCAGGCCTCGTCAGAAGACTTTCGCGGGTCTGGATGCGCCGGAAGCCGCGAAAGTCTTCCGCCATCGCTTGGGCGGCACGGCAACTCGCGAGATTCCACACCCCAGACACGAAGAAGGCCCCAGGGCGAACCCTGGGGCCTTCTTCAGTGGATCAGAACGCTCAGTTGTACGTACCGGGCGTCACGTCGTCCGTCGAGAACGCGTCGAAGTCGACGTAACCGAAGTCGCCCTCGGCGTACGCACCGTCGGATGCGAAGATCCGGTTCGGGTAGCGCTCGCTCTTGGCTTCCTCCGTCGCCTCGACCGTGACGTCGCGGTACTTCGCGAGGCCCGTTCCGGCGGGGATGAGCTTACCGATGATGACGTTCTCCTTGAGACCGACCAGCGGGTCGCGCTTGCCCTGCATGGCAGCCTCGGTGAGCACGCGGGTCGTCTCCTGGAACGACGCAGCCGACAGCCACGACTCGGTCGCAAGCGACGCCTTCGTGATACCCATCAGCTCCGAACGACCGGATGCCGGACGCTTGCCCTCGGCGACAGCCTCGCGGTTGATCGCCTGGTAGCGCTTGAGGTCGACCATCTCACCCGGGAGCAGGGTCGTGTCGGCGTGATCGACGACGGTGACCTTGCGGAGCATCTGACGGACGATGACCTCGATGTGCTTGTCGTGGATCGGCACACCCTGCGAGCGGTACACGCCCTGGACGCCGCCGACGAGGTAACGCTGCACCTCGCGAGCACCCATGACACGCATGACCTCCTTGGGGTCGAGCGTGCCCACCAGGATCGGCTGACCGACCGTGACGTGCTGTCCGTCCTCGACGAGGAGCGTCGCACGCTTCAGCACCGGGTAGACCACTTCCTCGTCGCCGTTGTCGGGCGTGAGGATGACCTTCTTGGCCTTGTCGGTCTCGTCGATCGTGATGCGGCCATCGGCCTCGGCGATCGGCGATGCGCCCTTCGGCGTACGAGCCTCGAAGAGCTCCTGCACACGGGGCAGACCCTGAGTGATGTCGTCCGCCGATGCCGAACCACCGGTGTGGAACGTACGCATCGTCAGCTGGGTACCGGGCTCACCGATCGACTGCGCCGCGATGATGCCGACGGCCTCGCCGATGTCGACGGTCTTACCCGTCGCCAGCGAACGGCCGTAGCACTGCGCGCAGACGCCGACAGCCGAGTCGCAGGTCAGCACGGAGCGCACCTTGATGGTGTCGACACCGAGTTCGACGAGCTTGTCGATCAGGACGTCTCCGACGTCGTCGCCGGCAGAGGCGACAACCTCGCCCTTGCTGTCGATCACGTCAGCGGCCAGCGTGCGGGCGAACACCGAGTTCTCGACGTTCGCGTCGCGCACGAGCTCACCTTGCGAGTTCGGAGCGGCGATCGGGAGCTCGAGGCCCTTCGACGTGCCGCAGTCCTCTTCGCGGATGATGACGTCCTGCGAGACGTCCACCAGACGACGGGTCAGGTAACCCGAGTCGGCGGTACGCAGAGCGGTGTCGGCCAGACCCTTACGGGTACCGTGCGTCGCGATGAAGTACTCCGCCACCGACAGACCCTCGCGGTACGAGGAGATGATCGGACGCGGGATGATCTCACCCTTGGGGTTGTTCACCAGACCACGCATACCCGCGATGTTGCGGATCTGCAGCCAGTTACCACGAGCACCGGAGGACACCATGCGGTTGATGGTGTTGTCCTCAGGGAAGTTCTCGCGCATCGCGACCTGAACCTCGTCGGTTGCCTCGGTCCAGATCTTGATGAGCTCCTGACGACGCTCGGCGTCGGTGGTGAGACCCTTCTCGTACTGTGACTGGACCTTCGCAGCGAGCTTCTCGTGCTTGGCGACGATCTCCTTCTTGTTCGGAGGCGTGAGCACGTCGCTCAGTGCGACGGTCACACCCGAACGTGTGGCCCAGTAGAAGCCGGCATCCTTGATGCGGTCCAGCGTCGCCGCCGTCTCGACCTTGGGGTACTCCTCGGCCAGCTTGTTGACGATCTGCGACAGCTTGCCCTTGTCGGCAGGCTCGCGCACGAACGGGTAGCCCTTCGGCAGCGTGGCGTTGAAGATCGCCTGACCCAGCGAGGCGTCGACGAGTCCGTGGCGCTCGTAGCCCTCAGGTGCCTGTCCTTCGAGGAAGGTCAGACCAGGGATGCGGATGCGCACCTTCGCCTGCAGGTCGAGGGTTCCCTCGTCCTTGGCGAGGATCGCCTCGGAGACGGAGCCGAATGCACGGCCCTCGCCCTTCGCGCCGTCCTTGACCACCGTGAGGTGGTGGAGGCCGATGATCATGTCCTGCGAAGGCAGGGTGACCGGACGGCCGTCGGACGGCTTCAGGATGTTGTTCGATGCGAGCATCAGCACGCGGGCCTCGGCCTGAGCCTCGACCGACAGCGGCAGGTGCACAGCCATCTGGTCACCGTCGAAGTCGGCGTTGAACGCCGCGCAGACGAGCGGGTGCAGCTGGATGGCCTTGCCCTCGACGAGCTGAGGCTCGAAGGCCTGGATGCCCAGGCGGTGCAGGGTCGGTGCACGGTTGAGCAGCACCGGACGCTCGCGGATGATCTCCTCGAGCACGTCCCAGACCTCGGGACGGGTGCGCTCGACGGCGCGCTT
>Ga0308157_10001929_pt1 | contig 37958 bp, 31 predicted proteins | sample PhyBR1_FD_201035 | JGI IMG/M metagenome (GOLD analysis project Ga0308157, IMG submission 201035) | Phyllosphere microbial communities from UC Gill Tract Community Farm, Albany, California, United States - DLSLB.R1 | ecosystem: Host-associated > Plants > Phyllosphere > Unclassified | place: USA... | reverse complement strand
AGGCCGATGAAACCGGCGATGTTCGGCGTGCCGGCTTCGAACTTGTGCGGGGCATCGTTGAACACGGTGCCCTCGAAGCTGACTTCCTTGATCATCTCGCCGCCGCCAAGGAAGGGCGGCATGTCCTGCAGATGTTCGCGGCGTGCCCACAGCGCGCCGGTGCCGGTCGGGCCGCACATCTTGTGGCCGGTCACCACGTAGAAATCGCAGCCGATGGCGGCAACGTCCACACTCAGGTGCGGTGCGGCCTGCGAGCCGTCGATCACGGTGACGATGCCGCGCTTGCGCGCCTCGCGGCAGATCTCGCGCACGGGATTGATGGTGCCCAGCACGTTGGAGACGTGGGTGAGCGCCAGCAGCTTCACTTCCGGCGTCATCGCTGCATGCAGCGCGTCCAGGTCGAGGCTGCCATCGGGGCTGATCTCGGCCACGCGTATCGTGGCGCCGGTGCGCTCGGCGACCAGCTGCCACGGCACGATGTTGGCGTGGTGCTCCATGCGCGACACCAGGATCACATCGCCGGCCTTCAAGCGCGGCAAGGCCCACGAGTACGCGACCAGGTTGATCGCGAAGGTGGTGCCGCTGCACAGCACCAGCTCATCGCTGCGCACGTTGAGGAAACGCGCCAGCTTGGTGCGTGCACCTTCGTAGGCATCAGTAGCTTCGGTGCCGAGCGCATGCACCGCGCGGCTGACATTGGCGTTGTAGCGGCGGTAGAACTCGTCCACCGCGCCGATCACCGACAGCGGCTTCTGCGCGGTGTTGGCATTGTCGAAATACACCAGCGGCTTGCCGTTGACTTCGCGCATCAGCAGCGGGAAGTCGGCACGCACGCGCTCCCAGTCGGGGGCGGTGGCCGGGTGGTGGATCGGACGCGGGGAACTGAGGTTCATGCCATGCCTGCCTGTTGCAGTGCCTGGTCCAGGTGGCGGGCCAGCTTTTCGGTAAGAACGCCTTCCACCGCGGACAGCGGCTCGTGGCAGAACGCAGCGCTGAGCATGGCGCGTGCGGTTTCCGCCGGCAGGCCACGCGAGCGCAGGTAGAACAGCGCGTTGGCGTCGAGCTGGCCGACGGTTGCACCGTGCGCCGCCTTGACCTCCTCGGCGTCGATCACCAGCGTCGGCTGGGTATCGATCTCGGCGTCGGCCGACAGCAGCAGGTTCTTGTTGGACAGGTTGGCATCGGTGCCATCGGCGCCTTCGCGGATACCGATGCCGCCATGGAACACCACGCGGCTGCGGTTGGCCGCCACGCCGCGCCAGACCAGCTCGGCGCTGGTGTCCTTGGCGATGTGCTCGATGCCCAGGCGGGTATCGATATGGCGGCGGCCGGTGCCCAGCAGCACGCCATTGGCGGTCAGCTTGGCGTTGTCGCCTTCCAGGCGCACGTTGAGCTCATGACGGCTCAGCGCAGCACCCAGTTCCAGGTCGATGCGGCGGTATTCCGCATCGCGTGCCAATACCGCGTCGGTGCGCAGCAGCGAGGTGGCCCGCGCGCTGTCGGCCTGCACGCGGGCGTGCGACAGCACGGCGTCCTGGGCGATGTGGACGTGGACCAGAGTGTTGTCCAGGTGCGCGCTGTCGCCAGCCTGCAGGTGATGCTCGACCAGGCCGAACACCGCGCCACGGCGCAGCTCGATCAGGTGACGGTGATGCCAGGCGTGGTCGCTGGAATCCGCCGCGCTGACAAATACCAGATGCAGCGGCGTTTCGCTGACGATGCCGTCGGCGACCTGCACCAGCACGCCTTCGTCGGCGAGTGCGGCATTGAGCTGGGCGAACACTTCTTCGGCGCGCTCGAAGCGACGGCCGAGGAAACGCAGTGCTTCGGGCTCTTCGGCTTGCACGGCGGACAGGGTGCGCACCTGCACGCCTGCATCCAGCGACGACAGATCGCTCAACGCAGCGCTGTGACGACCGTTGACGAAGACCAGGCGCGGCGACGGGATGTCGGCCAGCAGCGCGGCATCGATATCCGGGGCCTGCAGCGGCGCGGCAGTGAAGCTGCGGCGCTCCAGCTGGCGCAGCGAGGTGTACTTCCAGGCCTCGTTGCGGGCGGCGGGCAGGCCGGTTTTCAGTGCGGCTTCAAGCAGCTCAGCGCGCTCCTTGCTGCCGCAGAAGGTGCCGGCCAGTGAATCGAGCAGGGCATTCATTACTTGGCGGCCTCGCGGACCACGCGGTCCTTCAGGAAGTCATAACCGTGGGCTTCCAGCTCCAGCGCCAGTTCCGGGCCGCCGGTCTTGACGATACGGCCGTCGGCCAACACGTGCACCACGTCCGGCTTGATGTAGTCGAGCAGGCGCTGGTAGTGGGTGATGACCAGGAACGAACGCTCCGGCGAACGCAGTGCGTTGACGCCATCGGCCACGCTCTTCAGCGCATCGATGTCCAGGCCCGAGTCGGTTTCGTCGAGGATCGCCAGCTTCGGTTCGAGCACGGCCAGCTGGAAGATCTCGTTGCGCTTCTTCTCGCCACCGGAGAAACCTTCGTTGACACCGCGATGCAGCAGCTCGTCCTTCAGGTGCAGCACGGCCAGCTTCTGCCGGACCAGCTTGAGGAACTGCATCGAGTCCAGTTCTTCCTCGCCACGTGCCTTGCGCTGCGCATTGAGCGCGGCACGCAGGAAGTAGGTGTTGTTGACGCCGGGGATTTCCACCGGGTACTGGAAGGCCAGGAACAGGCCGGCGGCGGCGCGTGCTTCCGGTTCCAGCTCCAGCAGGTCGCCATCTTCGAACTGCACGCTGCCAGCGGTGACGTCGTAGCCGTCGCGGCCGGACAGGACATTGCCGAGGGTGGACTTGCCGGCGCCGTTCGGGCCCATGATGGCGTGCACTTCGCCCGGCTTCACTTCCAGCGACAGGCCCTTGAGGATTTCCTTGTCGCCGATGCTTGCGTGGAGGTTTTCGATCTTCAGCATGAGGGTGCGTTCTTCAATATGTAGGGTGCGGGGCGATCAGAGCTCGCCTTCGGCGCGATCGAGGAAGGTGGCGCGCAGCCACTGGGTGCGCTTGCGGGTCAGCTCGGCCTTGTTGGCCGAGTACAGCATCGGGTACATCGAGCCGTACAGGACCCGTGGGTCTTCGTCCTTGCCCACCGGGTAGCGCGCTTCAATGTCGGCGTCGCGCAGCGGGATCCACAGGCGCTGGGCCGCGCGCAGCTTGTCGATGGCGACCTGCTGGCCCTGCAGTTTCTGCATCACCTGCCGGTACACGCTGTTGAGTTCGGTGTCGGCGGCGGTAGCTTCGGCCGCCGCACACTCGTTGAGCTCGAACTGGGTGCGGGCCTCATCACAGGCCTTGCCCGGCGACGCGGCGAAGGCTGCGAACGGCAGCACGGCCAGCAGTAGCAGTGATAGGCGGCTCATCCGACCGATCCTTCCAGCGAGACTTCCAGCAGCTTCTTGGCTTCCACCGCGAACTCCATCGGAAGTTCCTTGAAGACCTGCTTGCAGAAGCCGTCGACGATCATCGACACCGCGTTTTCCTGGTCGATGCCGCGGGCGCGACAATAGAACAGCTGATCGTCGGAGATCTTGGAGGTGGTGGCCTCGTGCTCGACGGTGGCGCTGGGGTTCTTCACCTCGATATAGGGGAAGGTGTGGGCGCCACACTTCTTGCCGATCAGCAACGAGTCGCACTGGGTGTAGTTGCGCGCGCCTTCTGCACCACGGTCAACCCGCACCAGGCCGCGGTAGGTGTTCTGGCCGCGGCCGGCGCTGATGCCCTTGGAGATGATCTTGCTCTTGGTGCGCTTGCCGACGTGGATCATCTTGGTGCCGGTATCGGCCTGCTGGCGATGATGGGTCAGCGCGACCGAGTGGAATTCGCCCACCGAGTCGTCGCCCAGCAGCACGCAGGACGGGTACTTCCAGGTGATGGCCGAGCCGGTCTCCACCTGGGTCCAGGTCACCTTGGAGCGCGCGCCACGGCATTCGGCACGCTTGGTGACGAAGTTGTAGATGCCGCCGACGCCGTTCTCGTCGCCCGGGTACCAGTTCTGCACGGTCGAATACTTGATCTCGGCATCTTCCAGCGCCACCAGCTCGACCACCGCGGCGTGCAGCTGGTTTTCATCGCGCATCGGCGCGGTGCAGCCTTCCAGGTAGGAGACGTAGGCCTTGTCCTCGCAGATGATCAAGGTGCGCTCGAACTGCCCGGTATTGCTGGCGTTGATGCGGAAATAGGTGCTCAGCTCCATCGGGCAGCGCACGCCGGCCGGGATGAAGACAAAGCTGCCGTCGGAGAACACTGCCGAGTTCAACGCGGCGAAATAGTTGTCGCCCACCGGCACCACCGAGCCCAGGTACTTGCGCACCAGCTCCGGGTATTCGCGGATGGCTTCGGAGATGGAGCAGAACACCACGCCCTTCTCGGCCAGCTCCTTGCGGAAGGTGGTGCCGACCGAAACCGAGTCGAACACCGCATCCACCGCCACGCCGGCCAGCTTTGCGCGCTCATGCAGCGGCACGCCGAGCTTTTCGTAGGTGTCGAGCAGCTCCTTGGGCACTTCGTCCAGCGACTGGTACTTCGGGCCCTTGGGCGCGGAGAAGTAGCTCAGCGCCTGCAGGTCGATCGGGCCGATCTGCAGCTTGGCCCAGTCCGGCTGGCGCATGGTCAGGAAGTGGCGGTAGGCGTCCAGGCGCCATTGCGTCATCCACTCGGGCTCGTCCTTCTTGGCCGAGAGCGCGCGGATGACGTCCTCGTCCAGGCCTGGCGGGAACGACTCGGACTCGATCAGGGTGACAAAGCCGGCGTCGTACTTGCGCCCCAGCTGTTCGTGGATTTCACGGTTTGGACTGTCGACGGTGTCGACCTTTTCGATGATCTCGGTGGCCATCAGGGCTGCCTACGGTTGTTCAGGAGACGACGTCGGCGCTGATGCGTCGACGGTCGGCAAGCGGTAAGGGGTGCAGCATCTGCGCGAGGGTGACGCCGCGCAGGGCATCGGAAACGACGTCATTGATCAGCCGCCAGTTGGAGCGCACACCGCACTGCCCGGCAAGGCCGCACTGGCTCTGCTCCTGGCTGCATTCGGTGATGGCCAGCGGACCTTCCATTGCTTCCAGGATCTCGATCAGGGTGATCTCGGAGGCTGGGCGGGTCAGCCGGTAACCGCCATGCACGCCGCGCAGGCCTTCGACCAGACCGGCCTGGGCCAGTGGCTTCAGCAGCTTGCTGACGGTGGGCGGCTCCAGTCCGGCGGCTTCAGCCAGATCGGTCGCGCTCAGCACTTCGGCCGGCCGTGCGGCGAGCACGGTCAGGACGACGGTGGCGTAATCGGTGAGCTTGGTGACGCGAAGCATTGCGGGAGCGGGGTATCAATGTGGACCAAAATTGTACGCTTTCTGGTCCGAGGGGCCAAGTTTTGCCGTTCAGCTCCCAGAAGCCCCCGGCCAATCAGGGGACTGCAGCTGTTTCCTCTCCCCTTGTGGGAGAGGATGCCGAAGGCAGGAGAGGGGCGGCGCAGCCGTTGCTGTTTCCTCTGCCCTCGCGGAAGAGGACGCCGAAGGCAGGAGAGAGAGGGCGGCGCAGCCGCAGCTGTTCTCCTCCCCCCTCGTGGGAGAGGATGCCGAAGGCAGGAGAGGGGGCGGCGCAGCCGCTGCTTCATGCTTTCAATTCGCTGCAGAGCAGGAGCCGAATCCCCAATCCAAGTGCCTCCCCTTGGGTTGTAAAGCCCGATGGGCGAGAATCACCGCCTCACTCAAGTTCCGGCCATGTACATGCCCAAGAAGATCCAGGCACGCAAATCCTCCATCCACGGCAATGGCGTGTTCGCCGTGGCCGACCTCAAGAAGGGCGAGCGCGTCATCGAGTACAAGGGCAAGCACCGTACCCATGCCGAAGTGGATGCGGATGATGCCGGCGATGTGGAATCCGGCCACACGTTCCTGTTCACCCTGAACGACGATTACGTCATCGATGCCAACTACAAGGGCAACGACGCACGCTGGATCAACCACAGCTGCGATCCCAACTGCGAGGCGATGATCGAAGAGGCAGAAGGTGATGACCGCACCGCTGACAAGGTGTTCATCGAAGCCATCCGCGATATCAAGCCGGGCGAAGAGCTGACCTACAACTACGGCATCACCCTGGCCGAGCGCCACACCCCGCGCCTGAAGAAGATCTGGGAATGCCGTTGCGGCTCGCCCAAGTGCACCGGCACGATGCTGCAGCCGAAGCGCTGAGTCTCTGGGGCGCTGCATGGATCGGCATGGTTTTGTAGGAGCGGCGTAAGCCGCGAAGCCACTGCCAGCTCAGGTGCTGCTAATGGATCGTGGCGCAGCTCCGCAGGGAAGATTCTGCTCGGTGGCTGACACCTCGCCAGCTTCGCGGCTTACGCCGCTCCTGCAAACAAAGCAAAGAGGCCGCAATCGCGGCCTCTTTCGTTTCTACAGCTGTCCGGCTCAGTTGCCCAGCAATCCCTGCGGCACGAAGCTGCCCAGGTTCTGGTTGAAGTCCACGGCGATGCGGCCGTTCTGGATGCCCACCGACTTCACCTGCAGCACGCCCATCACCTTGGCGATGGCCGGGTCGATCTTGTAGATCGGCTCGCGGCGGGCGTAGTCGGCCAGCCAGCTATTGAGCAGGCTGCGGGTGCTTGAATCCAACTCGCCGCCACCGGCACTGGGGCGGAAGCCATCAACGGTGGGCTGGTCCAGATGGAAGCCCTGGGTCTGTGCGTCGTAGCGCAGGCCGCTGCTGATCTGTACATCGCCCACCGGCATCGACGAACCACCGGCGGCCATGGCCAGGTTGAAGCCCAGGTCCAGGCGGCTGCCCTGCGGCAAGGTCAGCCGCGGCTGGCTGACGGTCAGTGCCAGCAGGCCGCCAAGCGCCTTCTGGGTGCGCGGGAAGCTGCCGTCCAGGTACTGCTGAACGTCGGCGGCACCCACAGTCAATTGCTTGCCGTTGATCTGCGGTGCGGCATGGGCGCTGCCGGCGATGGCGATCAAGGCGGTGCAGGGGAGGAGCAGGGAACGCAGGTTCATCGGGCGCACTCGGTGATGGCGGCTGGTTGCAATAGCACGATAACCGGATCGGGTGAACGGTCAATTAGCAGGCCGGATTCAATCTGGCGCACATACTGCCGGTTGATCTCCCTGTCACTGAGACCGATGACCGGGCTGCTGCGATGTCAGCGCGCGAAGCGCTGCTTTGCGGTTCCGATGACCAGCCGGACAGCGCTCCGGCAACGATGCTGGGAACTGCCGGGTGCAAGCTTTACGGCCAGCGACTTATTCCAGCGGCTTCTGCAGCTGCTTGAGCTTGTGCAGCAACTGGCCGAGCTCCGGCTGCAGGGCACTCAACAGGCTGTCGGGCTTGCCAGCCGATTCGGCCAGTGTCTCCAGCAGGCCGGTGACAACCACGATGCCGGCGTCCTCATTGCAGGACAGTCGACGTTGGCCTTGCGCGGATTCCAGCTGGCGCATCCAGTTGTATTGGCTGCGCTGTTCGAACTCGATCGAGCAGCGGCCGCTGCACTGCTGGCCGTCAGTCTCGATCGGAGTGACGGAGATTCGGTAGCGATGCTTGCTGATGGACATGGTGGACTGCGTGGGGAAGCGGTGGGAGTGGCCACCATAGGCCGGTGCTGGCGCAGGTACGAGGCGTTGGACCATGACGCTGTGTTCCAGCGTTTTCCCGATGCCACCGGCAGAACGCTGCGGGCCATGGGAACGTTTTCCACCACACCAAAGCCCCAAAAAAAACGGGACGGCAGGGCCGTCCCGTTTCTTCGCCAAGGGGCGCGCTGATTACAGCGCAGCGTCCTTGAGCTTCTTGAGCGGACGCACCTTGAGCTTGGTGGTGGCCGGCTTGGCGGCAAACCACTGCTCTTCCTTGGTGAACGGGTTGATGCCCTTGCGCTTCGGCTTGGCAGCAACGCTCACGGTGGAGATCTTCAACAGGCCCGGCAGGGTGAAGGAGCCAGCGCCCTTCTTGTTGACCGAGGCGGCGACGGCGCCTTCCAGGGCGGCGAACACAGCGCGCACGTCCTTGGCAGCAACCGAGGTGGCTTCAGCGATGTGGGCGACCAGACCGGACTTGGTCAGTGCTTCCTTGATCGGCTTCGGTGCGGCCGGCTTGGCGGCAGCCTTGGTTGCAGCCTTCGTGGCTACTTTCTTCACTGCCTTCTTCGGGGCAGCCTTTTTAGCGGTCTTTGCCATGATTTCCTGTTCCGTGAACGGTTGGTTGTTGGTCGTGCCGACCCCGTCGGCAAGCGAAATGTAGGGCATGAATTGCGTGACGCCAATAGGTAATCGAAGAAAAAGCCCATAAAAATTGCTTCCGGGCGTATTTGGACAACAAATCAGTGCCACAAGGCACGCAAAAACAGGGCCGGACTGCGATCAACCACGGTGTTGCCCCAGGTCTTCGGGCACGCCGTTGCGCCTGCAGCTGCACCGCACAAACTGCTAACGCGACGTGGGCTAGGCTGGTTGCGTCATCCACCACGAGGAGTTCGACCATGGGTATTTCGCGTCACGCCACCGCACGCTGGGAAGGTGATCTGAAGACTGGGCAGGGCCGCTTGAGCACGCCGCAGAGCGGCTTGATGGAGAACACGCGCTACGCCTTCAACAGCCGCTTCGGCGATGAGAAGGGCACCAACCCCGAGGAGTTGATCGCCGCCGCGCATGCAGGCTGCTTCACCATGGCGCTGTCGGCCAAGCTCAGTGAGGCTGGCTTCCCGCCGACCTCGTTGGACACCCGTGCCGATGTCGACCTGTCGATGGAGGGCGGCCCGCAGCTGTCGCAGATCCGGCTGAAGGTGAAAGCGGTGGTGCCGGGCCTGGACGAGACCCGGTTCCGCGCAATTGCCGATGACGCCAAGCAGAACTGTCCGGTATCCAAGGCACTGAGTGCGGTCCCGATCAGCCTGGATACCGAGTTTTCGGCCTGACCTGGCGCTGGCCCGGCGAGCGTTCAGCGCTGGCCGGGCCGGTTCAGGGTCGTTTCACCCGTCGCGCCTGAGCATCGCTCATCCCTTGTTCCTCATTCCTGCCGGAGTGGTTGCTGCCATGAGTCGCTCGCTAGCTGTTGCCGCTGTCCTTGTTGCCGGTGGTCTGGTCGCCTTCCATGCGTCCGCACAGCGCTACGACGACGGTCAATACCGCCCCAACGGTTCTTACGATGATGGCCAGTACCGGCCGGACCCGCGCCATGACGATGGCCGGTATCGCAGCGGGAGCAGCGACACCAATGGCTCGGTGTACGACTACGCGCGGGTGGTGCGGGTGGATCCGGTCATCGTCAACGGTGATCAGGGACGCAATGAGCGCTGCTATCAGCGCAACGATGGCGGTTATGTGGATAACAACAATGGTTATCAGGCCGGTGGCTATAACGGCTATCGGAATGATGGCTATGACAACGGCCAGTACCGGCAGGGCAACGAAAGTGGTCGCCAGTGGGCGACGGTGATCGGCGGCCTGGCTGGTGCGGTGCTGGGCAGCCGCATCGGTGGTGGCGATGGCCGTTACCTCGGTACTGCGGTCGGCACCATTGCCGGTGGCGCTGCCGGTCGCGCGATCTACGAAGCCAGCAACCGGCCGACCTACCAGCGCGGTGACGTGCGGGTCTGTGAGCCCAGCGGCTATGGCAGCGAGAGCGAGCGGGTGGACGGCTACGACGTCACCTACGAATACGCTGGCCGCCAATACCGCACCCATCGCGACTACCACCCGGGCGAACAGATCCGCGTGCGCGTCGATGTAAGCGCCGACTGAGCGCAGCGGGCGTTTCTGCCCGGCTGAGGTGCAGGGCACGGTTTGTCAGGCTGGGCCGATGACGGCATAGTCCACGCATTCCGTTGTGGAGCGTGCCTGATGCGTCGTCTTGCCTGTGTCGCCCTGTTGCTTCCCTGTCTGCATGCGCTCCCGGCCCAGGCCGAGGTCAAGCTGCTGGTCGCCGATACCATCCGCACCGGCGACCCGGCGCAGCCGGTGGTCGGTGCCATCGCCTGGGAAAGTGACAGCGGCAAGGTACTGGACGTGGGCAGTGCCGATGCACTGCTGCAGTTGTACCCGCAGGCACCGCGCATCGACGTGGGCGACGCGACCGTGGTGCCGGGCCTGATCGATGCCCATGCGCACATCATGGGCCTGGGCAATACCTTGATGCAGGCCGACCTGACCGGCGCACGCAATCGCGGCGAAGTGCTGGAGCGGCTGCAGGCCTTCGAGAAAACCTTGGCGCCCGGCGAGTGGTTGCTGGGTCGCGGCTGGGACCAGAACCGTTGGGACAACACCGATTTCCCCACCGCCGCGGATCTGGATGCGGCGTTCCCGCAGCGGCCGGTTTATCTGGAGCGCATCGACGGCCATGCCGGCTGGATCAACAGCGCCGCCATCCGCCTCGCCGAGAAAGCAGGAAAATCGCTATATGGTGACTGGCAGCCGGAAGGCGGGCGCATCCTTCGCGATGCTGCTGGCAAGCCGAGTGGCGTGCTGGTCGATGGCGCGGCGTCGCTGGTCTATTCGCAGATCCCGGCATTGGACGATGCCTCACGGGAAAAGCGCCTGCAGGCCGCATTGCAGGCGGCGGTCAGCAATGGTCTGACCGGTGTGCATGACATGGGCGTGTCGCGCGAGGATCTGGCGCTGATGAAGCGTCTGGCTGACCAGGGCAAGCTGCCGTTGCGCATCGACGCCTATGCCGATGGCAACAACGAAGCGCTGGAGGACCTGTGCAAGGCCGGCCTGTACGCCCATCCCGGCGGTCGCCTGCAGATGCGCGGGGTCAAGCTGTACATGGATGGCGCGTTGGGCAGCCGCGGTGCGGCCCTGCTGACCGCTTACAGTGACGACCCGCATAACCACGGCCTGCTGATGACCTCGCCGGAGGAATTCGAAGTCGCCGTGCGCAAGGCCGATGGCTGCAAGGTGCAGGTCGCCACCCATGCGATCGGTGATCGCGGCAACCGCATCGTGCTGGATACCTACGAGAAGGTGCTGGGCACCCACAAGGACGCCGATCATCGCTGGCGCATCGAACACTCGCAGGTGGTGTCGCTGCAGGACATCCCGCGTTTCGCCAAGCTCGGCGTGATCGCCTCGATGCAGCCGACCCATGCCACCTCGGACATGGGCTGGGCCGAGCAGCGGGTCGGGCCGGAACGCATCCTCGGTGCCTATGCCTGGCAGCGCTTCCTGCACAGCGGCGCGCGTCTGGCCTTGGGCTCGGATTTCCCGGTGGAACAGGTTGACCCGCGTCTGGGCCTGTACGCAGCGGTGACCCGTCAGGACCGCGACGGTCAGCCGCCGGGTGGTTGGCAGCCGGAGCAGCGCCTGAGTGCCGCCGAAGCGCTGCGCGGCTTCACCAGCGATGCGGCATGGGCTGGCCATGACGAAGCCCAGGTCGGCAAGCTGCAGCGCGGGCTGCGTGCCGACTTCGTGGTGCTGGACCGTGACCCGTTGAAAGTCGCCGCCGACCAGCTTGATGACCTGAAGGTGCTGTCGACCTGGGTTGATGGCGAGCCGGTTTACAAGGCGGCTACGCCGGAGGGATGAAGCCCTTGCGGCTTCGGTAGTGCTTTCCCTTGAACGCGGGTTACCCGGAAACCGATGCCAACCCCTTGGCATCGGTTTTCTTCTTTTTGTGGGAGCGGCGTAAGCCGCGAAGCTCGCTACCCGTCCGATTGCGGGAATGTTGGTAGCGTCATTGCTGTCGGCTTCGCAGCTGACGCCGCTCCTGGAAAGTCTCCGCCGTCGGAAGGCTGACAGAAGCCGCGCTTCTGGCTTCGGCCCGCGAAGTGCTGGCGTGCTGCTTCTTTGTAGGAGCGGCGTCAGCCGCGAAGCTCGCGATCCATGCGATTGCGGGCTTGTTGGTAACTTCATTGCTGCCAGCTTCGCGGCTTACGCCGCTCCTACAAAACCCCTGTCGCGAGCTCGACTTCAGCTGCCAGCAGGATTCGCTGACAGGTCATGCAGGCTGCGCAGCTTCTTCTTGTTGATTTTGCCGACGCTGGTGCGCTCTATCGAATCCACGAAGCTGACGCGGTCCGGGATCGCGTAGCGGGAGATGTCGCCTGCGCGGCTGCGGGCGGCGACCAGCTCGATGATCTCGGCTTCGGTAACCGTGCTGCCTGCGTGCCTGACCACCAGGGGCAGCGGCCGTTCGCCCCATTTGGCATCGGCAATGCCGATCACCGCGACCTCGTTGACCGCCGGGTGCATGGCGATGATGTCTTCCAGCGTGAGTGAGGAGATCCATTCACCGCCGGTCTTGATCACGTCCTTGATGCGGTCGGTGACGCGCAGGTAGCCGCCGCTGTCGATGTTGCCGATGTCGCCGGTGTGCAGGTAGCCGCCGGCCCACAAGGTTTCCGAGGCCTCTGGATTGTGCAGATAGCCTTGGGTAAGCCATGGCGCGCGTACCACCACTTCGCCGGTAGCGATGCCGTCGTGGGCGACTTCGTTCATGGCTTCATCGACGATGCGAAGCTCCACCAGCGGCACTGGAATACCGGCCTTGGTACGCAGCGACAGTTCTTCATCCGTGCCGGCCAGAGTATCCACATCGATCTGGGCGAGGGTGAGCAGCGGGCAGGTTTCGGACATACCGTAGCCGCCAAAGATATCGATGCCGCGCGCCAAGGCTTGCTGGGCCAAGGCACGCGGCAGTGCGGCACCGCCGATGATGACTTTCCAGCCGTGCAGATCGGTATCTGCTGAAGTGGGGTGGCCCAGCAGCATATGCAGGATGGTTGGTACGCAATGCGAGAACGTCACTTTCTCGCGCGCGATCAGGTCCAGCAGCTTGCCCGGCAGGTAGCGGCCCGGATACACCTGCTTGATGCCCAGCAGCGTGGCCACGTACGGCATGCCCCAGGCGTGCACATGGAACATCGGCGTGATCGGCATGTAGACATCGTCGCGATGCAGCCGGCCCTGCTTGGGCGCACTGCCCAGCGCGGCCATCGCCGCCAATGAGTGCAGGACAAGCTGGCGATGACTGAAGAACACGCCCTTGGGCAGACCGGTGGTGCCGGTCGTATAGAACATGGTGGCGCGGGTGTTCTCGTCGAAGTCCGGGAAGTCGCGGACTGGCTCGGCGCTGCGCAGACCCGCTTCATACTCGGTGGCGAAGCCGGCGGGCAGTGGGCCTGCTTCGTCGTCCAGCAACACCCGCGTGCGCAGGTCCGGCAGCTGTTCGTCGATGCTCTCCAGCACCGGCAGGAACTCGCGGTTGGCCAGGATCACCCGCGCGCCGCTGTGGTTCAGTGTGTAGGCGATCTGTTCCGGGGCCAGGCGGATGTTCACCGTCATCAGCACCGCGCCGATCATCGGCACCGCGAAGTAGCTTTCCAGGTAGCGGTTGCTGTCCCAGTCCATCACCGCCACGGTGTCACCGGGCTTCACCCCGAGTGACGTCAGCAACCCCGCCAGCTGGCCGATGCGCGCCTGCAACGTGCGGTAGCTGTAGCGGACCCTGTCGCCGTAGACGATTTCCTGATCGGGATTCACCGCCAGCGGTGTGTGCAGCAGCTGCTTGATCAGCAGCGGGTAGGCGTAGGCGCTGGAATCGGCGGGGCTTGCGTCGGCTGCGAGTGACATCTGTATTTCCTGGTTGGCTGCGCGTCAGCGGCCGGAGGCGGCGGGAATGTACAGCTGCGCGCGCTGCAATGGTGCTTCCGCGCGTGGCGTTGGCTGGATCCGCGCATCCTGCGGCAGTGCGTGTGCTGGATTCTCAAGGTGATCCCACACCTGATCCATCGCCGCAAACATGTAGGGAAGCAGCGGCACATAGCGCTTGCGGTAATCCGGGAAGGCCAGCAGCGAGTCGAAGTGCTGGCCGTTGCTTACGCGCCAATAGGCGATCTGCGCACCCGCCTTTCGTGCGAGCGGTACATAGCGGTCACTGGTCATGCTGATCGGCACCAATCCGTCGTCGGTACCGTGGATGACCACGATTGGCAGGCCGCGACGCGGCGCCTTGGCGGCAGCGTCGGCGATGCCGGCGCGCACGCGCCTGGCATCGGCGCTGTCACGCAGACCGAGCGCACGCAGGCAGTTGAGCCCGCGCAGCGGGTCGTCCGCCGACTGGGCGGCATTGCCGTCCACCAGCACAACACCACTGCCGGGCGGAATGCCGCTGCCTTCGCTCCACCAGCTTGCGCGCAGCTCGGCGGCCGCGGGAGCGGGTTTGCCGTCCGCACCGACAGCAGAGTAGCTGTAAGCGCAGGGATGCTCGCCGGCGCCGTAGCGACCATAAGCCGATGCATAGGTCACCGCGATTGCGCGCCACAGGTCGAAGCCGGTCGAGAACGCACCGGCGCGTAGCGCGCCATCGCTGAGCCCGGCGTCGGCGAGTTGCTGGCGTGCCGACTGTGCTTGTGCGGCGGTGTCATCGCCTTGCACCAGTCCGGCCGATTTCAGGATGGCACACCGCTGCGTCCATGCCGGTGCTGCCTGTGCCTGCATCGGCGGCTGCGGCAGATCATCCAGCGCAAGCAGGGCGCAGGGCATCAGCAGCGCGGATTGGGTGACGAAGTCGTAGAGCGGCGGCGCGCCAGCCACCGAGACATTCGGCTCGCCCGCGACCATCGCATCGAACCAGTCGCCCTCGATCTCCGCTGCGCGCAGCACCGCGCCGCCACCGTTGGAGACACCTGCGCCCAGTGTGCGCGTATTCGCCGGAGTGAACGGTGCCGATTGCGGATAGACGCGGTCCAGCGCCTGCAAGCCGAACTGCAGCGCCTGCAGCAGGTGTTGGCCCCAGTCGGCTTCCGGGTTGTCACCGGAATGGGCGTGTTTGAACGCGATGCCATGCGCTGCATTGCTATCGGTCGGAGCGAAGGCCAGTGCGCCCTGCGTCGCAGGCGTGCCGTCGGCCTGGAAGCCGCTGCTGGCGTCCAGATCGTAATAGTCACTGCCGGTGCCTTTGTCGGTATAGGCGACTGCGCAGCCGTGAGCCAGGCCCCAACTGCCAGCAACCGAGATCGCGCCATAGATGCCGCGCGAGCCGGAGGAGGCTGCGGCTACCAGGCAGCGCTTTGCCGGATCGAAATTGTCGGGAACCTGCACCAGCACACGATGCGGCTGGCGGGCGCCGGGGATGCGCGCATAGGCCGAAAACTCCCGGCCCGGCGCTGCCTGAAGATTGCCGTAGACATCGCCGAAGCCGGCGCCAGGTGTAAGGTCGGCGATGCCGCGCCAGCTGCTCCAGATCGCGCGGCGGCGTGCTTCTTCGGCGGTCGGCTGGGCCGGACTGGCGAATGCCGGCGCGGCAGCGGCGCGCAGGCCATCGAGGCCCAACCCTGCGGTCAGCAGATCATCGCCGCCGCGGTGCTCGGTTTCGCGCCATTGCTCGAACACGGGTGCGGCAGCGGCAGGGCCGGGCGTGGCGGCCTGGGCGACGGAAACGCAGCCCAACAGCGGCAGCGCGGCGCAAAGCAGGGTAACGGGGCGGGGGATGTTCATTGCCCCACACTAGCAAGCCAATGGTTACATGCCAGCGTACCTAGGTACCCGTGCCCGGCCCAGGCTTAATTTGCTAACCTCGCCAGGACATGCCGACCCTGCTTATCGCCGATGATCACCCCTTGTTCCGCGCCGCCTTGCATCGCGCGGCCGAAGAGGCGGTTGATGACCTGCAGATCAGCGAGGCCGATTCGCTGGACAGCGTACTGGAGGCGATCGAAAGCCAGCAGATCGACCTGATGCTGTTGGACCTGCACATGCCGGGCAACCATGGTCTTGCTGGTCTGGCGACGATCCGCGCCCTGCAGCCTGGGCTGGCGATCATCATCGTCTCGGCCAATGAAGAGCCGCATGTGATCCGCCGCGCCATCGACCTTGGCGCTGCCGGCTACCTGCCCAAGAGCTCGGGGCTGGTGGACCTGCAGCAGGCCTTGCAGACCGTGCTCGATGGCGAGCGCTGGATACCGGCGATGCTGCGCGAAACCGTTGCCCGGGTTGCGCCCTTCAGCAAGGACGCCGATCTGGCTGCGCGCCTGTCCAGCCTGTCCGCGCACCAGTACAAGGTATTGAGCCTGGTCGCCGAAGGCCTGCTCAACAAGCAGATCGCCGATCGCCTTGGCGTGCAGCTGCGCACGGTCAAGGCGCATATGACCCGCATCATGGGCCGGTTGGGCGTGCGCAACCGCGCGCAGGCGATCCGCGTGCTGCACGAGATGGGCCTGAACGATCCATCGCGGCAGATTGAAGAGACGCAGGACGCCTGATCCGCGATACGGCGCTGGCCGATCAGCGGATCCCGCGGTGCCTGCTTCGGGTCAGGTTGCGACGGTGCTGCGCGTAGCCAGCAGATGGTTGATCGCCCAGCGCAGCGCCAGTGGCTTGAACGGCTTGTTCAACAGTGACAGCCCGACTTCGCGTACTGCCTCGCGGGTATCACTGCCGGTATCGGCGCTGAGTATCACTGTCGGCCTTTGCCTGCGTGCGCCATCCAGGCGCTTCCACAGCTGGACGCCGGTGTCACCGTCGTCGAGGTGGTAGTCGAACAACCACAGGTCCGCCTCCTGTGCGGATGCACCGATCCCGCTGGCGTCGCTGTACGCGCTTACCTCGCAGCCCCATGACAGCAGCAGCTGCCGCATCGCTTGCAGCGCGTCCGTATCGTTGTCGACCACCAGCACGCGGGTGCCCTTGATGGTGCTGGTGCCGCCCGAGGGCGCGTCGTTGCGTGTGGCCGGCGGCGGGCTTGCGCGTGCCACGGTGATGGAGAACACCGAGCCGCGGTTGACCACGCTGTGCAGGCCGAGCGGCGCATGCAGCAGGTCGGCGATGCGGTGCGCAATCGCCAGGCCAAGGCCGAGCCCCTGGCCGTTGCTGCGGTCGCCGCGATGGAACTCCTCGAACACGACGCTCTGCTGTTCCGGGGTGATGCCTGGGCCGCTGTCATGCACGCCGATTGCCAGCGTGTCGCCGTGGCGGCGCACGCCGAGCAGTACGCCACCGCTGCGGGTGTAGCGGATGGCATTGGCGAGGAAGTTCTGCAGCACGCGGCGCAGCAACAGCGGGTCGCTGTGCACCCAGACGTGGCTGCGCACGTAGCGGAACTGCAGGCCGCGTGCAGCCGCCAGCACGGCGAATTCCTGTGCCAAGGGATCAAGCACGGTCGACAGGGCGAAGGGGCGCGGGTCGGCGACCAGCCCGCCGGCTTCCAATCGCGAAATATCCAGCAAGCCCGACAGCAGATCGTCGGTGGAATCCAAGGCACCACGGATCTGGCGCAGGAAACTGTCCAGGAACTCCGATTCGATGTGCTGCGACATCGCATCGGTCAGCAGCTGTGCGGCGTGCAGGGGTTGGATCAGGTCGTGGCCGACCGCGGTCAGGAATCGGGTCTTGGCCACGTTCGCGCGCTCGGCTTCGTGCACGGCCTGTTCCAGGCGAGCGGTGCGGTCCTGCACGCGTAGCTCCAGGGTCTCGTTGCTGCGCTTGAGCGCGTCCTCGGCCATGCGGAAGGCGGTGACATCAGTGAAGGTGGCGACGTAGCCGCCACCAGGCATCGGGTTGCCGCGGATTTCGACGATGGTGTTGTCGGGGAAGATGCGTTCGGATAGATGCGGCGTGCCACGGCGCATGTGCGCGATGCGGCGATTCAGCGCCTTGCTGACGGTGTCGCCGGGGGCTTCGCCGATCTTCAGTTCGCCCAAAGCCCATGCAGTGAGATTGGCGACTGGCTGCCCGACCTGCAGCAGTTCGGGCGGGAACTTGAACAGCGCGGCATAACGGCTGTTCCAGGCCACCAGCTGCAGCTGGGCATCAACCACGCTGATGCCCTGGCTCATGTTTTCCAATGCGGCTTCCAGCAGCCGCTGGTTGAAGCGCAGCGCCTGTGTTGCTTCGCCGACGGCGCGGGTGACCGCATCCAGCGGCGCGGCGCCGCCGTCACGCGCGGCCTCGACCAAGAGCCGCGCCATGCCTGCGCCGACCACGGCGGTCAGCTCGCGTTCGATGGCAGTGACGCGGTCGTCATCCAGCATCTGCCCAGCATGCCCATCCATCAATTGCCGCGCCCGCTCCGGCCCGAGGAAGCGGCCGGCGGTCTTGCGCATGGATGCCGCGGCCACGGCGTCTTTCTGCAGTGGCAGCGATGGCCGGATCGCGCGTGACACCAGCGCAACGGTGATCAGGTTGACCGCCAGGCTGGCGCCCATGCTGATGGCGATGTGGCCGGGCTGCATGCGCAGCGAGAACAGCGCCAGCCAATGCAATCCTTCGCCGCCGGTTGTTGGATCTGGTGCCGGGATCACCATCGGTAGCAACACCATCCACAGCCAGACCAGCGAACCCAGCACGATGCCGGCCATGATCGCAGGCGATGGCGTACGCGACCGATAGACCGCCAGCAGTACGGCTGGCGCAAGCTGCGACAAGGCCGTGAATGACATCAGGCCGAAGTCGCTGAGCGCTTCGGTGCCGCTCATCGCGCGGCTGTACAGCCACGACATCAGGAACACGGCGAGAATGCCGGCGCGGCGGAAGGCCAGCACGCGCGGGCGCAGGTCGGCACCTGCATCGCCGCCGCCGTTCATGTCGCCGTTCATGCCGCCGAGCAGATGCGAGCCAAAGCCGTGGTTGCCGAGCATGATCGACAGGGTCAGGCCGGACAGGATCATCATGCCGGTGGCTGCGCTCAGGCTGCCCAGGTAGGCGAGCAGCGCCAGCAGGTGATGGCCGCGTTCCTGCGGCAATGCCAAAACGTACAGATCCGGTGATACCGACGCCGGCAGTTGCGCGGCACCGGACAAGGCCATCGGCACCGACGGCAGGCCGATCAACAGCAGGTAGAGCGGGAACAGCCAGCGTGCAGTCTTCAGGTCCGAGGACTGGCGCAGTTCGACCACGCCGACATGGAACTGATGGGGCAGGGTGAACGCCGCCATCGCGCCCAGCGCGACCATGGTCAGGAAGTCGGGGATCACCGCCGGCGGTGGCAGGTGCGCCATCTTTTCCAGCAATGGCGTGCCGGCGCGATGCACCGAGATTGCCGCGTACAGGCCAATCGCCAGCAGCGCCGCCAACTTCAGCAGCGACTCCAGCCCCAGCGCGACCACGATGCCGCGGTTGTGTTCGGTGGCCGAGGCCTTGCGCGCGCCGAACAGCATGGTGAACGCGGCCATCGTCAGCGCGAACCAGAACGACATGTCCAGTTGCCAGCCGTTGGCGGCGAACTGGTCACCGAGCAGTGCACTGAGTCCCTGGCCCACCGCCTTAAGCTGCAGCGCGATATAGGGAATGATGCCGAACAGCGCGACCAGGGTGATGGTCACACCCAATCCCTGGTCGGTGCGCAGCCGTGCAACCACCAGGTCGGCGATGGTGGCGCTGTTGTGCTGTTTGGCGAGCCTGCCCAGGCGCGCGAGGAAGGGCAGACCCAAGGCGAAGATCAGCGCCATCCCGATCAAGGTTGGCGGGATCGGGAAGCCCCATTGCACGCCCTGCGAAGCAGCGCCGTAATACGTCCACGCGGTGCAGTGCACGGCCAGTGACAGCGCATAGATGGCTGGCCAGATCCTGCCGAGGCGGTGACCCTGGCGCTCGCCCCACAGGGCAACGCCGAACAGCAGCACGGTCCACGCGATGCAGGCGAACAGGACGATGGAGGGCGTCAACATCGCTCCAGTGTAGAGAGAACCGTGGCCGGCGTGCTGGATGCCGGCCGGTCGCTTGCCATGCAGGGGCGCGTCAGGGCGCGATCACGATCAATGACAGCTGCTCGGCGGCAAGTGCCACCTCGCCGCCAGGCTGAAGTTCCACGCTCTTGTGCTGGGTCAGCAGCCATTGCCCAGGCTGGCGCGGCTCCAGTGAGACCAGGCGTGAGCGCACCCGGATATCGGCGCCGCTGGACACCGGCGCCAGAAAGCGCACCTTGTTCAAACCGTAGTTCAGTACGTGGGCGATGCCGGGAAAGCCGACCAGCGCCGCAACGTCCTCCTCGACGGTAAGCGAGAGCAGCAGGAAGCCATGGGCGATGGTCGTCCCGCCCGGCAAACCCGCCTGCGCACGGGCCGGATCGACGTGGATCCAGTTGTGGTCGCCGGTGGCCTCGGCGAAGGCATCGATGCGCGCCTGCGCGATGTGGGTGGGCTTGCCAAGGCGTTCGGCTGCGGCCCACTGCTGCAGTGCTTGCAGGGCTTCCGGTAGCTCCGGTGTCATCTCATCAGCGCTCATGGCAGGCGTCCAAGCAGGGCCAGGATCGCATCACGCGCCTCGGGCTCGGACAAGGTCGGTGCGTGACCAACATCCGGCACGACGACCAGGCTGGCGTTTGGCGACGTAGCCGCCATCTGCTGGGCAACATCGGCAGGCAGGATATCGGACAGTGCACCACGCACCACCAGCACCGGCACCCGTGAGGTCAGCCCGCGCACCGCGCGCCACAACACCGGCCGCAACAGCCACAGCACCCACGGCCGGGTGGTGCGGATGATGGCCGGGTCATAGTCCAGTTCCAGCAGGCCGTCGTCGCGTTGGCGGAAGCTGCGCGAGGCCATCGCCCGCCAGTCCTCGGCGGTGAAACGCGGGAAAGACGCTTTGCCGATGGATTCGGCGTAGGCAGCTGCCTGGTCCAGATCCATCGGTGGCAGCGGCTTGCCGGCATACTTGCCGATCCGCGCCAGGGCTTCGCGTGGCACCTTGGGGCCGGCGTCGTTGAGCACCGCCGCTGCGATCAGCTCCGGTGCGCGCGAGGCGAGAGTGATGGTGACCAGCACACCCAGCGAGGTGCCGACGAACACTGCCTTGGCGATGTTCTGCGAACGCAGCAGCGCCACCATGTCGTCGGCGTAGGTGCGCGGGTTGTAGCTGCTTGGGTCGGGCGCACGTGCCGAACCTGCACGGCCACGCAGGTCGACCGCAAGCACGCGCCAGCCGACCGCGGTCAGCGTCTCGGCCAGTGCATCGAAGTCAGCGGCATTGCGGGTCAGGCCGGGAATGCAGACCACCGTGCCGCGGGGCGATTGCCCCGCGGCCGGTGCATGGTCGCGCGCGTGCAGGCGCAGGCCATCATTGCTGCTCCAGTACAGATCATCGTAAGACTGGGTCATGCAGGTGTTTCCTAGAAATCGTAGCGGACGCTGAGGCTGTACTGGCGCGGCGGGCCATAGAAGCCGATCAGGGTGCCGACTGCCGGGATGTTGTAACCGGTGGTGCGGTATTCCTTGTCGGCCAGGTTGGTGCCCTGCAGCGAGAAGGTCCAGGCGTCATTGAGCTTCCAGATCACGCCGGCATTGACCAGCCCGTAGCCGTCCTGGCGGATCACCGGGCTCAGGTCGGTGGTCGGCCACACTTCGCTCTGGTAGCTGTAACCCACGCGTGCGGACAGGTTGCTGCCGTTGGCCAGCTCGGTGCGGTATTCCACGTTCAGTGCACCCGAGAAATCAGGCGCATTGGTGAACTTCATCTGGTCGGCGACGTTGACACCACGGTCCATGTACTCGTCGTACTTGGTGTCCAGCCAGGCCAGGTTGCCGGAGATCAGCCAGTTGGCGGTCGGGAGGAACTGGTACTCGACTTCCAGGCCATTGACGGTGCCCTTGCCGGCATTGGTGAAGTCGCCGAAGAAGGCATCGTTGACACCGTCGCCATTGGTGTCGATGCCGGTGAACACCGACAGCTGGATGTCCTTGTACTTGTTGTGGAAGGCCGACAGGTTCAGGAACAGGCGCGAGTCGAGGAAGCCCATCTTGCTGCCGATTTCAAAGCTGTCGACGGTCTCGTCATCGAACGGCTCGGCCGAGCGCGGCACGGCCACGGCGTTGGCGCGGATGTTGTAACCGCCTGACTTGAAGCCACGCGTGGCCAGGCCATAGACCATGATGTCCGGGGTGATCTGGTAATCCAGCGACACCTTCGGCGAGACGTTCTTGAAATTGGTGGTCTTGTCGAAGTCAGCAGCAACTGCGATCGGGCGGCTGAAGGTCGCGTCCGAGTAGAAGCGGTTCAGTACGATGGCACGCTTGTCCTCGTCGGTATAGCGGGCGCCGACATCGAGCTTGAGCTTGTTGGTCAGGTCAAAGGTCCAGTCGGCATACAGCGCGATGCTGTCGGTCAGCACCTTGCCGCGGGTATCGCCGAACTGCAGGTTGAAGAAGTTGTTGCGGATCTGGCCGCCTGCTTCACCACTGAACTGGTACAGGCCAACCACACCGCGTACACGGCCGCCGGCGTCGTAGTTCAACTGCAGCTCGTTGCTGACCTGGCTGTCCTCGTAGAAGCCGCCGACGTCGGCCAGCTTGACCGGCGTGGTGTCAAAGTCGATGTTGGAGTGGCTGTCGGATTCGCGCTTGGCGATCACATACTTCAGCGCAATGTCGTCGTTCGGACGCCAATTGACCGTAGCCGAGGCGCCCTTGGTCTCGACGCTGTTGAGGTTCTGCATGCCCGAGCGGATGTCGTAGCGGTCATCCATCGGCGGGTAGGCCGGGGTGAACGGGTTCGGTGCCAGCATCTTCGAGCCACGCATGCCGGACTGGTCGTCGATCCAGTCCAGCGCGAACTGCACGTCGAAGTCGTCGCCTGCATAGGCGCCCAGGTTCAGGCGTGCGGCATTGATCTGTTTGTCGCTGATCGGCTGGCCGTTGTAGGTGTTCTCGCCGAAGCCGTCGCGGTTCATGCTGGCCACGGCGATGCGCCCGCGCAGGCCGCTGTCGGCGCCGCCCAGCGGGCCGCCGATGGCCGCCTTGGCATCCAGCTGGTTGTAGTTGCCTGCGGTGATCTGGGCATAGCCCTCGACCTGCGTGGGCAGGCCGCGCGAGATGTACTTGATCGCGCCACCAATGGTGTTCTTGCCGTACAGCGTGCCCTGCGGGCCGCGCAGTACTTCGATGCGCGAGACGTCGAACACGTCCAGCAGGGCACCCTGCGGGCGCGCGATGTAAACATCATCCAGGTAGATGCCCACGCCCGGGTCCGCGCCCCAGGTGGGATCGGACTGGCCGACGCCGCGGATGTAGGCGGTGACCGTGCTGCTGGCGCCGCGCGCCGCGTAGATGGTCAGGTTGGGTACCTGTGAGTCGAGATCGGCGATGTCCTGCACGTTCAACTTGTCCAGCGCTTCGGAGGTGAAGGCGGTGACCGCGACCGGCACTTCCTGCAGGGTTTCCTCGCGCTTGCGCGCGGTGACGGTGATGCTGTCCAGGTTGGTGGCCGAAGCGGCCTTGCCCTCCGTCGCCGCAGCCGGTTGTGCTTCCTGTGCCAATACCGGCCCGGAGGCCAACAGCGCGCCGATCATCAGGCTCAAACAATTCCGCTTCATTCGGTCCTCCCCAGGCAAGTGCGTTGTAGATGGCCGCATGCCACCCTCGGAGCCAAGGCTAGCGACGCGGGTGTGCACCAGCGAGTGGACCTAGGTCCAGTCGGCAGCGGCCATCAGATCAGGATACTGGGCGCCTCTCCACTCGGAAGCGCCGTATGTCGTTACTGATCGTACTTGCAGCGCTGGGCTTCCTCATGCTGGTGGCCTACCGCGGTTACAGCGTGATCCTGTTCGCGCCCATCGCCGCACTCGGCGCGGTGCTGCTGACCGACCCGTCGCTGGTGGCACCGATGTTCACCGGCTTGTTCATGGACAAGATGGTCGGCTTCCTGAAGCTGTACTTCCCGGTGTTCCTGCTGGGTGCGGTGTTCGGCAAGCTGATCGAGTTGTCCGGCTTCTCCAAATCGATAGTCGGGGCGGCGATCCGGCTGTTCGGCCCGCAGCGGGCGATGCTGTCGATCGTGCTGGTGTCGGGTCTGCTCACTTACGGTGGCGTGTCGTTGTTCGTGGTGGTGTTCGCGGTCTATCCGTTTGCCGCCGAGATGTTCCGCCAGAGCAACATCCCCAAACGGCTGATCCCGGCGACGCTGGCGGTGGGCGGTTTCAGCTTCACCATGGATGCGCTGCCAGGTACGCCGCAGATCCAGAACATCATTCCGACCACCTTCTTCGGCACCGACACCTGGGCAGCGCCTGTGCTCGGCATCCTCGGCAGCATCTTCGTGTTGGCGGTGGGCATGGCTTACCTGGAGTGGCGCCGTCGCGTTGCCGTGCGCAATGGTGAGGGCTATGGCGACCCGGCAACGCTGGTCAACGAGCCGGTGCCATTCACTGGTACGAACCTCGCGCATGCCGGGATCGCGGTATTGCCGCTGTTGCTGGTGTTTGTCTCGAACAAGTTGTTCACCCTGGGCATCCCGCACTGGTACGGCGCCGAGCACAGCTTCGTGCCGTCCATCCTCGGCAAGTCCGCGCCGGTGGTGCAGGAAGTGCCGAAGATCGCTGCGATCTGGGCGGTGGAGGGGGCGCTGCTGGTCGGCATCCTGTCGGTGATGGTGTTGGCCTGGCGCCCGGTTGTGACTCAGTTTGCCGATGGCACCAAGACTGCAATCAGCGGCGCCTTGCTGGCAGCGATGAACACTGCTTCCGAATATGGTTTCGGCGCGGTGATCGCGGCATTGCCCGGCTTCATGGTGGTGGCCAATGCCCTGGGCTCGATCAAGGACCCGCTGCTGCATGAAGCGGTAACCGTTACCGGTTTGGCAGGTGTCACCGGCTCGGCGTCGGGCGGCATGAGTATCGCCCTGGCGGCGATGTCGGACACCTTCATCGAGAACGCGCAGGCAGCCGGCATTCCGATGGAAGTGCTGCACCGGGTTGCCTCGATGGCCTCCGGCGGCATGGACAGTCTGCCGCACAACGGCGCCGTGATCACCTTGCTGATGGTGACCGGGCTGACCCATCGCCAGGCCTACAAGGACATTTTCGCCGTGACCATCATCAAGACCCTCGCGGTGTTCGTGGTGATCGGCATCTATTACGCCACCGGCTGGGTTTGACGGCGGCGTCGCAACACCCTGGCGGCTGGCCCGCGAGGATTTCCGGTACGACTTCATCCACGACTCGCGCATGAGGATCTGGCTATGAAATCTGGAATCGTTTCAATCAAGGCTGTTCTATTGCTGCTGTGCAGCTGGCTCGCGGCGGGTAGCGCGCTTGCGCAGAGCACTGCAGGCCATTGGGATTTTGGTGTGTACGGCAACCTTTTTGGCGCCCGTGAGTACCAGGTGTGGGTGCCGGCGGGCTATGAGGCAAGCAAGCCATTGCCGGTGCTGCTGGTACTGCACGGCTGCGTCAACGGGCCCAACCTGATGGGCGAAGCCTCCGGCTTCAATGATGTTGCCGATGTTGAGGGCTTCATCGTGGTCTATCCGCGGCAGAACGTTACCTCCAACCCGACGCGCTGCTGGAACTGGCAGCTGCCGATCAACCAGGCACGCGGCAGCGGTGAGGCTTCGATCCTGGCCGGAATCGTCGATGCGGTGAAGGCCGGCTATGCCGTCGATCCGCGCCGGGTCTATGTCACCGGCATCTCTGCCGGCGGTGCGATGACCTCGATCATGCTGGCCTGCTATTCGGATGTGTTCGCTGCCGGTGCCATCCATTCCGGCGGCATGTACAAGGGGGCGACCACCGTGTCCGGCAGCGCTTATGCGTTGTTGGCGGGCAGCATCTATTCGCCGGAGAGCAATGGCAAGCTTGCCTGGCAGTGCTCCGGCTCACCGTCGCCGCGCCCACTACCGGTGCTGGTATTCCATGGCAGCGCCGATGCCACGGTCAACCCGGTGAACGGCCAGCAGGCGGTGCGCCAGTTCCTGCAGACCAATGACCTGGCCGATGACGGGCTGGACAATGACTCGGTCAAGTACGTGCCGACCAGCACGGTTGCCGGGCAGGTGCCCGGTGGGCGCGCGTACACGGTCAAGAACTACACCTATGGTGGCAAGACCCTGGTCCAGGACTATCTGGTGCATGGCATGGGCCATGCGTGGAGCGGCAGCACCTCCGGCTTGCCGTTCACCGATCCGCAGGGGCCGGATGCGACTTTGATCACCTGGTTGTTCCTGAAGGACCAACTGCGCTGAGCGCTTGGAACGCGGGAATTGATTGAAGTGTGTCGTCGCCAGTGTGGGAGCCGATGGCTCCTGCGCTGGCGTTCTGCTTCATGGTGCCAATGCCATCGAATTGAAACCTTGTGAAGTGATGATCTGCGCGCCTCATGCCGCGCAGTCGGCCCCGTCCGGGCTGAGCGCAATCATCAACTGCCAACCAAGGCCATTCCATGCAGCGTCACCGCACCACTTCTGCAGTCATCCGTACCACCCATCATTTTCCGCGTCGCTCGCTGCTGGCCCAGGCCTGCGCATTGTTGATCCTGCCGCTGGCCGCACAGACCGCGCTGGCCCAGGACGCCGCGCCGGCCGAGGCGCGCAGCGCCGCCACGGCGCTGGACACCATTACCGTCACCGCCGAGCGCCGCGAGCAGAACCTGCAGGACGTGCCGGTGTCGGTGGGCGTGGTGCAGGGTGAAGCCCTGCGCAGCTATACCGAAGGTGCCGACGATACGCTGCTCGCGCTTTCTGGCCGCGTTCCCAGCTTCTATGCCGAGACCACCACCGGGCGCATCTTCCCGCGCTTCTACATCCGCGGCCTCGGCAACATCGATTTCTACCTCGGCGCCTCGCAGCCGGTCTCCATCATCCAGGACGATGTGGTGCTGGAGCATGTGGTGCTCAAGTCCAACCCGGTCTACGACGTGGACCAGGTGGAAGTGCTGCGCGGCCCGCAGGGCTCGTTGTTCGGCCGCAACACCACCGCCGGCATCGTCAAGTTCGATACCGCCAAGCCCAGCCAGGACCCGAGCGGCCGGGTGAATGTCAGCTACGGCAGCTACAACACGGTCGCCATCGACGGTGGCATGGGCGGCGCGATCAATGACGTGCTGTCCTACCGTGTGTCGACCCTGTACCAGCACCGCGACGATTGGGTGGACAACACCTATCGCGGCCCCAGCGCCGACGGCACGGTGACGCCGAAGAACGACACGATGGGTGGCTACGACGACCGCAACCTGCGTCTGCAGCTGCTGTACAAGCCGAATGAACAGTTCTCGCTGCTCGGTTCCGTGCATACCCGTGACTATGAAGGCACCTCCACCTTGTTCCTGCGCAATGCGCTGGTGAAGGGCAGCAATCGCACCGACGCGCCGCGCGACAAGGTTGCCTTCGACGAGGCCGACAACAACCCGCAGGCCTACAAGACCCACGGTGGCTCGCTGAAGGCAACCTACGACTTCGGCAACACGACGCTGACCTCGATCAGCGCCTACGAGACCACCTCCGGCTACAGCCGTGGCGATACCGACGGCGGTGCTGCGGCGAACTATCCGGTCAATGGCCTGCCCAACGGCTATGGCCAGTCGATGGGCCAGGTGCAGGACCTGGACCAGTTCACCCAGGAGCTGCGCCTGGCTTCCAATGCCACTGATCCGCTGTCATGGCAGGTTGGCGCGTTCTACTTCGATGGCCGCGACACCACCGATTTCTACCAGCGCGCCTGGTTCCTCAACGCACCGGCACGCAATCCGAACAACTGGGTGCGCCTGCGCAACATCAATACCTCGTGGGCAGGCTTTGGCCAGGTGAGCTGGAAGGCCACCGATGCGTTGACGCTGACCGCCGGTATCCGCGCGACCAAGGACGAGAAAAGCACGCGCCTGCTGAAGACCGCCGATACCGCTGCCGGTCTGGTGACCTACAAGGGACGCCACAACGTCGAGATGTCGGACACCCAACCGAGCTGGGACCTGAGCGCGATGTATGAGGTCAGCCCGGAGTTGAGCCTGTACGCACGCGTTGCACGTGGCTTCCGTGGCCCGACCATCCAGGGCCGCTCGGCGGTATTCAATGCCGATTTCACCACCGCCGATTCGGAAACCATCCTGTCCTGGGAAGCCGGCATCAAGAGCAGCCTGTTCGACAACCGCCTGCGTCTGAACGTCAGTGGCTTCACCTACACGGTCAACGACATCCAGCTCAACGGCAACGATTCCAATGGCAACGGCGTGTTGTTCAATGCCGACAAGGCGCGCGCCTATGGTCTGGAAGCCGACATGGATTGGCGCCCGATCCCGAACCTGTCGCTGACCGCCGGCCTGAGCCTGCTGCACAGCGAGATCCAGGACAAGCGCGTCTATGCGCAGGTCTGTGCGTTGAATGGCGTGGTGGTGTGCACGGTCAACGACCCGACGATCAAGATCGGCAGCAATGTCTACGCCCAGATCGACGGCAACCCGTTGCCGAACGCACCCAAGTACAACCTGAACCTGGCCGCGCGTTACGACATTCCGGTGGGTGATGATGGCGCGGTGTTCTTCGCCACCGATTGGAACAAGCAGGGCGAAACCCAGTTCGTGCTGTACGACAGCAAGGAGTTCTACTCCAAGGGCAACTTTGAAGGTGGCCTGCGCGTGGGTTACACGGGTGGCTACGGTGCCTGGGAAGTGGCGGCGTTCGCCCGCAACATCACCAACGAGAAGAACCTCAAGGGTGTGATCGAGAACTACATGGCGGCGGTTTACAACGACCCGCGCATCATCGGTGTTTCGTTCAACTACAACTGGCGTTGAGCTTTGCTTGAAGCCCCTCTCCCTCCGGGAGAGGGGTTGGGGTGAGGGTGCGTGCAAAGCAACCTGCAGTTGCGCTCTGCTTTGGTAGTGCTGCGGGCAAAGCAGGGGCTGGAAGCCAGAAGCCAGAAGCCAGAAGCAGCCCTCATCCGCCCCTTCGGAGCACCTTCTCCCGTAAACGGGAGAAGGGAAAAGCCCAAAGCCCAAAGCCCAAAGCCCAAAGCCCAAAGCCCAAAGCCCAAAGCCCAAAGCCAAAGCCAAAGCCAGAGCCAGAGCCAGAGCCAAAGCCGGCTCCGTATGCCTGATCAGGCCATCCCTGCACCCACGGTCGCCCGAACCGGGATCCCCGTCGGATCAAACTCCTCCAGGCAGAACACATTCACCCCGTAGTAGTCCGGGGTGACCCGCTTGCGGTGGAACGGATAGATACCGCAGGTGCCGCAGAAATAGTGGTGCGCGGTCATCGTGTGAAACTGATACTCCACCAGTGCCTCCTGCCCGGACAGCAGCTCGAACGCGGATTCATGCACCTTCACCATCAAGGCGTTCTTGCGCCGGCAGATCGAGCAATCGCAGGTGGTGAGTTCCGGGAAGTTGGTCTGAATGCGGAAGCTGACAGCGCCGCAATGGCAGCTGCCCTGATAAGTCTGCAGGGGGCGGTGGGACACGCGTATCTCCAAAAACAAAATGAGCGCCTAGGCAAGGCTTGGATCATACTCAGCCCATCATCGGACGGGTGGGGAGAGGGTGATGCGCGCATTCCTGAGAGGCTTGCTGGCGGTGGTGCTGGGCTTGATCGCCGGCAGCGCGGTGAACATGGGGCTGATCCTGCTCGGTGGCCAGTTGATACCACCGCCAGTGGGTGCGGACACCAGCACTACGGAAGGCCTGCAAGCCGCAATGCCCATGTTCGAAGTCCGCCACTTCCTGTTCCCCTTCCTCGCCCATGCATTGGGCACCTTTGCGGGTGCGTTGCTGGCAACCTGGATTGTTGGCCGAGTCAGTAAAGTGCCGGCACTGCTGATCGGCTTGCTGTTCCTGGCCGGCGGCATCGCCAGCGGCTTCATGCTGCCAGCACCACGCTGGTTCGAGGTGCTGGACGTACTGCTGGCCTACCTGCCATTTGCGTGGCTGGGTTACGCATTGGCAAGAAAACCGCGATTGTAGGAGCGGCGTAAGCCGCGAAACTGAAATTCCATCTGCAATCATTCCACCTGCAATTGCAGGCATCGGGCTGGCGGGCTGGCAGAGCCGGTACGAGCTTCGCGGCTTACGCCGCTCCTACAAGCCCGTAGGCAACGCTTGCCCGAAGCACAGCACATTGCCTGCCGGATCGGTGACGCTGAAATCGCGCATGCCATATGGCCGGTCGGCAATGGCAACGGTGATGGCGACGCCGGCAGCCAGAAGCTGCGCGTGATAGTCGTCTATGCCGTCGATGTGCAGGTACAACCTGCTGATTCCACCGGGTTTGGCATCGTTACGGGTGACCAGGGTCAGCTCCACCTCGTCGCGGCAGACAGAGGCCATTTCAGCGGGTTCACCCCATTCCCATGCCAGCGAGAAGCCAAGCTTGTCGCGATAGAACGCCAGGGCTGCGGACAGGTCTTCGACACCAAGAAATGGCGACACCGAATGGAAGTGTGTGGTTGTCATGGCAAGTGTCCGTTTGGGGCTTGGGTTCAGGAGCCTGGCGGAATCAGTCCGGCATTCGCACTGTGTTTGGCATTGCTTACGGTTTGTTGTTGCATCGCCGATGATGTGTTGACGCTGCGGTGACCGCAGGATCAGACAGTGAACGTTTTCGCGTAGCTGTCGCGATCGATATCCACGATCTCGACACTGATCTGCAGCTCCAGCCCACTGGCGGTAATGAGTGATCCAAGTGCTTCCAGCAGTACGTTGGCAACATCGCGTTTGATCTCGCTGCTGCGACCACTGAGCATCGCCAGACGTGCAGCCATAAAGCCACGCGGGCTGTCAGTGGTGCCGATCGCGACGCAATCAAACGCCAGCGCACGCGATTTGATGTCGGCTTCCTCGAACTGGCCGGTGCCGAGCAGCGCATGGTTGAGGGTGCGTAGCACCGCCGGGGTAATGGCGGTGGCGAGATTGCTGCTGTATTCAATGGTCAGATGGGGCATGGCGAGTTCGTTGTCAGGGCTGCGCGGATGGCAGCAGCGCGTTGATGCGCTGGATCATCGCATCCGGGTAGTGGAGATGGGTGGGGGTATCGGCGAGCGGTGCAGCAGCATCGGCATCGCGCAGGTCCGCGTCCAAGCCACTTTTGGGTAGATAGATCGGTGCCGCCACCGAGAAGCCGCGCTCAGGCAGGTGGCCGTGGATGGCGCGATAGAGCTGGATGGCGTCAAGCAGGGTCAGTGCCGGGCCCGGGTGCATGCCGTCGGCGTCATACCACTGCAGGTCCGGTGCCGCGGCCGAGGCGCTGCGCAGGGCTTCGGAGATTGCCACATAGGGAATACCGGCCTGTTCTGCAGCTGCCGCTTCCTTGGCGATCAGGCGAGCGGATGCTGCCGGGAGTGCCTGGTAGCTGCCCAGCAGCAATACGCGTGCACCGGCGTCGCTACCGGCCTTTGCCAGCGTCCTGATCGCTGCCTGTGATTTTGTACAGGCGGCTTCGTCGGGCCAGCACAGCAGGGCGCCGCCTTGTTCCTGCAGAACCAGGAGTTGCGGGCGATGCTCGGCCAGCGCACGTTGAACCGAGCCATCCGCAACCCGTTCGTCGAGTAGCGCGCCGCCCTTGACGATCATCTGACTGTGCAGCGGATGGCCATTGGCGATGCTGAGCGCAGCGTAGGTCGCTGGCAGGTTGCCCACATAGATGAGGCTGTTGCCGACGAACAATGCTTTCTGTGGCTGCGCCGACGGTTCGGCAGCGCAAGCGGCGAAGGTGAACAACAGCATCAGCAATGAGATCCATCTGCGCATTCCGGACTCCGTGGTTTGATCGGCTATTGGTGAGACTCTGACCGCCTCACCAATCGATGGTTCCGCGGATCACAGTCTGCACCTGCCCGCCGGACCAGACATCGCCATGCTCGTCGATGCGCAGTTCCAGCAAGGCATCGTGACCGACTTCGCGGCCCTGGCTGGCGGTGTAACGCTTATCGGCGCCGGGCAGGGCATCGCGCTCGTCCAGCCAGGCGGCCAATACCGCGTTGGCCGCGCCGGAGGCGGCGTCTTCAAAACGACGGCCGTTGCCTACGAAGGCGCGGACCACCAGTTGGTAGTTGTCGCCTGCAGCGCGTGCATAGGCGAAAACACCCATCGCGCCGGTGGATTCCGCAAGTGTGGCGATTGCGTCCCAGTCCGGGTGGAGCGCGCGTAGCGCAGCTTCGTCAGCGACTTCAACGACCCACCAGCGGCGGCCACCATCCATCAAGGCCGGTGGCAGCGTGCCCAGCGACCAGCCGGTGATGGCAGGCTGCAGACGTGGATCGTCAGCAGTGACGATCTCGGCCACCGAGGCGCGTGGGGTGCGGATGGCGATGGTGCGGATGCCGTCGTGCTCGCTGATCTGCAGCGGTAGCTGGCCGGCGATGCCGTCCTGTACCAGTTGTCCGTTGATGGCTGTTGTTACGCCGCTTTCAAGCACGGCATGCGCGCTGCCGACGCTGGGATGGCCGGCGAACGGCACCTCCTTCTGCGGCGCGAACATGCGGATGCCGTAGCTGGTGCCGGGTTTGGTCGGGGCGAAGATGAAGGTGGTTTCAGGCAGGCGGGTCCAGCGGGCGATGGCCTGCATGGCAGCATCGTCCAGGCCATCGGCATCGAGTACCACGGCCAGTGGATTGCCGGTGCCGGGGCGCGGGGCGAAGACGTCGAGTTGCAGGAAGCGGCGGGTGGTCATGGGAGAGTCCGAGTGCTGTGAGGCTGTTCTGTTGCAGTTGCGGTTGCGGTTGCAGTTGCAGTTGCAGGAGCAGTTGCAGTTGCTTTGGCCGTGGCTGTTGCCTTGGTTTGGGCAGTTGCAGTTGGCTTTTGCCTTAGCCCCTCTCCCGCTTGCGGGGGGAGAGGGGCCGGTTGCGAACCATTGGTTCGCGGTCGCTCGAGCGCCCTTGCGCCAGCGCAAGGGCCGGGGCGCGGGTTGGGGTGAGGGGAGGCGGACGAAGTCCGCTTGCTTGGTGCTTTTGGGTTGTTGCTGTCTGCAAAGGAAAAATCAAAGGCATGCGTGCTTCGCACGCTTCCCCTCATCCGCCCTTCGGGCACCTTCTCCCGTTAACGGGAGAAGGGAAAAGCGGCATGACTTTCGCCCTCACCACTCAATTTGCCCAGCAATAACCTGCTGCACTTCACCCCCAATCCAGATGTTGGAGTCCGCATCCACTTCCACCCGTACCTCACCATTGCGGCCGAGCTCGCGGCCCTGGCTGGCCAGGTACTGCTGGAAGGGTTTGATCCGGCCCTGCGCCAACAACTGCGCGGCAACCAGCGCGTTGGCGCTGCCGGTTACCGGGTCTTCGTTGACGCCGACGCCGGGTGCAAAGGCGCGCACCACGTACTGGTAGCCCACATCCGGTCGGTCGGCAGGTGCATATACCGCCAGCTTGCCGCGGCCTGGCATGGCGCCGATGGCCGCCAGCTCCGGCTTGTAGCGGCGCAGGGCCGCTTCGCTGCCAGCTTCCAGCAACCACCAGTCCGGGCCGTTGTTCCAGAGTTCCGGGCTGTGACCGGGCTTGGCCAGCGCCGCCAGGCCCTCGGGCACGGTATCGAGGACGAGATCGCGGCGTTCCGCCTGCGGGCTGCGCACATGGATCTGGCGGAACCAGCGGCCGCCCTGTACCCGCACCGGCAGCAGACCGGCTTTGCATTGCTGGATCAGCTGGCCGTTGTCATCGGGCGTGGCCAGACCCAGTTCCACCGCGGCCCAGGCGGCACCAACGCTGGGATGGCCGGCGAAGGGCAGTTCGCCCTTCGGGGTGAAGATGCGGATGTGGTAGCTGGCGCCTTCGTCCGGCGGCAGGAAGAAAATGGTCTCGGACAGGTTCAGCCAGGCGGCGATGGCCTGCAGGGCGGCATCATCCAGGCCTTCGCTGTCGACGATGACACCCAGCGGGTTGCCGGTGCCCGGGCGGGCGGCGAACACGTCCAACTGCAGATAACGGCGAACAGACATTGCGGATCGGTTCCAGACGACGGCTGGGCAGCTTACCAGTGCACCTGTCCGGCGATAACCGGCTGTACCTGGCCGCCGATCCAGACCGTGCCTTGCGCGTCGATTGATATCTGGACGCGACCATCGCGCCCCACTTCGCGGCCTTGGCTGGCCACGTAATTGCCATCAGCATTGGGTAGTTGCCCGTGTTGCTGCAGCCATGCGGCAATCAGCGCATTGGCACTGCCAGTGACGGGGTCCTCGGGAACGCTCGCCGAATCTGCGGGACAGAACACACGTACCACCAGTGCGTGGTCTGGGCTGCTCTCGGCAGCGAACACCGCAACGCCGGTCGCGCCGGTGGCATTGCTCCAGTCGACGATTGCTGGCATGTCAGGAACGAGTGCGCGGACGCTGTCGGCGTCACGCGCCGGCAACAACCACCAGCCCGGTCCGTTGTCCCAGAGTTCGGGGGCATATCCCGGCGCGAGCAAGGCCTGTAGCTGTTCCGGCACGACACCCGGCGCGGTCTGCCGCTGCCGGGCAGGTGGGCTGGCCAACAGGATGGTCGGGGCGTCCTGCGGGCCGCTTGCCTGCACGGGTAGCAGGCCGGCAGCGCATTGCTGCAGCAGCTGGCCGTCACCTGACCTCGCCAGGCCCGAGGTGACCGCCGCCCAGGCCGCGCCGACGCTGGGATGGCCGGCAAAGGGCAGTTCGCTGCTGGGGGTGAAGATGCGGATGCGGTAGCTGGCGCCCTCGTCCGGCGGCAGGAAGAAGACCGTCTCGGAGAGGTTCAGCCAGGCGGCGAGGGCCTGCATGGCGGCGGTATCCAGGCCATCGCTGTCGAGGATGACAGCCAACGAGTTGCCGCTGCCGGGGCGGACGGCGAAGACGTCCAGTTGCAGGTAACGGCGTTGGCGCATGGGTTTTCCGGCGGAGCAGGGCCGCCCAGCTTAGGCAGGAGCGTGCGGAATGTCGTCATTGCCAATCCCCGGTCCGCTCCTCCTCATTCACCCAAAGATGACCCGAATCGTTGCAAATGCTACTTTCTCCGCCCCGGGAAGGGAGGCCGGGAGGCGATGGTATCGCCGGAAACTCAGCCGTCCCGGCACAGCGGCCTTGGCATAGAATCGGTAGTTCCGCCCGCATTGCCGGGTCTTTCTCCCACTAGTGAATCCACAAAGCCAATGTCTGCTTCCCCAATCGCTGATCGCTGGATCGTCCTCAAGTTCGGTGGCACCTCGGTGTCGCGTCGTCATCGCTGGAACACGATCGGTCAGTTGGCGAAAAAACGTGCGGACGAGACCGGTGGCAGGGTACTGGTGGTGGTGTCTGCCTTGTCGGGCGTCACCAACGAGTTGACCGCGATTGCCGACGGCGCCGCCGACAGCCGCGAGCGTGTGGCCGCGCTGGTCACCCGCCACAATGAATTCCTCGCCGAGCTGGAGCTGGGCGCCGACGTGCTGGCTGAGCGCCTTGCCGCCCTGCAGGCGCTGCTGGACGACCCGCGCGCGGCCAGCCGTCCGCTGGACTGGCAGGCCGAAGTGCTGGGCCAGGGCGAACTGCTGTCCTCCAGCATCGGCGCCGCCTACCTGCGCAGCAACGGCCTGGACTTCGGCTGGATGGACGCGCGCGAATGGCTGGACGCACTGCCGCCCGCACCCAACCAGACCGAGTGGTCGCAGCGTCTTTCGGTGAACTGCCAGTGGCAGGGCGGCGGCGACTTCAAGCAGCGCTTCTCGGCCCAGCCGACCCGCATGCTGATCAGCCAGGGCTTCATCGCCCGTCATGGCGACGGTGGCACCGCTATCCTCGGCCGCGGCGGCTCGGACACCTCGGCCGCCTATTTTGGCGCGCTGCTCGGCGCCAGCCGCGTCGAAATCTGGACCGACGTGCCGGGCATGTTCAGCGCCAATCCGAAGGACGTGCCGGATGCGCGCCTGCTGACCCGCCTGGACTATTACGAGGCGCAGGAAATCGCCACCACCGGTGCCAAGGTGCTGCACCCGCGCTCGATCAAGCCTTGCCGTGATGCCGGCGTGCCGATGGCCATCCTCGACACCGAGCGCCCGCATATGCCGGGTACCAGCATCGACGGCGCCGCTGAGCCGGTGCCGGGCGTGAAGGCAATCAGCCGTCGCAACGGCATCGTGCTGATCTCGATGGAAGGCATTGGCATGTGGCAGCAGGTCGGCTTCCTGGCCGACGTGTTCAACCTGTTCAAGAAGCACGGCCTGTCGGTGGACCTGATCGGTTCGGCCGAGACCAACGTCACTGTGTCGCTGGACCCGTCCGAAAACCTGGTCAACACCGATGTGCTGGCGGCGTTGTCGGCCGACCTGTCGCAGATCTGCAAGGTCAAGGTGATCGTGCCGTGCGCGGCCATCACCCTGGTTGGTCGCGGCATGCGCTCGCTGCTGTACAAGCTCTCCGACGTGTGGGCCACGTTCGGCAAGGAGCGCGTGCACATGATTTCGCAGTCCTCCAACGACTTGAACCTGACCTTCGTGATCGACGAGGCCGATGCGGATGGCTTGTTGCCTATCCTGCACGCCGAGCTGATCGACAGCGGCGCCATGCCGGTCTACGAAGAGCAGGTATTCGGCCCGCGCTGGCGTGAAATCATCGGCAGCATCCGCCCGCGGCAGACGCCGTGGTGGCAGGCGCCGGCCAAGCAGAAGAAGCTGCTGGAGCTGGCCGCACAGGGCACGCCGGCCTATATCTATGACCTGGACAAGGTGCGCGAGCGCGCCCGTCAGTTGAAGGCGATCCCGGCGATCGACCGCCGTTTCTACGCGATCAAGGCCAACTCGCATCCTGAGATCCTGCGCACCCTCGCCGCTGAAGGTTTCGGCCTGGAATGCGTGTCGCAGGGCGAAGTGGAGCTGGTGTTCGCCTCGGTGCCGGATATCACCCCGGAGCGCGTGCTGTTCACCCCGAGTTTCGCGCCGATCACCGAATACCAGGCAGTGCTGGCGCGTGGCGTCAATGTCACCGTCGACAACGTCGAATTGCTGAAGCATTGGCCGGAAGTGTTCCGCGGCCGTTCGCTGTGGCTGCGCATCGACCTGGGCCACGGCGATGGTCACCACAAGAAGGTGAACACCGGCGGCAAGGATTCCAAGTTTGGTCTGTCCGCGCAGCGTGTGGACGAGTTCATCGCCGCCGCCCGCGCGCTGGATATCCGCATCACCGGCGTGCATGCGCACCTGGGCAGCGGCATCGAGAACAGCGGGCACTGGAAGCAGATGGTCGATGAGATGGCCGGCTTCGCACGCCGCATCGGTAGCGTTGAAATCCTCGATATCGGCGGCGGTCTGCCGGTGCCGTACAGCGATGATGACGAGCCCTTCGATCTGGACGCCTGGGCCGCTGGCCTGGCCGACATCAAGGCGGTGCACCCGGCCTTCCAGCTGGCGATCGAGCCTGGCCGCTTCATGGTTGCCGAGTCCGGTGTGCTGCTGACCCATGCCTCGCAGGTGGTGGAGAAGGATGGCGTGCGTCGCGTCGGCCTGGATGCCGGCATGAACGCCCTGCTGCGCCCAGCGCTGTACGACGCCTGGCACGACATCGCCAACCTGTCGCGCCTGGATGCCGAGCGCGATGTTGATTTCAGCGTGGTCGGCCCGATCTGCGAATCCAGCGATGTGTTTGCCGAGCGGGTGAAGCTGCCGGCGGCGACCGCACCGGGTGATGTGATGGTCATCGCCGATGCTGGCGCTTATGGTTTCAGCATGGCCAGTACCTATAACCAACGCGCCTTGCCGCGCGAGGACGTCATTGATGAAGTTCAATGACGTCTGTTTGCTGCGAAAACCTTTGTCGTCCGTTGCGCGCTGACGCGCAACGGCCAGTTTGATTTCCGGATACGCCATGACAGCTTTTGATAAAGACCAGGTTTCCCGTTTCCGCTTCGTCCGCTGCGATTTCGCCGCGGACACCGGTGTGGCGCGGCTGGTATACGCCTTCGACGACGGTCCGGAGTTGACCGAGACCGTCACCGTGCCGGGCGCGCCGTTCCAGTTGGACGACGAACGCACGGCCGCGGTGCAACGCGCCCTGCAGCTGCTGCACCTGATTGCAGGTGTCAGCTACTACAAGGCGGCGGTGCCGGCGCAGGTAAGCATCGACAGCTACGCCATCGACGCGGCCACGGCCGCGTTGGTGGAAACGGTGTACTTCAACGGTCTGGGCGAATTCGCCTACCGCAACGGCCTGAACCTGCGTGACAGGTTCAAGCTGCCGGTCAATGAGCCCCTCTCCCGCCGGGAGAGGGGTTGGGGAGAGGGTACGTCAGCCGACGCAGCTTCCTCCGCAGCCGTGGGGGGGGGGGCGGGCCCCCCCCCCCCCCGCGGCCCCCCCCCCGCCCCCCCCGCCCGCCGGCGCGCCCCCCGCCCCGCCCCCCCCCCCCACCCCCCCCCCCCCCCCCG
>Ga0308157_10001928_pt1 | contig 37975 bp, 40 predicted proteins | sample PhyBR1_FD_201035 | JGI IMG/M metagenome (GOLD analysis project Ga0308157, IMG submission 201035) | Phyllosphere microbial communities from UC Gill Tract Community Farm, Albany, California, United States - DLSLB.R1 | ecosystem: Host-associated > Plants > Phyllosphere > Unclassified | place: USA... | reverse complement strand
CCTTGCGATACCCATTCGTCATCAACGAAGGGAACGCCATGCCCGACTCCATCGACATCCAACTGAAGAAAGGCGTGCTAGGATTGTGCGTGCTGGCCCTGCTGGCCCGCGACGACAGCTACGCCTACGAGATCGCCAGCCGCCTGTCCGACGCCATCGGCATGGGCGAAGGCACCATCTATCCGCTGATGCGCCGCATGCAGACGGACGGCCTTGTCGAGACCTATCTGGTCGAATCGCCCAGCGGCCCGTCACGCAAGTACTACCGCCTGACGCCAGGCGGCCGCACGGCCCTGCAAGGTCAAACCGCCGAATGGCGCGCCTTCGCCCAGGCGGTCGACGCCCTGGTCGCCGGAACCGCGCCGCACAGCGACACAATAGCGGCGGGCGCGCCGGTCGAACCGGCCGTCCTGACCGACCAATCCGCAGACGCACAAAGGGGAGCTGAACAATGAACCGCGCCGAATTCCTGGCCCGCCTGCAACGCGGCCTGGTCGGGTTGCCGACCACCACGGCGAACGAGATCGTCGCCGACTATGAAAGCCACTTCGCCGACGGCGCCGCCGCCGGCCGCACCGAGGCGCAGGTCGCCGAGGCCCTGGGCGACCCTGATCGTCTGGCCCGCGAACTGAAGGCCGAGGCCAGCGCCAAGCGCTGGGGACAAGAACAGACCGCCTCCTCCGCCGCCGGGGCCATCTTCGGCATCCTGGGGCTGGGCGCGATCGACATCCTGATCCTGCTGCCCATCGCCCTGCCGGTGTTCGGCACGGTGCTGTCCATCCTGATCGGCGGGGTAGCGGTCTTCGTCGCCGGCGGCTTCGTCCTGGTGGCCGGGCCCTTCCTCGGCGTGCCGGGCGGCGCCCTGGCGGCGGCTCTGCTGGGGGTCGGCCTGATGGGTCTGGGCCTCTTCATGGGCGGCCTGATGGCCCTGCTGACCAAGTGGCTGATCGACGCCACCGTCTGGTACGCCCGCCTGCACTATCGCGTGGTCAAACCCGCGCTCGAACCCCAATCGCAAGCCTGATCCGGTTCTGAGGGAGGAACTGACATGATCCGCAATCTGCTCATCATCTCCGGCGCCGGTCTGATCCTGGCCATCGTCGGCATCGGCGGCTCCTTTGCCGTCGGGGGCCGCGATCTGGCCCGCCACGACTGGACCTGGGTGGTCACGGACGACAACGCCGGCGACGACAGCTTCAAGATCGAGCGCGGCGCCGTCTCGCCCGACACGACGCGCACCCTGGCCTGGACCGGCGACCAGCGCCTGGCCATCAACCTGCCCGCCGACGTGACCTACGACCAGCAGGCGGACGAGCCGGGCGTCACCATCATCGGCCCCAAGACCGTCGTGGACCGCGTCCGCTTCGCCAACGGTCGGCTGACGATGGATGACGTTCCGCGCGGCGACCGCAGCTACATCCGCTGGACCCGCACCGGCATTCACGGCTGGAGCGAGACCGACGTGCTGAAGGTCATCATCAAGGCCCCCTCGGTGAAGGCCTTCGACCTGTCGGGCATGACCCAGCTGAACATCCGCGGCTATGACCAGCCGACGCTGGACCTGACCCTCACCGGCGGCTCCGACGTGCAGGCCCAGGGCAAGACCGAGGCCGTGACGTTAGACATCTCCGGCTCGGGCAACGCCGAACTGGAAGAGCTGTTCGTCACTGACGCCAAGCTGCGCGTCAGCGGCAGCGGCGACGCCGAGGTCGGCCCGACCGGCAAGGCCGAGGTCGACGTCTCGGGCAGCGGCACGGTGCGCCTGACCCGCCGCCCGGCCCAGCTGCGCCAGGACATCAGCGGCTCGGGCGACGTCACCCAGGACTAAGCCTTAAAGGCGCCCTTCCCCCTCGAGGGGGGAAGGGTCGGGGATGGGGGTGTGGTCGCCGCCCTGACCATCAAATCGCGAGAGGCGGCGCCGCCTGCCTTCTCCGATCACACTGTCTGCCTTCTCCGCCACCCAGCCCTCCCCCTCGAGGGGGAGGGCTTTATTCGTCCAGACCGTGACGCCGCGCCCCGCAGCCCCTATCTAGCCAGCATGAGCACCTCTCCCCCCCCTATCCTCGACGCCGCGGGCGTGGCCCCTGAAGAGGCCCTGTCCATCCTGCAGACGGCCCTGGCCGGGGCGGACGACGGCGAGCTGTTTCTGGAAAAGACCGAGAGCGAATCCCTGGTCTTCGACGACGGGCGGCTGAAAGGCGCGTCCTACGATGCGGTTGAAGGCTTCGGCCTGCGCGTCGTGGCGGGCGAGACCGCCGGCTACGCCCACGCCAACGAGATTTCCGCCGCCGCCATTCGCCGCGCCGCCGACAGCGCGTCGCTGGCCAAGCGCGGCTATGCCGGTCACGCCGCCGAAGCCCCGCGCGCCACCAACCAGAAGCTCTATGACGAGGTCGACCCCCTCGCCTCGCCCGGCTTCTCGGACAAGATCGAACTGCTGTCGGAAATCGACGCCTGGGCCCGCGCCCGCGACCCGCGCGTGGTTCAGGTCTCGGCCTCCATCATCGGCGAGCGCCGCGCGGTCGAGATCCTGCGCGCCGATGGTCGGCTGCTCAGCGACGTGCGCCCCCTGGTCCGGCTGAACGTCTCGGTCACGGTCGAGCGCGACGGCAAGCGCGAGAGCGCCTCGTCCGGCGCCGGCGGCCGCGCGGGCTTCGAGGCCTGGATCGCCCCTGACCGCTGGCAGGGCCAGATCGACGAGGCACTGCGTCAGGCCCTGGTCAACCTCGACGCCATCGACTGCCCGGCGGGCGAGATGGACGTGGTGCTGGGCGCCGGCTGGCCCGGCGTCCTGCTGCACGAAGCGGTCGGCCACGGCTTCGAGGGCGACTTCCACCGCAAGGGCTCCTCGGTCTTCAGCGGCAAGATGGGTCAGCGCGTCGCCGCCCCGGGCGTGACCGTCGTGGACGACGGCTCCATCGCCGGGCGTCGCGGCTCGCTGTCGTTCGATGACGAGGGCACCCCGACCTCGCGCACCGTCCTGATCGAGGACGGCATCATGGTCGGCCTGATGCACGACCGCCTGTCGGCGCGCCAACTGGGGGCTCAGGCCACCGGAAACGGCCGCCGCCAGTCCTTCGCCCACATGCCCATGCCGCGCATGACCAACACCTTCATGGAGGGCGGCAAGGATTCGCAGGCCGACATGATCGCCTCGACCAAGCGCGGTCTCTACGCCGCCAACTTCGGCGGCGGTCAGGTGGACATCACCAACGGCAAGTTCGTCTTCCAGTGCACCGAGGCCTATCTGATCGAGGACGGCAGGATCACCGCGCCTGTGCGCGGCGCCACCCTGATCGGCGACGGGGCCACGGCCCTGACCCACATCCAGATGATCGGTGACGACTTCGCCTTCGACCCCGGCGTCGGCACCTGCGGCAAGTCCGGTCAGGGCGTCCCCGTAGGCATCGGCCAGCCCAGCCTCAAGATCGGCGGGCTGACGGTCGGCGGCACGGCGGTTTAAGGGACAGTCGCCTCGACCGCTTCAGCCTTCCACGCCGGCCCTTCGATCCCGTATCCCTGCGCCGCCAGGGCATCGAGCACGCCGTCCGGCTCGGCCAGGACCCGTAGCTGGGCCACGGCCATGGTCACGCCAGGTTCGCCCAGAGCCGTCTGCACGGCCTCGGCCCACTGGCGGCGCAGCAGGGGCGCGATCTCAGGATCGCCCCAGGGCCAGCACAGGCCCAGGGCCTGTTCCAGCGGCTGGGCCATGACCTCGGGCACGCGTCGGGCGCGCCAGTCGGCGATGCGGATGGCGGCGCCCTCCGGGCCTGCTTCAGCGGCGGCCAGGGCGCGCTCTACGCAGGGCGCATAGGTGGCGGGCGGAGCGGTGATCAGGCTGTCGACGATCTCATCGCCGCGCACGGTTCCGACCGGGCGCACCGGGATGCGGGCGTCACGCGCGACCTTCTTGATCACATCAGTCGCGTTTCGGGTGCGACCGCGTTCATAGCCGGCCTTGTCGCTCATCAGATCCATGCTGAGGATCATCAGACTGTTGGTGCGCCAGCTATCGTTTTTCTGATCCGCCATCACCACGTCGAGCCGCGCCTGAACGTCGGGCGACAGGTAGTCAGCGGTCGTCGTACCCCGGGGCAGACTCGCCACCGTCCGAATGCGCCAGATCAGGCGGAAGACGTCAGCGACCGAGGCACGGCCCTCCTGGGGAAACAGGATGCGTTGCGAACGGCGCGTCGCCGCCTCCAGGGCCTCGGGCCGCCATTCCACGTCGCGGGGCACGCCGCTGATGGCACCGACCAGGATCAGGGTGCTGTCGCCGCGCGTCACCTGCCAGATCGGCGCCTCGGTGCGACGGGCGGTGACGACGATCTCATCGACCGTAGTCACGGGCGCAGGCGACGCGTCCTGAGCCCGCGCGGGCGCGCCCAGCGACAGGCCAACAACAAGAGCTGAGGTAACAAGGATACGAAGCTTCATGTCTGCGGGCTTAACAGTATCTAACCAGGCTGTAATCTGACGGTTCTGTAATGCTGTCCCCGATTTAATCCACCTGTCAGGCTTGTAACTGGAGACTTGGGTCGCCCCCCGCCAAACCTCTCATCACGACCGAGGGAGAGGACGACCCATGACCAAGACCATTCTGCTGGCCACCACCGCCGCGCTGACGATCGCCGCCGCCGCCCCTACCCTGGCCGCCGAAGCCGCCCCGACGACGCCGCGCCAGACGGCGCAGGCCGGCGATCAGGGGGTCCTGGTCTTCACGCCCGATTTCTTCGCCGACGCCCGCCCCAATACGGCGCTGGACATGGTCAACCGCGTGCCCGGCTTCTCGGTCAACGACGGCGACGGCGCACGCGGCTTTGAGGGCGCGGTCGGCAACATCCTTATCAACGGCTCGCGCCCCGCGTCGAAGAACGACACCGGTTCCAACGTCCTGGGCCGCACCGTCGCCACCCAGGTCGAGCGCATCGAACTGGTGCGCGGCGGCGCGCCCGGCATCGACATGCAGGGCTATTCGGTCGTCGCCAACGTCATCCTGAAGACGACCTCCAGCCGCGAGCACGTACTGACCGCGAACGCCAGCCTGTTCGAGGGCGGTCAGGACCTGTTCGGCGGCACCTACCAGTTCACCGCGCGTGAAGGCGACCGCACCTGGGGCGTGACCCTGGGCGACGGCATTTCCTCCAGCGATTCCAACGGCGCCGGCTACGTCGTACGCACAGACGCCAACGGCAACATTCTGCGCAACGAGCAGTATTACAACGATGGCTACGGCGGCGGAAACTCGATCCGCGGCAACTTCTCTACCCCCTTCATGGGCGGCAAGGTCGATCTGACGGCGCGTTACGGCATCAACGACTGGCACAACATCAACCGCCAGACCGCGCCCGACATCCTGCGCGAGAGCCTCTATGACGAGGACGGCCACAGCGGCGAGTTCGGCGTCGTTTACACCCGCCCCCTGTCCGAGAAGCTGAAGCTGGAGACCCGCTTCATCCACGAGTTCGGCGACTTCGACTCCGTCTCCACGTCGCGCACTCGCCTGGGCGCGACCCACGAGCCCGAACAGTTGTTCAACGCCGACGGCGAGTCGTCCGAGACCATTCTGCGCGGCCTGGTGCGCTATGAACGCTCGCCGGCCATGGACTTCGAGGCCGGCGGCGAGGTGGCCTACAACATGCTGGAGGTCCAGCAGGCCTATACCGTCGGCGGCGTGGCGGTGCCCCTGCCGTCAGCCTCGGTCAAGGTCGAGGAGACGCGCGGCGAGTTGTTCGGCAAGGCCACCTGGCGGATCAATCCCAAGTGGACCTTGGAAAGCGGCCTGCGGCTGGAGTCCTCCACCATCAGCCAATCCGGCGACGCCTCGCAGGAAAAGAGCTTCTTCTTCGCCAAGCCGCGCATCCTGGCCACCTGGACGCCTATGCCCAACAACCAGTTGCGCCTGCGCCTGGAACGCACCGTCGGCCAACTGGACTTTGGCGACTTCGCCGCCTCGGCCGAGTTCGCGGACGAGAACGTCTTCGGCGGCAATGTGAACCTGGAGCCGGAATCGCGCTGGGTCGCCGAGGCCACCTACGAGAAGCGCTTCTGGGGCGAGGGCATCATCAGCATCGGCCTGCGTCACGACGAGATCAGCAACGCCATCGACCTGATCCCCCTGGACGGCGGGCTGGCGGCGGTCGGCAACATCGGCGACGGCACCCTGGACCAGTTGGCCCTGAACGTGACCATCCCCACCGACAAGCTGGGTGTCTCGGGCGGCAAGTTCGGCTTCCGCAACACCTGGAACAAGACCGAGGTCACCGACCCCACCACCGGCGAGAAACGCCCCATCTCGGACGTGCGCGCCACCCAGGCGACCATCACCTTCCAACAGGACATCACCTCATGGAAGCTGCAATGGGGCGGCGCCTGGATCCCTCTGCTGGGTCAGAAGGGCTACCAGCCAGATCAGGTCTCGGGCTGGCGCGGCACCGACTACTACGAGATGTGGGCCGAGTATAAGCCGACCCCGACCCTGTCGATCCGCGGCCAGGTCAATATCTGGAATGACTTCGACGTGACCCGTACCGTCTTCGCCGATCGCGACACGCGACCCGTTCAGTTCGTCGAGAGCCGCTTCGTCGATCCGCGCACCTTCTGGCAGATCCGCGTGCGAAAGACCTTCTGAGGATCAAGAGCAAGAACCCGCGCCTCTCCGGTCGGCCCCAACCCCGGAGAGGACAGCGCGGGCCTCCCCCGGACCAACTGAAAAGGGCGGCGCCTCTCGCGAGACGCCGCCCTTTCCTTGTCAGACGAAGAGGTCAGGCGGTCAGTGAATGCCCGCCATGCCCTTCTTCAGCAGCGGCGACAGCACCAGCAGCACCACGCCGACGACAACGCCGGTCCAGCCGATGGTGCCGAAGATCGAGCCATAGGTCTGCAGCGCCAACTCGGGGCTGGTCACCACGCCTGCAACCGTGTCGGTCGAGGTCGCCTGGGCGATGAAGCCGGCGGCGATGTGGGCCACCGAGCTGGACAGGAACCAGACGCCCATCATCAGACCCACGACGCGGTCAACCGACAGCTTGGTGATCATCGACAGGCCCACCGGCGACAGGCAGAGCTCGCCCATCGTGTGCAGGAAGTAGGTCAGGAACAGGAAGAGCAGGGGCACGCGGAAGTCCACGTTGGCCTGCGTCGCCGCCGCCCAGGTCAGCAGCAGGAAGCCGGCGCCGACCAGGACCAGGGCGAAGGAGAACTTGACCGGGGTCGAGGGCTCCATGTTGCGCTTGCCCAGCCACACCCACAGGGCGGCGATGATCGGGCCGCCGATGACGATGATGCCCGGGTTGAACATCTGGGTCATGGGGGCATTGAACCACGACGGCATCGACGTCGACTGGTCCGCGAACAGGGTCAGCGACGAGCCGGCCTGTTCGAACAGGGCCCAGAACAGGACCGAGAAGAAGATCAGCGTCAGGGCGACCAGCATACGGCTGCGCTCTGCGCCCCGCAGCTTGAACACCACATAGCCGACGACCGAGGCGAAGATGACGCCAGCCAGCCACGGCAGGGCCGTTTCGATCAGGTGGTGACGCTGCATCAGCAGCCAGACCGGGAAGACGGTGACCAGGCCGCCGATCCAGAAGACGGCTTCGAACGGCACGCCGAAGACCTTGCGGGTCTTGAGCATTTCCGGGTGCGGCGGACCGCCGCGACCTTCCAGCCAGCTCTGCCCCAGGATGAAGGTGAGCAGGCCCAGAAGCATGCCGATGCCGGCCAGACCAAAGCCATAGGCCCAGCCATACTTGATGCCGAGGTAGGAACAGGCCGCCGTGGCCAGCACGGAACCCAGGTTGATGCCGACGTAGAAGATGGTGAAACCGCCGTCTCGACGGGGATCGTTCTCTTCATACAGGGCGCCGACGACGGTCGAGATATTGGCCTTCAGGAAGCCGACGCCGACGATGATCAGCGACAGGGCGAAGAACAGGACCGGCTCCCCAAAGCCAAGATCCCGAACCGTTTCCAGCTTGTAACCGTCGGTGGCGGTGAAGGCCGGGAAGCCCTCCGTCGCGCTGGCGGCAGGCGAGGCGGCGTCCGTCGCAGCGGCCGCAGCCGGCGCGGCGCCGACGCGGGTGATGCCTTCGGGCGAGATGGTGATCTGGGTCCGCTCATCGCCGTTGACGGCGAAGATGCTGCGGTTCTGATCGCGGCCTTCGACCTGGAGCTCATAGGTCGTGGCGCCGATGGTCAGGTTCTCACGACCGCCCGTCCCTTCGAACGCCATCATGAAGTGACCGGCGACCAGAAGAACGGCGCCGATGATGACGGCCTTGCGCGAGCCCAGGTATTTGTCCGCGATCATGCCGCCGACAACCGGCATCAGGTACACTAGGGCCGCATAGGCGGCGTAGATGCCCTGGGCCTCTTTCGGTCCGAACAGGAAGTGCTGGGTCAGGTAGAGGACCAGCAGGGCCCGCATGCCGTAGTAGGAGAAGCGCTCCCACATCTCTGTAAGGAACAGGATCACCAGCCCCCGCGGGTGTCCTAGAAACGTCTTGCGAGGCGCAACCGACAGCGCGCCCCCCCCATCCGTCGTGCTCAACGGCGTTCTCCCAAATGCTGCGCCCTGACTGGCGCATTAAGGGCGGAGAAACAGCACGGCAGGGCCGTGCGAACAAGCGTTAACGCCGCGACCCGTCACCGCAATGACGCATTTGTCAGCCCCGATAACTCAACCTTAGATTGTTTATGTAATCAAAATTGCGGCCGCACAACTAAGGGTTCGGCCTTCTCAGTGTTCCAGCTTCTGGAAAGGTCAGACGCTCATGACTGTTCGTCGCTTCCGCTCCGCTGACGTGCCTGATGTGAACGCCTTGCATCGCAAGGTCTGGTGGCCCGAGCGTTCGGTCCAGGGTTGGCGCTGGCTTGAGGGCAATCCCGCCCGCCTTGCGCTGTCCGCGCCTGCGGGCTGGGTGCTGGAGGGCGCCGAGGGGCGGCCCGCGGCCTTTCTGGGCAACTTCGTCCAGCGTTTCTGGATCGGCGATCGCCCGCTTTACGGAGCGACGGGCTTTTCGGTCATCGTCCCGCCGGAACAGAAGGGCCGCAGCCGCGACCTGATCAGCGCCTTCATGGCCCAGCCTGGCTGCTTTCTTCGCTACACCCTGAACGCCAACGCCCGGTCCAGCCCCCTGTATCGGAAGTTCGGCATGGTCGCCTGGCCGACCAAGACCCATGCACAGAAGCTGTCATGGATCATCAACCCTGCCGCCTGCCTCTACAGCCGGGGCTTGCGGGCCCTGGTAGCGCGAGAGCCGCGCGCCGCGCGCTGGCTCGGGGAACAGTTGATGCCTCGGCGCCCCATTCCCCGCCCGATCAAGGGCCTGAGCTTCGCGGGCGGTGTCTCGAGCCTGGACGACTTGTCCGATTCCTCGCCCTATGGCGGCTTCTGGACGGCGTTGCGCGCTCAGGGGCGCGTGACGGCGGACCGCAGTCCCGCCATGATGCGCTGGCGACTGTCCGATCCCGACCTAAGCGTGCAGCCCCTGCATCTGGTGCGGCGACGGGACGGCGAGATCACCGGCCACGCCCTGGCCCTGCTAGGCAAGGGCAACTCGATCGAACCGCCCACGCTTGAGATCCTCGACCTGGAGGCGCTGGATCGGGACAGGGCCGCCATTCCAGCCCTGGTCGCCGCCCTGTTGCAGATCGCCCCCGCCCTCGGCGCCGCCAAGGTCAGGCTTCAGGTGGTCACGGAAAGCACCCTGCATGACCTGGGCGCCCTGGCGTTTCGGGCGCGGCGCGAAGGCGGCTGGGGACATTGCCATGTCGCCTTCGCTCCCGACATCGCGAACGCCGAAGACTGGCGGCCCACGCCATTCGACGGCGACTATTCGTTCTGCGTGCGGCCCCTGCCCGCGCGGCCGACTGCAGCCACGCGGCGATGGTTCGCCGACAAGGCCGCACCGACCGGCTCCAAGGCCGGAGCCCTGGGTTAGGGCCGCGCCTTCAGTTCGTCGCGGATCTCGGCCAGCAGGGCCTCGGTGGCGGTCGGGGCGGCGGCTTCGGCCGGCTGTTCGCGGCGCATCTTGTTGATGCCCTTGACCAGCAGGAAGACCACGAAGGCCACGATCAGGAACTGGATCAGGGTGTTGATGAAGGCGCCATACTGGATGGCCACCTTTTCCACGGCCTCGGTCGCCGGATTTTCGGGCACCAGGACCCATTCCAGCTTGGAGAAGTCCACCTTGCCTAGCAGCAGGCCGATGGGCGGCATGATGATCTGATCGACCAGGCTGGTGACGATCTTGCCGAATGAGGCGCCGATGATGACGCCGACCGCCAGGTCGACGACGTTGCCGCGCGCGGCGAATTCACGAAACTCGGTCAGCAGGCTCATTCTTCAGTCTTTCGTTTCAAGCGTCGCCAGAAGCGTTCAAACGCTCGCGAAGTTCCTTGCCGCTCTTGAAAAAGGGCACGGCCTTGGCGGGCACTTCCACGGTTTCGCCTGTGCGAGGATTGCGTCCGACCCGCGCCGGCCGGCTGCGCACCGAAAAGGCGCCGAAGCCGCGCAGTTCGACCCGTCCGCCGTCGGACAGGGCCTCGGTCATCTGACCCAGGATGACGTTGACGACCCGCTCCACCTCGGCGTGGGTCAGGTGGATGTTCTCGGCCGCCAGCTTCTCGATCAGTTCAGACTTGATCATTCAGGCCCCCGCCCGTGGCTGTTTCAGATGCAGTCGCTTCCGTTCAGGTCCGCACCCTAACCGTCTGACGCCACAGGAATAAAGAGGGCGCGTCGGATTAAGAGCGATTCTCATAGGGTAGCCTCGCCATTGGCGCGGGTTCTTGCCCTTGGCGCAAGAAAAAAGGCGGCTGGATCGCTCCAGCCGCCCCGTTTTCTGGTCGAAAAGGAAGATTATTCCTTCGAACCGGCCTTCTCGCGCAGCGCGGCGCCCAGGATGTCGCCGAGCGAAGCGCCCGAGTCCGACGAACCGAACTGTTCGATGGCCTCGGCCTCGTCCTTCATTTCCAGCGCCTTGACCGACACCGAGACGCGGCGCGTGGCCTTGTCGATGCCCGTGATCATGGCGTCGACGCGGTCGCCGACGGCGAAGCGTTCCGGACGTTGCTCGTTACGGTCGCGCGACAGGTCCGACTTGCGGACGAAGGCCGTGACCGGCGCGTCGTCTTCACCGAACTTGACTTCGATGCCGCCGGTTTCAACCGCGGTCACCGTGACGGTGACTTGCTGGCCACGCTTGTAGACGTCGCCTTCCATCGGATCGCCGCCCAGTTGCTTGACGCCCAGCGAGACGCGTTCCTTCTCGATGTCGACGTCCAGCACCTTGGCCTTGATCGTTTCGCCCTTGCGGTAACGCTGGATGGCTTCTTCGCCCGACACGTTCCAGTCCAGGTCCGACAGGTGGACCATGCCGTCGATGTCGTTGTCCAGGCCGACGAACAGGCCGAACTCGGTGGCGTTCTTGACTTCGCCTTCGACGGTCGAACCGACCGGGTGAGCCTCGACGAAGGCTTCCCACGGGTTGTTCTGGGCTTGCTTCAGGCCCAGCGAGATGCGGCGCTTGGCGCTGTCGACGTCCAGGACGATGACTTCCACTTCCTGCGAGGTGGAGACGATCTTGCCCGGGTGGACGTTCTTCTTGGTCCAGGACATTTCCGAAACGTGGACCAGGCCTTCGACGCCGGCTTCCAGCTCAACGAACGCACCGTAGTCGGTGATGTTCGTGATGCGGCCCGTGTACTTGGCGTTGACCGGGTACTTGGCTTCGACGCCGTCCCACGGGTCCGACTGCAGCTGCTTCATGCCGAGGCTGATGCGCTGGGTGTCCGGGTTGATCTTGACGATCTGGACCTTGACGGTGTCGCCGACGGCCAGGACTTGCGACGGATGCGAGACGCGCTTCCACGACATGTCGGTGACGTGCAGCAGGCCGTCGATGCCGCCCAGGTCAACGAACGCACCGTAGTCGGTGATGTTCTTGACCACGCCTTCGCGGACTTCACCCTCTTGCAGCTGGCCGACCAGCTCCGTGCGCTGTTCGGCGCGGGCTTCTTCCAGGATGGCGCGACGCGAGACGACGATGTTGCCGCGCGGACGGTCCATTTTCAGGATGGCGAAGGGTTGTTCCTTGCCCATCAGCGGGCCGACGTCGCGCACCGGGCGGATGTCGACTTGCGAGCCGGGCAGGAAGGCCGAGGCGCCGCCCAGGTCGACGGTGAAGCCGCCCTTGACGCGACCGACGATGGCGCCGTTGACCGGCTGACCTTCGGCGAAGACGACTTCCAGACGGGTCCAGGCTTCTTCGCGGCGAGCCTTGTCGCGGCTGATGACGGCTTCGCCCAGGGCGTTTTCAACGCGCTCGAGGTAGACTTCGACGTTGTCGCCGACCTTCGGGATGACGGCGCCTTCGCCGATGCCGAATTCGCGGGCCGGGATACGACCTTCGGTCTTCAGACCGACGTCGATGATGATGATGTCTTTCTCGATGCCGACGACGCGGCCGTGAACGACCTGGCCTTCGCCAAGGTCGCGACCCTGCAGTTGTTCGTCGAGCAGCGCGGCGAAATCGTCACGCGAGGGGTTATGGGTGTCGGTCATGTAGCTCTGGGGTTGGGGCGCGCGACCGAATGGTCCCGCACGGGTGGATAAACAGGAAAAGGGAAAATCAGGTCGTCAGGACGCGAGGCCGGCGCAAGGGGCGCAAACAAATAAAGCCAGGACGCCCGCGGAAGCCGAGGTCAGGAGCGTTGGATTTGTCCAGCTAAGGCCTAAGCCCCGGCCCGGACGCGCGCCGCCTCGACGATACGGCGGGCCGCATCGAAGGCGGCTTCTATACCCAGATCGGTCGTATCCAGCAAGACCGCGTCCTCGGCCTGGACCATCGGGGCCGAATCCCGACCCGAGTCCCGCTCGTCGCGACGGCGGATGTCCTCCAGCATGTCGGCGAAGGCGATGTCCTGGCCCCGCGCCGTCAACTGTTTCCAGCGACGCTCGGCGCGAACCTCAGGGCTGGCGGTGACATAGAGCTTGGCTGTGGCGTTCGGGGCGATGACCGTGCCGATGTCGCGTCCATCCAGAACCGCGCCGCCGGGCTGGGCCGCGAAGTCCTGTTGCAGGGTCAGCAGGGCGGCCCGCACGCCGGGGTGGCTGGCGACCCGGCTGGCCGCCTCGCCGGCATGACGCTCAGTCAGACGCGCGTTATCCGACAGGCCTGTCAGATCCAGCGACCGCGCGGCGGCCTCCGCGGCCGCAGCGTCGCCCAGGTCCTGCCCTGCGTTCAGCACCGCCAGACCGACAGCCCGATACAGCAAGCCCGTGTCCAGATGCGGTAGGCCGTAGCAGGTGGCCAGACGCGCCGCGATGGTGCCCTTGCCCGAGGCGGCGGGGCCATCGACGGCGATGACAAGATTCTTGTTCAAATCGATATTTCCTTCACGGCCCGCCGGGCGTGTCCGATGCTTCTCATGGCTTCGGCTTCAGGACGCAAGCGATCCAGAAGCATCCCAGCGCGAAAACCAGCAGAACCGCGCTTGATCCCAGCATGATCGCGACGCGACGCCAGAAGTGCTCGATGGCGATGGCCTCCGACAGGTCCAGGGCCGCGTGACCGTTCATACGGCCGTCCGACAGGTCCAGCAGCCCTTCGGCGAAAAAGCCGAGCGCAAACAGCAGGAAGCTCAGACACAGAACCAGCAGACTGACGCCGATCGCCCTGAAGACGACATGCGGCGGCAGGGGCCTGGATGCAGGCGCACTCACGCCGCGCGCCCTATCCATGCGGCCGCTCCCGCCCGAAGAGCGCGCGAAAAGCCGACAATGCGCAGACCGTCGCCACGCCGGCGCAACACGCCAGCCCCGCGCCGATGAAGGCGATCATGGCCCAGAAGGCGATCGGATGGTCGCCGGCGCTCAGACCCGGCCCCTTTCGGCCCGGCAGCCAGCCGTTCTGAACGATCTCGATCAGTTCGCGCCCGCCGATCCACAACAGGGCGCCGAGAAGACCAGCCGCGACGGCATGGCCCAGCCAGGGCATGCGGACGGCCGATCCAGCCGCCCTCATCCGATGTCCGCGCCCAGGCTGTTCATCAGCGCGACGAAGCCGGGGAAGCTGGTGGCGATCATTTCCGGGTCCAGCACCGAGACGGGCTGTTCGGCGACCAGGCCGAGGATCAGGTGGCTCATGGCGATGCGGTGATCATGGGCCGTGGCGACGGTCGCGCCGCCGCGCACAGGACCGCCGGTGACGATGAAGCCCTCGGCCTCTTCGTCGACCGCGACGCCGCAAGCAGTCAGGCCTGCGACCATCAGCGAAATCCGGTCGCTTTCCTTGACCCGCATCTCGCCGATGCCGCGCATGACGGTGCGGCCTTCAGCATAGGCGGCGACCGCCGACAGGATCGGATACTCGTCGATCATCGAGGCGGCGCGGTCTTCCGGCACCACCACGCCCTTGAGCGACGAGTAGCGGGCGGTGATGTCGCCGACGTCCTCGCCGCCGCTGACACGGCGGTTCGCAATCGCCAGGTCGGCGCCCATCTCGATCCAGGTGTCGAACAGGCCGGTGCGCTGTGGGTTCAGCATGACGCCCTCGACCGTGACTTCCGACCCCGGCACGATCAGGGCCGCCGCCAGGGGGAAGGCCGCCGAGGACGGATCGCCCGGCACGGCCACGGCGGTTCCGGTCAGTTTCTGCCCGCCCTTGAGGCGAATGCGCCAGCCCTCGCCCTCCTCGGTCACGTCCACCACCGCGCCAAAGGCGCGCAGCATCCGCTCGGTGTGGTCGCGGCTCTTTTCCGGCTCGACCACGACGGTCTCGCCAGCCGCATTCAGCCCGGCCAGCAGGATGGCCGACTTGATCTGGGCCGAGGCCACCGTCTGCACATATTCAATACCGTTCAGACCGCCGCCATACAGGGTCAGGGGCACGCGGTCCTCGGCGCCGTTCCAGTCGAAGCGGGCGCCCATGTCGGCCAGAGGCCCGGTGACACGCTTCATCGGCCGTTTGCGCAGCGAGGCGTCGCCGTCGAAAGTCGCGCTCAGATCATAGCCGGCGGCGGCGCCCATCAGCAGGCGCACGCCGGTCCCGGCGTTGCCGCAGTCGATGACGACGTCGGGGCTGCGGAAGCCCGCCTGGCCGGTCACCCGCCAATGCCCGTCGCCCAGACGCTCGACCGTAGCGCCGAAGGCTTCGACGGCCCGCGCCGTGGCCAGGATGTCGTCGCCTTCCAGCAGGCCCTCGATCTCGGTCACGCCTTCGGCCATGCCGCCGAAGATCAGAGAGCGGTGTGACATGGACTTGTCGCCCGGCGCGCGGATAGCGCCTTCCAGAGGGGCGGAAACCGGTCGCACGGTAAGGGTCGAGGGGGCAGTCACCTGGCCAAAAACTCCGATTGTTCAGGAACAGCCGCGCTGGGCGGAGAAGAAGGCTTTTGACAGCGCCCCCCTTGGGTGGCAAGGGAGCCGGCCTAATTCCAAATTCAACTCCTGCCGAAGGTTATCCCGTGGCCAAACCCGAACTGGGCCAAAAGCAGGTCTGCCCGAACTGCCAGGCCAAATTCTACGACCTGAACCGTCGTCCGGCGCACTGCCCCAAGTGCGACACCGAGTTCGATCCGCTTGAAGAAGCCATGCGTAACCGTCGCGTTCGCGGCCGCACCGGCCCCGGCTTCGCCGCCGACGACGAGGCCGAGGATCAGGTCGCCGACAAGGCCGCCGAAAGCGACGACGAGGAAGAAGACACCGAAGCCTCGACGCCCGAAATCGACGAGGAAGGCCATGAGCCGATCCTGACGCCCGACGACGATGACGACGCCGAGCCCAGCGACGACGCCGGCATGGGCTCCTCGGACGGCGACGATGACGATGCTCTGGGCGACGACGACGATGACTCGGTGCCCTTCATCGAAGACGAGGACGACGACAACCTCGACGACGAGATCGTCAAGCCGTCGCGCGACGACGACTAGAAGCGAAATCGGTTTGGACGCGCTCGCGTCCAAACCCAGATCTTCGCTCGGCATAATGCAGCGAGCCTGTTTCACGGCATCGGAGGAAGCGCGCGGCGCTTCCTCCTCAACCGATCAGGCTCGGTGACCAAGGGTCGGAAAAATAAGCGGAAAAAAAGTTGTCAGAGCGGCTTGATCTCTCAAAAGGCCTGACATAGTTTCCGCCCCTCGCTGGGGACCACAATCTCCGGCGAGGCCGACCGAAAGGTTCGGGGCTTTAGCTCAGTTGGTAGAGCGCTTGCATGGCATGCAAGAGGTCAGCGGTTCGACTCCGCTAAGCTCCACCATCGAAGGCCCTGCGGATCACCCGCGGGGCCTTCGTCCATTCTACCCCGGTTCGCCGGTTCATACCCAAGCCGCAAGGCGCGGGGCTTTAGCTCAGTTGGTAGAGCGCTTGCATGGCATGCAAGAGGTCAGCGGTTCGACTCCGCTAAGCTCCACCATCAAAGGCCTCGCGGACCCCCCGCGGGGCCTTTGTCCTGTCTGGCCCGCTTCAATCCTCATCCATGGCCTCGAACATGGCCTCCGCCTCATCGAAGGTGTCGTAGCGCAGTTGCTCCGGCGAACGGACGATGACGAATGTGGTCAGGGATCGCCCCTCCAACGATCGCGTCTGCTGCCAGAAACTGCGATCGATCCGCTGCTGCAACAGCGTCCACTCGCCCTCGCCCTCAGGGCGTCCGGCTTGAGATCGCGGGTCCATGTCGCCCTCCATCCTGACTGAACCCCCACCCCACAGCAGCCACGCTTGAGAGTCAAAAGGCAATAGCTCAGCCGAAAGGGCGCCGGACTGCCAATTTGTTCCGGCAAGGCGTATGGAAGCCGCCATATTTTCATTCAGAGGCATGAACCGCCCGTGAGCTCATCGCTGCCCCCTTCTGCCTTGGCCGCGTCCTCCGCCGAGGACCAGACCAGGACCCGCGCCATCGTCCCCGTGTCGATGCAGGCCTATGACGCCGACTTCCAGGCCTTCGCCGACGCCCTGGGCGCCTCCTTCTCGCGCTACGGCTTCGCCGTCATCGCCGACCACGGCCTGGACCAGCCGACCATCGACGCCGCCATCGCCGACGCCAAGGCCTTCTTCGCCCTGCCCGAGGATGTGAAGCGCCAGTATCACCAGCCCGGCACCGGCGGCGCGCGCGGCCTGACCCCCTTCGGCGTCGAAGCCGCCAAGGGCGCCGCCGCCGTGGACCTGAAGGAATTCTGGCACGTCGGTCGCGAACTGCCTGCAAACCATCCCTATCGCAAATACATGCGCGACAACGTCTGGCCGACCGAGATCGAGGGCTTCCAGGCCCACCTCTACGGCATGTTCGACGCCCTGGATCAGCTGGGCCGCAAGATCCTCAAGGCCATCGCCCGCTACATGAAGCTGGGCGACGACTATTTCGAGGACAAGGTCGAGCTGGGCAACAGCGTCCTGCGCATGCTGCACTATCCGCCGGTTCCGGCCGACGCCCCCGGCGTGCGCGCGGGCGCCCATGAGGACATCAACGTCATCACCCTGCTGCTGGGCGCCGAAGAGGCCGGTCTGCAGCTCAAGGACGCTGACGGCGAGTGGCTGGACATCGCCCCGCCTCCCGGCGCCCTGGTGGTCAACATCGGCGACATGCTGCAACGCCTGACCAACCACGCCCTGCCGTCGACGACGCACCGCGTGGTCAATCCGGCCCCCGAGCGTCGCGGCTTCGCCCGCTATTCGACGCCCTTCTTCCTGCACTTCAACCCGGACTTCCCGATCGAGACCTTGCCGTCCACGATCACCCCGGAAAACCCCGACCGCTATGAAGGCAAGACCATCCTGGCCGAGGACTTCCTGATGGAGCGCCTCAAGGAGATCCGCCTGATCTGACGGGTCGGCGTATCGCCACAATGAAGAAAGGGCCGGCGGAGCGATCCGCCGGCCCTTTTGTTGGCCGCAACCACCGTCCGCGTCAGCGGGCGATGCGCAGCCGGGTGATGTCGCGACCGATAGCCTTGAAGGCTTCGGTCAGGGCGGCGCTGTCCGAAGCGATATGGAAGCGATCCGAGCTTGAGGCGCAACTGTCCAGGAATCGCCCCGCCGTGCTGGTGGCCGAGACCTGGAAACCCACAGTGTAGAGGACGATGTCGCGGCTCTTGATCGCCGTGCACAGGGCCCTGGCCTGGGCGTAGGAATCTCGCGCGGCGTCGCAGGCGATGCGGTCCGAATTGTTGGTGCCCGCGTTGCGCGCCATGACCCCCGAGCAATGGCTCATGTTGAACTCGCCGTCGGTCATCAAGACAACCGCCTTCAGCGTCCGCTGCGGATTATACTCGGCCGGCGCCGTCGGCCAGAAGGATGCAAACTCGGGCGACACGGCGTACCAGCCCCAAGCTAGGCCGATCTGGCCGGCCGTGAACCCGCCCGCCTGGAGGCCGGTCTTCACGTTCGAGGACACCCCGATCAGATCATACATGGCGTTGCGATCGGCCGTCAGGGGGAGGATGGGCGACTTGGTGCACATGTTATCGCCGCTGCCGCTCGGATACAGCCGTCCGACGTGAGAAGAGGATGCGCTGACCTCGGTGTTGTAATTGGTGCCAGTCCGTTCGGTCACGCAATCGCTGAGCGGATAGGAAAGGACGTTACCCGAGACGTTGCGGTAGACGCGGTAGGCGCAGCCGTCATAGCCGCAGAAGGCGTCGCCGCCCGAACTGTAGGGGTCGTAGCCGGCGCCGTTTACCCCGATCGAGAAGCTGTTGCTGGTGACATTGGCAATTTCAAAGCCCCTGTCGTTAATCTGGGTCATGCCGCGTACGTTGCGGATATAGACCGTCCCGGGCGCGCCCGTGTCGGGGTCCGTCGCGGCGAGCCCATGACCAGCGGCCGTGATCACCACCGAACAGTCGGACAGCAGGCATTTCTGCAGCTTGCCATTGCCGGACTTGAAACTGCTGTAGCTCGATGTGCTGACGGTGCTCCACGACGAGCCATTGAAAGATTCCAGCCTCAGGGTGTTGGAGGCGGCATTGACCACGCGATAGGCGCGATCATTCAACTGCTTCATACCGGACACGTCCCAAATCCAGACGAAATCGCCGTTCTTCAGTCCATGCCCGCTGGCCGTGACCACGCCGGGCGACGCACGCGTCACCCCGGTGATCGAGATAGCCGACCCCGATGACCATGCCGCGCCGGTGATCCTGTGCGCCGCCGGCGGCGCGCCGCGCGCCAAGGTTCGATAGTCCCCGAACCCGTTGGGGGTCGCATCAAGATTGACCCCTGACGAATAGGGAATGATCGCCATGCGCGAATAGAAGGGCGTCTGCTTGTCCTCGTCCTGGACGACAATCTTCACCAGTTCCCGCGCAGCATCCTTCAGGTCGGCGATCCGCGTCCCTCGCATCGACCCCGTAACGTCCAGCACCAGGCCGACTTCAATGTCCCTGGACGCCCGCAGAACTTCCGAGCGGCTGCCCACCGGCAGGTAGTCATCAAGGATCTGGCCGTAGGGCGGCAGGACGATATTGGCGACCAGGACCTTCACGTCCACCCGCGCGTTGGCGACGATGGTGTTCTCCACCAGCTTGAAACTGGCCTCGTCACGGATCAGCTTGCCGTCCCCATCCTCTTGAAAATAGGCCGGCATGTTGGCCTTGAGCGCGGCTAGGCCGACCCGGTTCAGATCATCATCCGCCGTAAAATTGGTGCGCGCCGCCGCCAGGGCCGCCGCGTCCAGCGCGTCCTGCAGGTCGGCCTTCACCTTGGACGCCTGGTGGATGTCGATGGCGCCGAGCGACACCATGAGCAGCACCGGCAGGGCCAGGGCGAACAGCATGGCCACATTGCCGCGCGTGCCCCTGGCGAAGCGCGCCGCAAAGCCCCGCGTCGCGCGCGCCAGCCGGCTCAATCCGCTCGTCGCACCATGCTTCACCGTTTCGGCCCCTGAATTTCGCGGCGGACACGGGTCCGCAGTTCAAATCACAGTGACGCGGTTCGGTTAAGGCTTGGCTCTATGGTGACGGTTAACGCCGCCTTAGCGGTCGACGCAGGCGTCCAGCCCCGCCTGGCGCACCGTGCCCATGGCGGCCTGGATGCGGCTGGCGCGGCGACGGACATAGGGGCCCGGCGAGGCGGCCTTGTAACGGCGCGGGCTGGGCAGGATGGCGGCCAGACGGGCGGCCTCGCGCGCCGTCAGGTTCTCGGCGCTCTTGTTGAACCAGTGCCGCGAGGCGGCCTCGGCGCCATAGACGCCCGGCCCCCATTCGGCGACGTTCAGATACATCTCCATGATCCGCCGCTTGCCCCAGGCCAGTTCGATCAGGCCGGTGTAGCCGGTCTCAAGCCCCTTTCTCACCCAGTCGCGGCCCGGCCAGAGGAAGACGTTCTTGGCGGTCTGCTGGCTGATGGTCGAGCCGCCCCGCACCTTGCCCGAACCGCGCTGCTCGGCCCGCTCATTAGCCTCCAGCGCCTTCTGGATGGCCTCGACGTCAAAGCCGTGATGCTGGCAGAAGCGGGCGTCCTCGGCGGCGATCACCGCCTCGACCAGACGCGGCGAGATATGATCCAACGAGCGCCAGCGGTAGTCCATGCCGTGACCCGCGATCGCCTGCTTGACCATCAGGATGGTGAACAGCGGCGGCACGAAGCGGTGCAGCACCACCCCGCCGATCGGGATCAGGGCCAGGATCAGCAGCAGGGTCAGCAGCGGGCGCCGCTTGCGGGTCTTCGCACGGGTCATGACGCCATCCTGCCGGGCTCAAGCTTCAGCGCAAGCGCGATCTCAGAGCGAGACCACGCCCGCCTGACCATCCTCGTCGGCCCAGGCGACGCGGGCCGCGCCCGAACTCATGGCCAGGGCGACGATGGGCGCGCCCTTGTCCTTCCTGATGAAGTCCAGCCCCTGCCCCGCCGGATCGGCCCACCAGACGCGGCCGTCCTCCAACCCCGCGGCCAGACGACCGTGGGCGGGCGCGGAGGCGACATGGGCGATCAGGGTGCTTTCATCGAAGCCGATCTCGGTCGCCTCGCGCCCCATCGGACCATTGGCGCCGATGAACGGCCACAGCACCACGCCCTGAGCGCCGGCGGTGGCCAGCAGTTGCCCCTTGGCCAGGAATGCGAAGCTCTTGATCTTGGACGGATAGCCGCCCATCCGCATGTTCTTCTGATCCTTCAGACGCCAGCCGTGCATCTGGTTGTCCTGCATGGCGGTGACGACAAAGGCGCCGTCGGGCGAGAAGCCGACCGCCAAGTGCGAGCCGGCCCAGGCCAGCTTGACCGGCTGCTGCTGCTCGATGCGAGCATACCACAGCCAGGCCCCGCCATAGGTCGAGGTCGCGATGCGGCGGCCCTTGGGATCGAAGGCCACGCCCGAGACGGTGCGCTCGTGCTGGAAGTCGCGACGGAAGGCCACGTCCTTGCTGTCGATCACCGACAGGGTGCGGCCGGCGGAAAAGGCAATCAGGCCGCTCTCGGCCGAGGCGTCGATGGCGTCGATCCATTGCCCCCTGGCCGTGGCCAGGACGACGCTCTCGCCCTCGCGGCTCCACACCACCTTGCCGTCGTCGCCGCCGGTGACGATCCCCTCGCCCGAGGGGTGGACGACGGCGCACAGGACAGCCCCGTCATGGACCGCGCTGCGGTCACCGTTCTCGAAGCCCACCGAGCCGTCGCCCAAGGCGAAGATGGCGCCCGTCCTGTCGAACAGGGCGGCGGTGACCTGGGCGTCGAAGGAGAAGGTCGGCATGTCGGCTCACGCAAGGCAGGGAAAGTCAGACGCGCCTCATAGCCTTCCGCGCCGCGTCTGTCGCGCCGCACGCCGACTTGCGCCTATAGAGACGCCCATGACCCTGCTGCTCATCCCCGGCTTCATGGCCGACGCCACCCTGTGGGACGCCATGATCGACGATCTGGTCCCGTTCGGGCCGCTGGTCGCGACCGACCTGAGCCGGGGCGAGGATATCGAAAGCATGGCCGCCGCCATCCTCAGCGATGCGCCGGATCGCTTCGTCGCCGTGGGGTTTTCGATGGGCGGCTATGTGGCGCGCGAACTGGTGCGGATCGCGCCGGAGCGGGTCACGGCCCTGATCCTGATCGCCACCTCGGCGCGCGGCGACACCGAGGAGTTGATCCGCCAGCGCCGCTCGGCCCTGAAGGCCGCGCCGAAAGCGTTCAAAGGCCTGAGTCGCCCGGCCATAATCTCGTCCCTGCATCCCGATCTGGCAGGCGACAAGAAAATGATCGCGCGCGTGCGCGACATGGGCCTGCGGTTGGGCGGCGAGGTCTTCCATCGCCAGTCAGCCATGGCGCGAGCCGGCGATCTCGACCGTCTAGGCGAGATCACCCACCCAACCCTGATAGTGACGGCGGACGCCGACCGGCTACGCGGGGCGGACGAGGCCGAGGAACTGCATCGTGGGATCGTCGGCTCGACTCTGGTCCACGTCGCGCACAGCGGCCACATGATCCCGCTGGAACAGCCGAAGGCGTTGGCCGAGGCGATGACAGACTGGCTGGCGAGCCTGCCCGTCACATGATCATCAGGTCTTGTGCGTCTCGACCCACCGTTGGGTCATCAGGGCGCCCGAGGCGTAGGCCTCCTGCAACTCCACGCTCCAGTAGTTGAGCATGTCCAGCGGGATCACCGCGCCCGAGACCGCGCAGCGCACATGGTCGCCGCCCTTGACGATCTCGAAGTCTGGCGTGCCATAGATCAGCCTGGCCTCGACCCGCGCGTGGGGCGGCGGGTTCATGCCGCGCAGGCCTCGAACCCGGCCTTCAGCGCGGCCTCATCCAGGTCGCGGCCGATAAAGACGGCGCGGCTCCAGCGGCGCTCCTTGTCGCCCCAGGGCTGCTGCAGATCGCCTTCCAGGATCATGTGCACGGCCTGGAAGACCAGACGACGGTCCTCGCCGTCCACGTCGATAATGCCCTTGGCGCGCAGGATGTTCTGACCCTGCTCGCCCAGCAGCTTGTCCAGCCAGGCGGTGAACTTCGCCCCGTTCAGCGGACGATCCAGAGTCAGCGAGATGCCCTTGATGTCGTCATTGTGGGCGTGACCGCGCGGGCCGTGCGCGTGATGGTCATGCCCGTGATCGTGACCACAGTGCTCGTCATGCACATGATCGTGGTCATGATGGTCGTGACCGCAATGTTCGTCGTGGACATGGCCCTCCGCGCCGTGGGGCGGGTTCACGAAGTCCGGCTTGACCTCGAGAATTCGCTCCAGATCGAAGGCGTGCAGACCCAGCACCTGATCCAGCGGCACGTTCGAGCGCTCGGCGCGGACGATGGGGGCCAACGGGTTCAACGCGCGCAGGCGGGCCTCGACGGCGGCTAACTGGGCCTCGTCCACCAGGTCGATCTTGTTCAGGATGATGCGGTCGGCGAAGGCGACCTGCTCACGCGCTTCCCTGGAGTCATCCAGACGCGCCATGACATGCTTGGCGTCGACCAGAGCGGTGACGCTGTCCAGCTGGGTCTTGGCCTTGACCTCGTCGTCGACGAAGAAGGTCTGGGCCACCGGGCCGGGGTCAGCCAGACCGGTAGTCTCGACGATGATGGCGTCGAAGGCGGGCTTGCCGGGGCGCTGGCGCTTCATCAGGCCCGAGACCACGCGGATCAGATCGCCGCGCACCGTGCAGCAGACGCAGCCGTTGTTCATCTCGAACACATCCTCGTCGGCGCCGACCACCAGGTCGTTGTCGATGCCGATCTCGCCGAACTCATTGACGATGACGGCGTAACGCTTGCCGTGATCCTCGGTGAGGATGCGGTTCAACAGGGTGGTCTTGCCGGCGCCGAGGTAGCCGGTGAGGACGGTGACGGGAGTCTTCTGGGTCATGGTCGGCTAGATGGCGGCTAGAGGGCCGGAAGGGAAGAGGCGCTGACTGCTTAACAGGCCGGACAGTCCGGCAGGGCGCCGCTTTCCAGCTGGAAGGTGGTGTGGCTGACGCCAAAGCGGCCGCGGGCCACGGCCTGCGCCTCGATCAGAAGGGCGTCAGCGTCGGGCCGGTCGTGAACCAGATGCGCTGTCAGCGCCGTGTCCGTGGTCGACAGGCCCCAGATGTGCAGGTCATGCACGGCGCTGACGCCGGGCAGAGCCAGAAACGCCTCGCGGACCTCGGCCACCTCGAGCCCGTTGGGGGCGGCGTCCAAGGCCAGATTGACCGAGTCCTTCAACAGGCTCCAGGTCCCGATCATGATGACGACGACGATGCCCAGACTGACCAGGGCGTCGATCACGGCCCAACCCGTCAGCAGGATGACGGCGCCCGCCACGACCACGCCCAGAGACACCGCCGCATCGGCCATCATGTGCAGATAGGCCCCGCGCACGTTCAGGTCCTTGTGTTGGTCCTTCATGAACAGCAGGGCCGTGCCCAGGTTGATGAAGAAGCCGATGCCCGCGACGATCATGATGACGCCGGACGCCACCGGGGCCGGCTCGGCCAGGCGGCGAATGGCCTCGAAGGCAATGGCTCCGCAGGCGAAGATCAGCAGCAGGGCATTGCCCAAGGCGGCCAGAACGGTGGCCTTGCCATAGCCATAGGTGCGCTTAGGGCCCGCCGCGCGTCGGGCCAGCCAGGCCGCGCCCCCCGCCATGGCCAGACCCAGGACGTCAGACAGGTTGTGCCCGGCATCAGCCATCAGGGCGGTCGAATCGGCCCAAAGTCCGGCGCCGAACTCGCAGGCCACGAAGGCCAGGTTGACGATCAGGCCAACGGCGTAGCGCCAGTCGCCGGTGTCCACCGGCCCATGATGATGTCCGCCGACGCCGTGAGAATGGCCGTGGTCATGCCCGTGCCCGTGGCTGTGGCCATGCGAATGACCATGCCCCGCATGCGAGTGGTCGTCATGGTCGTGTGCGTGATCGTGCGCCATGCCGTCCCCTCTAGGCCCGCCCGCCGCGCCGCGTCAACGACAGCGAACATAAGTCATTGAATGTAAATATATAACCTATCAGCACATCAATGCTGATGAGTCATCACCAGGAAGCCGATCACGATCAGAGCGACGCCCAGAATGGCCCCTTCATAACGCGCCCACCGCTCCAGCCGCAGGATGGAGTAGCCGGCGCTGGCGAGCGCCGCCAGCAGGGTCATGCCCAGCACCGTCCCCGCCGCAAAGGCGACGGTCAGCAGGGCCAGGGCCATCACGCCCTCGGTCGCCGACGACAGATAGATGGGCAGAAGGACCTCGCCCGGCGTCACCGCCATCATCAGCACCAGCCCCCAGAAGGCGGCGCGATCCGACACGGCCGGCTCAGGCGTCTCGGCCTCCGGCCCTGTCGCCGTGATCGGCTTCTGCAGTGAAGCCCGCGCCAGATAGAAGGCGCCGAATATAAAGAGCAAGGCCGCTGACAGGTGCGGCAGCAGCCCCCCGATCCAGGCGTTCAACGCCAGCCCCGCCGCCACGATCAGCGACCCGACCAGGGCCGTCGAGGCGATGTGAGCCAGACCGGCCGTCACCGCCACCGTCATAACCCGCATCAGACTCCACCGCTGCGCCCGCCCGACCAGGACAAAGGGCAGCCAATGGGTCGGCAGGGCCGCATGCAGGAAGGCGGCGACGAAACCCCCGCCCAGAAGCGAAATCAGAACAGGCTGCTGGAGATCGGGCGGCGACATTCCGGTCGCTATATCGTGTTACTTTGTAACAGTCGATACCTTTTCGCTACTGATAAAGGCTGGCCCGGTCCAGCGGCAGACCCGACGCTCCGGCCCGCCGCTTCTGAGCCACGGTCTGATAGACCTGCACGGCGCCCCGCTCGAACCCCTTGGCGAACAGGGCGAAATAGATGAGCCACAGCCGCGTGCGCGCCTCACCGGCCGATCGATAGGCCTCGTCGCGGCGCTCATAGAGACGCCGCGTCCATTCGCGCAGCGTCAGCTCGAAGTGTTCGCGCATGTCTTCAACGTCCAGAGTCTCGAAGCCCAGCCGCCCCAGGTTGGTGACGGTCATGCCGATGGTGTCCAGTTCGCCGCCAGGGAAGATAAAGCGGGTGATGACCTTGGTGGTCGGCGTGGGTCGCAGTTCGCCCTTGCCGCCGCGTCGCACCGACGCCTGATGGAAATAGAGGCCGCCGGGCTTCAGCAGGCGACGCATCTGCAGGAAGTGCCGTTCGTGGTTGGCGAAACCGGCGTGCTCGAACATCTCGACCTGGGCGATGGCGTCATAGGCCTCGGCCCCCTCGACCTCGCGATAATCCTTCAACTCCAGGGTCACCCTGTCCGACAGGCCCAGCCGCTCGACCTTGGCGCGCGCGAAATCGAGCTGCGCCTGGCTGAGGGTCACGCCATGAACATGGACGCCGTAATTGCCGGCCGCCCAGCAGGCCAGTCCGCCCCAGCCGCAGCCGACGTCGAGCATGCGTTGGCCAGGCTTCAGCCGCAGCTTGCGGCAGATGCGATCCAGCTTCTCCTGCTGGGCCGCCTCCAGCGTCGCATCGTGAGCGGTGAAGTAGGCGCTGGAATAGACCATCTCCGGGTCGAGGAAGAGGCCGTAGAAGTCGTTACCGACATCATAGTGGAACTGGATGAAGTCCTGGTCGCGCCGCCCGCTGCGATCACGCCCCACCCCGTCGTCGCCCGTGGCGTCCCAGGCCGGCAGGGCGTCGCCTTCGGCCTCGCCTCGCCCCCGCAGGAAGGGTAAGGCCTCGCGCGCAACCAGCCAGCGGTCCAGCGACCGCTTCAGATGCACCGCCCGTCCATGGTCCCAGCGATCGGCCGCCTCCAGCGGGCTGCCGCCCTCGACCTTCAGATCCCCCGAGGCGAAAAGCTCGAACAGGGTCATCAGACCGGGCTTGAGAATCAGCCGTCGCACGGCGCCCGGCCGCGCCACCACGATCTGGATGTCATCGCGCGCCCCCGGCCCCAGCGGCAGGACCTCCCCGGTCCACAGACGTAGAGACAGGTCGGCCTTGAGGTGCTCTGCGATATGGCTGACAATACGCCGCGCGGCGACGACGCGCCGGTCTGTGGTCTGGTTCATATCAAGCCCCTCCGAACAGGGTTCGCAAATTGCACAGGCGGCGACGCGGGGCCAGCCCGGCCGAACCATTCAGCCGCCGCGCGGGCTTTTGCGCCCTTTCGCGTTGACTCTGGCTCCCCCTTCCGTATATGTCGCCGCTCTTCGCCCGCAGGGTTTCCTGACGGGCGCATTCTTTTTTGCGTTCACGCTGAGGCTTCCAAATGTACGCGGTGATCAAGACCGGCGGAAAGCAGTACCGGGTTCAACCGGGCGATGTGATTGTTGTCGAGAAACTCGACGGCGACGCTGGCGCTGCCGTCAATTTCGGTGAAGTCCTCATGCTGGGCGGCGACAAGGGTGTTACGGTCGGCGCTCCGCTGATCGACGGTGCGGCGGTTGCTGCAACCCTGGTCGAAACCCGCAAGGGCGAGAAGATCAAGATCTTCAAGAAGACCCGTCGTCAGGGCTATCGCCGCACGAACGGCCATCGCCAGATGGAAACCGTCCTGCGCATCACCGGCATCGAAGGCGCCGGCGAGAAGGCCAAATGGGACGGCACGGTCGATCTGATGACCAAGGCTGAAATCAACGCTCGCGCCCGTGGCCTCGCCCCGCGCGTTGAAGCTGTTGAAGCCGAGGCCCCCAAGGCCAAGAAGGCTCCCGCCAAGAAAGCCGCCAAGGCTGAAGGCGCCGAAGCCTAAGACATTCACCGGCGCCCGTTCGCGGCGCCAGCCAAGACGTAAGGTCGCGCTCAAGTAGCCCTCAGGGGCGATAGCGCACCTAAGGAAGAGGAGCAGCAAGATGGCTCACAAGAAATCCGGTGGTTCGTCGCGTAACGGTCGCGACTCCCATTCCAAGCGCCTTGGCGTGAAGAAGTACGGCGGCGAGAAGGTTCTGGCCGGCAACATCCTCGTGCGTCAGCGCGGCACCACCTTCCACCCCGGTGAGAACGTCGGCCTCGGCCGCGACCACACCCTGTTCGCCACCGCGACCGGCGCTGTGAAATTCACCACCAAACGTGGCGGCCGTTGTTACGTGTCGATTCTCGCGGCCAACGACGACGCTCAGGCTATGGCCGCCGAGTAACGCGAACTGGACAAAATCCGGGATCGCGTTGCTCAAGAAGCCGCGATCCGGACCAGGGAAATTTTCCGCGGGGAGTCTGGATCACCAGGCTCCCCGTTTGCGTTTCCCCGCCTCGCTGACCGCCCGAGCCCTGATGAACAAGGACGGCGGTCGCACCAAAGGGGCGTGACCCATGTGCGTGATTGAAACCTCTCCCGTCGTCGAAACCCGGCGCCTCATCCTGCGTGCGCCCGGCGCCCAGGACGTGACCCGCATCGCCGCTATGGCCAACGACCGCGACATCGCGCGCATGACCAAGCGCATGCCCCACCCCTTTCAGGTGGAGGACGCCGAGGACTTCGTCCTGCACGTCGCGGCTCAGGACCCGAAGCGGGCCAATACCTTCGTCATCGAGCATGAGGACCTGGGACCGGTCGGCGTCATCGGCCTGTTCGAGGGCGAGGACGCCGTGCCCGAGGCCGGCTACTGGATCGGCCGCGACTTCTGGGGCCGGGGCTTCGCCACGGAAGCCCTGGAAGGCGCTCTGGTCTGGGCCTCCAAGCGGTGGAAGCGCCGCGCCCTTGTGGCCGGCCACTTCGCCGACAACCCCGCCTCGGGCCGCGTGCTGGAGAAGGCGGGCTTCCTCTATACGGGCGAGACCCGCCCGGCCTTCAGCCAGGCGCGCGGAGCCATCGCCGACACCCGGATGATGGTCTGGCTGGCCTGATAGAACGCTGATTTCGCGGGAAAATCGGTCAACAGTGCAGTTTTTTCGGAGATCGGGAAAAAGCCTGTTGACCGGCCGAAAGGTCCCCCCTATTAGATCGCTCCTCGGCGGGGCGACCCACCGGGCCCAGATGGCGGAATTGGTAGACGCGCTGGCTTCAGGTGCCAGTGACTTAACGGTCGTGGAGGTTCGAGTCCTCTTCTGGGCACCATATTCTCAAACGGCGTCGCATCCCAACGGATGCGGCGCCGTTTGTCATTTCAGCCCTCCCCTTTATCTCTCGGCGAAAGCAAAGGTTGGCCCTGCGTCCTAGCGATAGCGCGCGGTTCGTCTATGTTGTCGCCTTGAACGCCCACCCGAGTTTCCAAGCATGACCGTTTACCTGCACGAAGGCGATCTGCCCGACGGCCTCGACCTCGGCCCCGAGGTCGCGATCGATTCCGAAACCATGGGCCTGCGCTTCCGTCGCGACCCGCTGTGCGTGGTGCAACTGTCCTCAGGCAACGGCGACGCCCATGTCGTGCGCATGAACCGGCCTGACTATGACTGCCCGAACCTGAAGGCCCTGCTGGCGGACCCCAAGGTGCTGAAGCTGTTTCACTTCGGCCGCTTCGACATCGGCATGTTCGACCTGCACCTCGGCGTCGAGACCCGCCCAGTCTATTGCACCAAGATCGCCTCCAAGCTGGCCCGCACCTATACCGACCGTCACGGCCTGAAGGACGTGGCGCGCGAACTGGCCGGCGTCGACATGTCCAAGGCCCAGCAGAGCTCGGACTGGGGCTCCCCGGTCCTGTCGCAGGCCCAGTTGGACTACGCCGCCTCGGACGTCCTCTATCTGCACGCCATCAAGGCCAAGCTGGACCTCATGCTGGAGCGCGAAGGCCGCGCCGAGCTGGCCCGCGCCTGCTTTGACTTCCTGCCCACCCGTTCGCGTCTTGACCTGGCTGGTTGGGACGAGATCGACATCTTCGCCCACGCCTGAGGATCAAATGAGCGACCGCGACGCCCAGGAAGCGCGCAAGCGGGCCGACGAGGCCCGGGTCGCCCAGGCGGGCGAGCGCTGGCGCGCGCGCTCGCGCCGGGTCAAGCTTTACCGTCGCGTCCTGCCGATCGTCATCCTGACGCTGGCCGGCGGGGCCCTGACCTGGACCGTGTTCCGCACTGTGATGTCCGGCGTCGAGCGCAAGGCCAGCGAAAGCCGCGAGATCCGCCTCGACAACCCCATGTTCCACGGCCAGGACGCGCAGGGTCGCTCCTTCGTCGTCGGGGCCAAGGGCGCGATCCGCGACCCGGCCACAGGCCATTTCCGTCTGGTCGGTCCGCTGCTGAAGCTGAACCTCGGCGGGCGCAAGGTGACGGAACTGACCGCCGACGGCGGCACCTATATCGAAACCAGCCGCAAGGTGGTGATCGGGCCCAATGTGAAAATTTCGGACGGCGGCTCCGGCTTCGTCCTGACCACGCCGGAAGCCGTGGTCGACACCAACACCGGCGTGGTGACGGGCGACAAGGGCGTCCAGGGGCAAGGGCCTCTTGGAACCATCAATGCTTCGTCCTATGCCATCTATGACCAGGGCCAACGGGTCGTCTTCAGCGGCCAGGGCGACAACAAGATGAGCGGGACCATCAACCCCGCGGGATCCGGCAGATGACCATGTCCAAGTCGAACACCATGATCGCAGGCGCCGCCCTGCTGCTCGCCCTGACCGTCCCCGCGACCTCGGGCGCCCAAAGCGCGCGCGCCGACGCCTCCAAGCAGCCGGTCCAGTATGGCGCCGACGGCGGCGAATACACGCCCAACGGCTTTTCCCTGCGCGGCCGGGCCGAACTGACGCAAGGCGGCAACCGCCTGCGCGCCGACGCCATCACCGGGGTCACAGCCAATGGCGACCTGAGCCGGGTCGAGGCGACGGGCAATGTCTACTTCGTCACCCCGGACCAGAGCATGCGCGGCGACCGGGCCGTCTATACCCTGAACAACGCCGAGGTGGTTGTGACCGGCGATGTCATCCTGACCCAGGGCAAGAACGTCCTGACCGGCAACCGCCTCGTCTATAACGTCCGCACCGAGAGCGCCCGCATGGAAGGCGGGAACGGCCGCGTCCAGGGCGTCTTCTATCCGCAAGGGAACTGACCCCGCTTGGCGCGCAAGGAACTCTCAGCCCTGAACCTCGATCAGGCGGCCGCTGACGACGCGCCCGTCATGGAAGAAGCGCGCCAGACCGGCCTGCGCGTCGAGCATATCGCCCGCAGCTTCGGCCAGCGTCAGGTGGTGCGCGATGTCTCGCTAACGGTTCAGCGCGGCGAGGTTTGCGGCCTGCTGGGCCCTAACGGCGCGGGCAAGACCACCTGCTTCTACATGATCACCGGCCTGATTCCGGCTGACAGCGGTTCGATCTGGCTGGATGGTCAGGACATCACCCAGCAACCCATGTATCAGCGCGCCCGCATGGGTCTGGGCTATCTGGCGCAGGAAGCCTCCATCTTCCGCGGCATGACGGTCGAGCAGAACATCAAGGCCGTGGTCGAACTGCGCGAAAAGACCGCCGCCGGCGTGCGTGAGGAAACCAGCCGCTTGCTGGAAGAACTGCGCATCGACCACCTGCGCCACGCCCCGGCTACCGGACTGTCGGGCGGCGAGCGACGTCGCGTCGAGATCGCCCGCGCCCTGGCGGCCCGCCCCAGCTTCATGCTGCTGGACGAACCCTTCGCCGGCATCGACCCGCTGGCCATCGCCGACATCCGTCACGTGATCCGCTACCTGTCTAGCCAGGGCATTGGCGTCCTGATTACCGACCACAATGTGCGCGAGACCCTGGACATCATCGACCGCGTCTCGATCATCTCGGCCGGGTCGGTCCTGTTTGAAGGCACCGCCGACGAGGCTGTCCATGACGCCGAGGTGCGCCGCGTCTATCTGGGCGAAATGTACGCCTGACGCACATCCCCTCGCCCGCCGAACCATCCGTTCGCCAGACGTTAAGGTCTCTGCCGCACGATCCCAGCAAGAACCGGGCCAAGTGCGTCCGGGGGAGGGACTAGAGCGCCGTGATCGGTCAGAGGCTGGAGGTCAGACAGGGACAGGGGCTGGTCATCACGCCCCAACTGCAGCAGGCGATCAAGCTGCTGCAACTGTCGAATCTCGAGCTGGAAGCCTTCATCGAGGGCGAGCTGGAACGAAACCCCCTGCTGCAACGCGACGAGGGTGAAGCCGGCGGCGAGGCCAGCAACGAGCCCGTCGAGGCCGCCGCCTCCAGCGAAGCCAGCGAGTTGCAGTTCACCGAGCCCTCGGGCGAGGCCGAACAGGCCATGGATGCGCGCACCGAGGATCTCTACGACGACGCCCCCGGCGAACGTGACGCAGACCGCAAGCGCGACGCGGGCGAAGCGGGCGAACAGCCCGGCCTGTCCGACTGGTCCCGCGCCGGTAGCAGCGGCGGCATGGACAACGAGGGCATGGCGCGGCCTGACACGCGTGACCTGACCCTGTGGGAGCATCTGCAGGCCCAGGCCTCGGCCGCCGGCTTCACGCCCGCCGACCACGCCATCGCCCTGACCCTGATCGACGCGACCGACGAGGGCGGCTATCTGCGCGGCGAATTGCAGGAGATCGCTGATCGCCTGGGCGTAGACTTGACCCGAATCGAGGCGGTCCTGACCGTCTGCCACGGCTTCGAGCCGACCGGCGTCATGGCCCGTTCGGCGCCCGAGTGCCTGAAACTACAGCTGATCGAGCGCAACCGCTTCGATCCGGCGATGGAAGCCTTGCTGGACAATCTGGAGCTGCTGGCGCGGCGCGACCTGGCGGCCCTGCGCAAGGTCTGCGGCGTCGATGCCGAGGACCTGGCCGAGATGATCGCCGAGCTGAAAGGCCTGACGCCGCGCCCCGGCGCCGGCTTTGGCGGCGAGCCGGCCCAGACGGTCGTGCCCGACGTCCACGTCCGCCCCGACCCCGCCGGCGGCTGGCGGGTTGAACTGAACAGCGACACCCTGCCCCGCCTGCTGATGGACAAGCGCTACCACGGCGTGGTTTCAGCGGGCGCCCGCTCCGAAACCGAAAAGGCCTTCGTCGCCGATTGCGCGGCCCAGGCCAGTTGGCTGGTCAAATCCCTGGATCAGCGCGCCAAGACCATCCTCAAGGTCGGCTCCGAAATCGTGCGCCAGCAGGACGCCTTCCTGGCCTTCGGCGTCGAGTTCCTGCGCCCGCTGAACCTGAAGACCGTGGCCGACGCCATCGGCATGCACGAATCAACGGTCAGCCGCGTCACCTCGAACAAGTATGTCTCGACCCCGCGCGGCGTTTTCGAGCTGAAATTCTTCTTCACCGCCGCCATCCAGTCGTCCGACGGCGGGGCGCTTCACTCGGCCGAAGCCGTCCGTCACAGGATCAAGACCATGATCGACGGGGAAGCTGCCGACGGCGATGTCCTCAGCGATGACCGGATCGTCGAAATCCTCAATGAAACCGGCATCGACATCGCCCGGCGCACCGTGGCGAAATACCGAGAAGCCCTTAGAATTCCGTCATCTGTCCAACGTCGGCGGTTAATGAAGGCTGGCTGATCACGCTGCGGCGAAGCGTCACCACAAATCGGTGATCGGCGTTGACACCAAACCCTTCCCGTCGCGTTCTATGCCTATGCAGATCCAAGTCAGCGGCAAGCAAGTGGATGTCGGCGAAGCGCTAAGCTCGCGCATCTCCCAGGAACTTGAAGAGGGAGTCGGCAAGTATTTCGCCCGCGGCGGCGAAAACGCCGAGGTCGTGGTGTCCAAGGACCGCCACGGCTTCCGCGTCGATTGCTGGGTTCGCCTGGCCTCCGGCCAGAGCCTGGTGACCACGGGTTTCGGCGGCGACGCCCATGCCGGCTTTTCGGACAGCCTGGACAAGCTCGAGAAGCGCGTGCGCCGCTACAAGCGCCGCCTGAAAGATCACCATATCGGTCCCAAGGGCCTGTCGCCCGAGAAGACCGAGAACGCGGCCCGCGAGGTCGCCGCCCTGACCGTCTTCCGCAACCCCGACACGGTCGAGGACGACGCCTTCGGCGACGCCGGGGCGCCCGATGAACCGCCGCCCGTCGGCATGGTCATCGCTGAAACCGAATCGGAGATCCGCACCATCACCGTCGGTCGCGCCGTGCTGGAACTCGACATGACCGGCTATCCGATCGTCATGTTCCGCAACGCAGCGCACGGGGGTCTGTCGGTCGTCTATCGGCGGCCAGACGGCAATGTCGGCTGGATCGATCCGGAGCGGACGCTCAAAGCAAAAAACGGCTCGGGGTCGTAAGGCTTCCACGCGGAGGGTGAAGGCGCTAAAGACGCCTAGCCCTTCCGCAATGTCGGGTTCGAGTTTTCGGGGTCATTATGGACATCGCTGATTTGCTGTCGTCGGGCGGGATCGTCCTGCGGGGCGGCGTGTCATCCAAGCGTCAGGCGCTGCACACCGTGGCCGAGGCCGCATCCGTGGCCCTGGGCATAGATGAGGATCGGGCGCTGGAAGCCCTGCTGGAGCGTGAAGCCCTGGGCTCGACGGGCCTCGGTTCGGGCGTCGCCGTTCCGCACGCCCGCATCAAGGGCCTGGACCGCGTCTGCGCCGTCTTCGTACGGCTGGAGACGCCGGTGGCCTATGAGTCTCTGGACGACCGGCCCGTGGACCTGCTGTTCGCCCTGTTCGCGCCGCTGAACGCCGGCGCCGAGCACCTGCGGGCCCTGGCGGCGGTTTCGCGCGCCATGCGTTCGCCGGAACTGCGCGAGCATCTGCGTCAGGCGCGCACCATCGACGCCGTGCGCGCCCTCTTCGTCAAGGACGTGCCTGTCGCCGCCGCCTGACCCTTGTCGGCTCGCGATGCGGGCCGTCATCGCCTACTGCGCTCAACGAGGCCGAAGGGCCGATAGCGCCCAAACTAGTGGACGGATACGGGCTCCAGCTCATGCGCGGCCGCGGCGGCGAAGGCCGTCTCGCGGTCCAGCATGACCGCCAGGCGTTCGCCGTCGGCGCCGTGAACGGCGTAGAGAACCTGGTCGGGATCGAGATCGACGCCGGGGCCGACCTCGACATGGGCGTCTTCCATCAGGTCCGAAGCGCGGATGGCGCGCACGTAAACCAGGTCAGGCGCGCCCAGGCCTGCAAATTCCGTCTTGTTCATCATCGGCGTCATAAGACCGCCTCCTTACGCTTGACTGAACGCCCGGCCCGCCGGACGGTTCGACGGCTGGTTTCAGCCCGTCGTGATGGGAATGCGTCGGATCTGGCGCTCCTGCTCGGGTCGGACCAGATCGACGTGCAGCAGGCCATGCTCCAGCCTGGCCTCAGCCACCTCGAGCCCGTCGGCCAGGACGAAGCTGCGGACGAAGCCGCGCGCCGCGATGCCGCGATGCAGGAAGGCCTGTTCGCCCTTGCCGGCGTCGTCGCGCTTGCCCGCAATGGTCAACTGGCGGCCTTCCAGGGTGATGACCAGTTCCTCGGGCGCGAAGCCAGCCACGGCCAGACTGATGCGCACAGCCGCCTCGCCGCGCTGCTCGACATTATAGGGCGGATAGCTCTCGGCCGCCGCCTTGGCCGCACGGTCGATCAGGGCGCGGGTATGGTCGAAGCCCAGCAGGAAAGGACTGTCGAACAGGATGGTGCGTGTCGTCATCGGTCCTCGCAAACAAGCGACCCGGTCGTCCGCATCCTCCCAGAGAGCGGCAAGGGCGCGCGACCGTTTGCAACAAATGGTTATGGGCGGCGGCGTGGTCAACCGTGCGGCTAGGCCTAGCCGCTGTTCACGTGACATACAGGTTGGAACCTTCACTGTAGGGCCACGTTTTTCGGCCTGACCTCTACTTCAAAAGGACATCCCATGCGCGCCAAGCACCTCGTCGCCAGCGTCAGCATCGCCGCCATGCTCGGCGCAGCCGCCTGCACCACGACCGATCCCTACAGCTCGACCCCCAATCGCAACAACACCGGCACGGGCGCGATCGCCGGCGCCCTGGGCGGCGCCCTGCTGGGTTACCTGACCAACACCTCGAACGGCGAACAGGGCCGCAAGAACGCACTGATCGGCGCGGGCATCGGCGCCCTGGCGGGCGCAGGCGTCGGCCAGTACATGGACCGCCAACAGCGCGCCCTCGAAGCCGAGTTGTCCGGCACCGGCGTCGGCGTGGCCCGTCAGGGCGACACCCTGGTCCTGCGCATGCCGTCGGACGTGACCTTCGCCACCAACCAGTCGAGCCTCGACAGCCGCTTCCTGCCGGTGCTGGACGACGTGGCCCGCGTGCTGAACGAGTATGATCGTTCGATGGTCGACGTCATCGGCCACACCGATTCCTCGGGCGGCGACGCCATCAACCAGCCCCTGTCGGAGCGCCGCGCTTCGTCGGTCGCCTCCTACCTGATGGACCACGGCGTGATCCGCGAGCGCCTCTATGTCGCCGGCAACAGCTCGCGCAACCCGATCGCCGACAACACCACGGTCGACGGCAAGGCCAAGAACCGCCGCGTCGAGATCCTGATCCGTCCGTTCACGGGCTGATCCAGCGGCTATAGCCGTTGAAACGACAAAGGGCGGCGCTCGCGAGCGCCGCCCTTTTTTGTTGAACTAAAAGCCTAGCGAGTGCTCTCCGGCCGACCGATCGAGCTGTAGCGGAAACCGCGCGCCTTCATGTCTTCAGGGCGATAGACGTTGCGCAGATCGACCATGACCGGCTGCTTGAGCAGCAACTTGACCCGATCCAGATCCAGGGCCCGGAACTGGTCCCACTCGGTCAGGATGACGACGACGTCGGCGCCCTCGACCGCATCATAGGGACCATCGCGGAAGATCACGCCGTCCAGCAACTTGGCCGCCTCGTGCATGCCCTCGGGGTCAAAGGCCTGAACCGTCGCCCCCTTGGCGATCAGGGCCGGCGCGACGTCCAGCGACGGAGCGTCGCGCATGTCGTCGGTGTTCGGCTTGAAGGTGAGGCCCAGCAGGGCGACGGTCTTGCCCTTCAGGTCCGTTCCGCCCAAGGCGGCGACGACGCGATCGGCCATGGCCTTCTTGCGCGTGTCATTGACCTCGACCGTCGTCTCGATCAGGCGCAGCGGCGCCCCGGCGTCAGTGGCCGTACGCACCAGGGCCAGGGTGTCCTTCGGGAAGCACGAGCCGCCGTAGCCCGGCCCGGCGTGGAGGAATTTGGAGCCGATGCGGTTGTCCAGGCCAATGCCGCGCGCCACCTGCTGCACATCAGCGCCGAGGCTTTCACACAGGTCCGCGACCTCGTTGATGAAGGTGATCTTCAGCGCCAGGAAGGCGTTGGCGGCATACTTGGTCAGTTCCGAGGTGCGGCGGCCGGTGAACAGAATCGGCGTCTCGTTAAGGTTCAGCGGGCGATACAACTCCGCCATGATCGGGCGGGCGCGCTCGTCCTCGATGCCGACCACGACCCGGTCGGGGCGCTTGAAGTCGCCGATGGCGGCGCCTTCGCGCAGGAACTCGGGATTGGAGACCACGGCGAAGTCCGCGTCGGGGCGACGGGCGCGGATGATGCGCTCGATCTCGTCGCCCGTGCCGACGGGAACCGTCGACTTGGTGACGATGACCGTGAAGCCCTGGATCAGGTCGGCGATCTCTTCAGCCGCAGCATAGACGTAGGAGAGATCCGCGTGGCCGTCGCCGCGCCGCGAAGGGGTGCCCACGGCGATGAAGACCGCATCAGCCTCGCGAATGGCTGCCGCGCCGTCGAGAGCGAAGGACAGACGGCCGTCGCGGACGTTGGCGGCGACCAGATCTTCGAGCCCCGGCTCATAGATCGGCATCCGTCCAGCGTTCAATTGATCGATCTTGCCCGCATCCTTGTCGACGCAGGTCACGACATGGCCGAAGTCGGCGAAACAGGCCCCGGAAACAAGCCCGACATAGCCGGTGCCGATCATTGCGACGCGCATGCGGTCATCCTCTCAATACAGTTCAGTCGAAATAGCCTTGGAGCAGGTCTTTTTCCAGCCGACGACCATTTGCAGGCAAAGAAAAAGGGCGGCCGACCCGAATGGATCGACCGCCCTTGATCTTATCGACCTTCAAGATCATCGGGACCGGCGCGAACCGGTCCCTTTGAATCTTAGAAGTTGATGTCGATGGTGGCGCGACGGTTGAGCGGCTCGCGCACGCCGTCAGCAGTGGCCTTGGCCAGGGCGGTTTCACCCTTGCCGTCGAGGGCGATGACGCCGCCGTTGACGCCTTGGGCGACCAGGGCGTCGGCGACGGTGCGCGAACGACGGTTCGACAGGCCGAGGTTGTAGGCGG